>Ga0172373_10001879_pt1 | contig 33228 bp, 29 predicted proteins | sample Lak10m_2_FD_114546 | JGI IMG/M metagenome (GOLD analysis project Ga0172373, IMG submission 114546) | Freshwater microbial communities from Kabuno Bay, South-Kivu, Congo - kab_092012_10m | ecosystem: Environmental > Aquatic > Freshwater > Lake | place: Democratic Republic of the Congo...
CTTCCGCATGGATGTCCCGAGCCTCGCGCCGAAGGATGAGCTCAAGCCCGCGCCGCGCCGCGCGCCGCCACCGCGCAAGCCGCGCGCGGCCCCGGTTGAGGCGGTGGTCGCGCCAGCGGTCGGCACAGCGGTCGGGACAGCGGTCGGCACAGCGGTCGGGACAGCGGTCACGCCCGCAGTAGCGCCCGCAGTCACGCCCGAGGTCAGCACAGCGGCTGCGCCACTGCCCGCGGCGTCAGCTCCGGCACTCACTCCAAAAGCGCCGGCCGCGCCCGCGCTTGCCCACCCGCCGGAGAGCGGCCTCGATCTGCCGCCGCTGCCGCCGGAAGCGCTGGAGTACATGCTGCCGGATGGAGGAGCGTCATGAAGTTCCCCGGGCTCGTGCCGCAGGACGGCTCGCGCCCGTGCGAGAGTTCGGCCAGCGGACTGCGCATCGGCATCGTCTGCCACCCGACCTACGGCGGTTCCGGAGTGGTGGCAAGCGAGCTGGCGCTGACTCTGGCGGAGCGCGGTCACTGCGTGCACCTGTTTTCGCAGAATGTTCCTCCGCGCCTGGCTCGGGCCAGCGGCCCGGTCGAGATGCACGTGGCGCAGGGCTTTCCCTATCCGCTCTTTCAGTCGCCGCCGCATGATCTCGCGATCACTTCGGAGATACTGACCGTGCACCGCACCAGCGGTCTGGACGTGATCCACGCGCATTACGCCATCCCGCATGCCGTTTCGGGCTATCTGGCCCGCGCCGCAGCGCACTCCGACACGACCCGCAGCGCTCCCAAACTCGTCACCACGCTCCACGGCACGGACATCACGCTGGTCGGCAGCGATCCTTCCTACGCTCCGCTGACGGAGTTCGTGATCGCACAGAGCGATGCCGTCACCGCCGTTTCACGTGATCTGGCGCAGCGCACGCAGGCGACTTTTCCAGCCGCGCGCCGAGAGGTGCTCGTGATCCACAACTTCGTCGACACGCTCGCTTTCCGTCCCAGCGACCCGCAGCGCACGCACGCCACGCCAACCGTGGTGCATGTCTCGAACTTCCGGCCCGTCAAGCGCGTCCCGTGGCTGATCGAGTGTTTCGCGCAGGCCGCCCGAGACATCGAAGCACGGCTCGTGCTGGTGGGCGACGGTCCGCAGATGCCGGCTGCGCGCGCCAAGGTGCGCGAGTGCGGGCTGGGCGAGCGCGTCGTCTTTCTGGGCGAGCGTGATGCGCTGCCGCAGTTGCTGTCCGAGGCGGATGTCTTCGCGCTGTCGAGTTCGGAGGAGTCCTTCGGTCTTTCGGCGCTGGAAGCGATGGCCTGCGGCACGGCCGTGGTCGCAACACGCGTCGGCGGGGTCTCGGAGGTCTTCGAACACGAGCGCGAGGGGTTGTTGTGCGATGTCGACGATCGTGAGGGCTTCGCGCGCCATCTTCGGCAGCTGCTGACCGATCGCTCGCTGGCTCAGCGGCTCGGCTCGGCCGGCCGACTGCGCGCGGTGAACGAGTTCGAGCGGCATGCGGTGGTAGCCCGATACGAGGCGCTCTACAAACAGCTCCTCAAGCGACTGTGATGCGACGCGTCTACCTCGACCACAACGCGAGCTCTCCGCTGCGCGATTCCGTCCGGGCGCATTACCTCGAAGCGCTCGAGCAGTTGACGGCCAACCCTTCGAGCGTGCACGCCTCCGGTCGTGCAGCCCGGATGGCGATCGATCTGGCGCGCGAGCGCTGCGCCGCCGCGCTAGAGGTGCACGAGGACGAGCTGATCTTCACCTCGGGCGGCACCGAAGCCGCCAATCTGGCCTTGTTCGGCGCGCTGCCTCCAGGCAAGCCGGATCGCTCGCTGGCCGTCTCGGCGATCGAACACCCCTGCGTGCGCGGCCCCGCGGAAGCGCTCCAGCGCCAGGGAGTCCGCCTGAGCGTGCTGCCGGTCGACGCGCAGGGTCGGCTGGATGTCTCCGCTGCGCTGGCTGTGCTGCGCCCGGCGCCCGTCCAGCTGTTGGCGCTGATGGCCGCGAACAACGAGATCGGTTCGCTGCTGCGGGCCGACGAGCTGCTCGCGCAGCTCCCGGGAGCGCGCCCGCTGCTGTTCGTCGACGCCGTGCAGGCGCTCGGTCGGATCCCGCTGCAGTGGAAGCGCGACGGCGTCGATCTGGCGATGGTCTCGGCCCACAAGGTGGGCGGTCCCAAGGGCGTCGGGCTGCTCTACAAGCGCAAGGGACTCGCGCTGGAACCTCGCAGCTACGGGGGCCCGCAGGAGGGCGGCTTGCAACCGGGCACGGAGAACGCGCCGGCGATCTCCGCCGCGGCCCTGGCGATCGAGCTGGCCGTGGCGGAGCAGGCGGAAACGGCCCTGAGGATGCGATCCAACCTTCAACTGCTGTGGGACGGGCTTCGATCCTCCGTCCCGGGTCTGAGAATCTTCGGGCCCGAACCCGCAGACCCCGACCGGCTGCCCAACACGCTCAACATCGAGCTGCCTGGCTGGGACGGACGGCTGCTGGTGGCGCGTCTGGACCTCGAAGGCCTGGAAGCCAGCAGCGGATCGGCGTGCGCCAGCGGTTCGCTGGAAGTTTCTCCCGTGCTGCTGGCCCTGGGCCTGGAGCCCGAGCGCGCACGCGGCGGCCTGCGACTGTCGATCGGCGCATCCACAAACCCGCAAGATATCCACACGGCTGTGGATATCTTGCGGAGAGCGGCGCTTGCGCGGCCCTAACCCGCGCGCTCGCGCCTGTTTGCGGACAACCTGTGCAGGAAAGGGCGGGTCATCGTTGACTCGGCTGGGCACCGTGCTTGAATACCGCCCCCCGCCACCACCGCATGAGTGCTTCCGATGCGCCGCTGCCCGCAACCCCCGTGGGCTCCTCGAACTCCCTCAAGGACCTGTGGGAACGCCTGCAAGACCTGCTGCGCGCTCGCATCAAGCCGGAGCAGTTCGCGGTCTGGTTCCACCGCGCCGCTTTGGTCAGCGCCGATGGCGAGCGCGTCGTGCTCGCGGTGCAGAACGAGTTTTCCCGCAACTGGCTGCGCACGCACTACGACGAGATCCTCCACAGCGCCGCCGGCGAGCTGATCCCCGGCCAGGAGCCCCGGGTCGAGGTGGTGGTCGACTCCGAGCGCTTTCTCGCTCAGTTGCCCGCCGCGCGCTCGGCGCTCCCGGCCCGCCCGGCCGAACCCGCCCTGGCGCGCGATTCGCGAGCGCTGGCGACCCCGCTGTCGAGCGCCAATCCCAACCCGCCGGGCCTGTTGATCTCCAGCGACGTGGGGCTCAACACCAAGTACACCTTCGACAACTTCGTGGTGGGGCCCTGCAATCGCTTTGCCCATGCGGCGGCGATGGGGACGGCCGAGTCGCCCGGACGCAACTACAACCCCTTCTTCCTGCACGGCAGCGTCGGCTTGGGCAAGACGCACCTGCTGCAGTCCTTGTGCTGGTCGATCCTGGAGCGCAACCCCGACGCTCGCATCCTGTTCCTGTCCTGCGAGACCTTCGTCAACCACTTCATCAACGCGCTGGAGAACGGCGATCTGGCGAAGTTCCGCAACAAGTACCGCAACGTCGACGTGCTGGTCGTGGACGATATCCACCTGCTGGCCAACAAGGACCGCACGCAGGAAGAGTTCTTCCACACGTTCAACACGCTCTACCAGTCGAGCAAGCAGATCGTGCTGTCCTCCGACAGCCCTCCCAAAGACATTCCCAGCCTGCAGGAGCGCCTGGTTTCGCGCTTCAAGTGGGGTCTGGTGACGGAGATCGAGCCGCCCTGCTTCGAGACGCGCATGGCGATCCTGAAGCGCAAGAGCCGCGAGAAGGGCCGGGAGCTGCCCGACGAGGTCGCCAGCCTGCTAGCCGAGCGCATCGACTCCAATATCCGCGAGCTTGAGGGCTCGGTGACGAAGCTGATCGGCTTCGCCTCGGTCTCAGGGCTGCCGATCACGACCGATCTGGCGCGGGAGACCCTGCGCGAGCTGTTCACGGCGCGCCGCGGCCAGCCCTCGATGGAGAACATCCTGACGCTCGTCACCGAGCACTACGGGGTCAAGCTCTCCGACCTGCAGTCCAAGAAGCGCACCAACGCCATCGCCTATCCCCGGCAGGTGGCGATGTACCTCGCCCGCCAGATCACCAGGCATTCGCTGGAGGAGATCGGCGGGTTTTTTGGCGGCCGGGACCACTCGACGGTGATCCATGCGGTCGAGAAAATGGAGGATTTGCGTCGCAACGACCCCTCCACGGCCCGTCTGTTCGAGGCCTTCCTCGACCGGCTGCAGTCGCCCCGTTCCTGAGGCTGCGCGCGTGGACTTTCCGGGGGGGATTGCGTACCCTCGGAACCGGGTTTTTCGCGGAAAAACGGCCCTGCGCAACCTGTGGAAAACCTGCTCACAACTCCTGCACCTATCGACGTCGATCCACAGTCGCTGCGAGCCCGCCTCGCGACCCTGTGGGTGCGCGTGGACAAGCCCGGCCTCAGTCCCGGACCGTCCACAGGCACGCTGCGTCGAGCCTGACTCACAAACCCTTGGCCAACGGCGACTTGCGGCCGCGAGCCAAGCAACGATCCACAAATCCACGCTGCTTACTGAGATGACGACATGAGAGTGATCTGTAATCGAGAGAAACTTCGCGAGGCGCTGGCCGTGGTCAACACGGTCGTGCCGTCCAAGAGCACCAAGCCTGTCCTCGAGAACATCTGCCTCGTCGCGACCGACGACAGCCTCGAGGTGCTCGGCACCGATCTCGAGAGCTCCGTGCGCTACCGCATCGAGGGCGTCGCGGTCGAAGAACCGGGTCCCGCCGTGATCCCCGCCCGCGTCACGCTGGACTTCGTGCGCGATCTTTCCGGCGACGAGGTCAAGCTCCACACGCAGGACAACAAGTGCGTGATCGAGAGCGGCGCCGACACCTGCGACCTCGTCACCATGGACCCCGAGGAATTCCCGGTGGTCTCGCGCTTTGGATCCGAGAAGAGTTTCACCATCCAGGGCGGCAACTTCACGCGGCTGGTCGGACGGGTCAGCTTCGCCGCCGCCCGCGAGGCAGGCCGCTACGCGATGCACGGCGTGCTGTGCGAGATCGAAAACGGCAGCCTCAAGCTGGTGGCGACCGACGGCCGGCGCCTGGCTCTGGCCGCCCAGCCCATCGAGGAAGGTTCCGGGCCCGGCAGACCGGCGATCGTTCCGACGAAGGGCCTGCAGTTGTTCACGCGGGTCATTCAGGATCCGCTCGAGCAGGTGACCCTGCACATCACGGAGAACCAGATCGGTCTCAAGACCAAGTCTGCCGAGATCTTCTCGCGCCTGATCGACGGCGAGTTCCCGCGCTACGCGGCGGTGATCCCGCGCGAGTCCACGAACGCGATGGAGGCCGATGCCGAGACGCTGATTCGCAAACTGCGTCTGGTCGCCAACGTCACGGGAGTGGAAGCGCGCGCGGTCAAGCTCAAGCTGACGCCGGGCCATCTGGATTTCTTCGGTCAGTCGGTGGGACGGGGCGAAGCCCGTGCCGCGATGGAAGTCGACTTCAAGGGCGCACAGGCTGAGATCGCCTTCAATCCCGATTACGTGCTCGAGGGGCTGAAGAACTGCGAAACGGGTCTCGTGCGGCTGTCCTTCAACGAGCGCTCCAGCCCGGGCAAATTCACGCTCGGCGAAAACTACGTGTACATCGTGATGCCGATCACGGTCGAAAGCTGAGCCCAGTGCTCGCATGAGCCAGCCGCAACGATCGCTGCCGCCGGGAAGAGTCCGCCGCCGGGAAGCGCTTCCGCTGTCGGACGCGCTGGCGGGATTTCTGCGCGAAAGCGGGCTGGGCGGCAAGCTCTACAACTGGCCGGTGTTTCGCGCTTGGCACCAGGCCGCGGGCCCCGAGCTCGCGCGCCATGCGCGGGCCGTGCGATTCGCCCGCGGCGAACTGCTGGTGGAAGTCGACTCCGCGGCTCACATGCACGAACTGGCCAACTTCACGGGCGAGGAATATCGAGCCCGCATCAACGAGCACCTCGGCAAGGAAGAGGTGCGTCGACTGACTTTCCATCTCAAGCGCTGACCATGAGCGATACACAGCAAGCACAGAGCTACGACGCAGCCTCGATCACCGTGCTCGAGGGTCTGGAGGCCGTGCGCGTCCGTCCCGCGATGTACATCGGCGACACCGATGTGCGCGGTCTGCACCACCTGATCTGGGAAGTGGTCGACAACTCGATGGACGAGGCGCTCGCGGGCTACGCGCGTCACTGCAAGGTCTCCATTCGGCAGGACGGTTCGGTCTGCGTGCAGGATGACGGACGAGGAATTCCCGTCGACATCCACCCGACCGAGGGCATTCCCGCGGTCGAAGTCGCCCTCACGAAGCTCCACGCGGGCGGCAAGTTCAACAAGGGCGCCTACAAGGTCTCCGGGGGCCTTCACGGCGTCGGCGTCTCCTGCGTCAACGCCCTGTCCGAGTGGCTGGAAGTGACGGTCTGGCGTCAGGGCAAAGCGCATCGCATGAGCTTCGCGCGCGGTGCGCGCACCAAGGCGCTCGAGGTGATCGGCGCGGCCGATCGGCGCGGCACTCAGGTTGCCTTTAAGCCCGACGCCAAGATTTTCAGCACGACGGAGATCGATTTCGAAATCGTTTCCAAGCGCCTGCGCGAGATGGGCTACCTGATGGGCACGCGCGGGGTGGTGATCGACCTCGAGGACGAGCGCACGGGTGCCAAGGAGCACTACGAGTTCCCGGCCGGCCTGCGCGACTTCGTGGGACACCTCAACAAGTCGCGCACCGCGCTGCACCCCGAGATCGTGCACTTCACGAAGAGCGTCAAGTCGCCCGAGAACCCTGACCGCGAGTACGAGGTCGAACTCGCGCTGCAGTACACCGACGGCTATCAGGAAACCGTCTACAGCTTCGTCAACAACATCAGCACGCCCGGCGGAGGCACGCATCTTTCCGGACTGCGCTCGGCGCTGACCCGTGCGCTGACTTCCTATGGCAAGCGCAGCAAGTCGTTCAAGGATTCGGAGGAGGCGCCTTCCGGTGATGACTTCCGCGAAGGCCTGACAGCCATTCTTTCGCTCAAGGTGCCCGAGCCCCAGTTCGAGGGCCAGACCAAGGACAAGCTCGGAAACCGCGAAGCGCAAGGCATCGTCGAATCCGCGGTCTCCGAGTACTTCGATACGTACCTGGAGGAGCATCCGGCCGTCGCGAAAGCACTGCTGAGCAAGGCGATGCGGGCCCGCGAAGCGCGTGAGGCCGCCCGCAAGGCGCGCGATCTGGTGCGCCGCAAGTCCGCTCTGGCGAGCGGCAACCTGCCGGGCAAGCTCGCGGACTGCCAGTCCTCGAATCTCGATGAGTCCGAGCTCTACCTGGTGGAGGGTGACTCTGCAGGCGGCTCGGCGAAGACCGGTCGGGATCGGCGTTTCCAGGCGATTCTCCCGCTCAAGGGAAAAATCCTGAACGTGCAGCGGGCGCGGCTCGACAAGATGCTGTCGCACTCCGAAATTCAGGTGATCATCTCCGCGCTGGGGACCGGGATCGGAGACGATTTCGACATCGGCCGGCTGCGCTACGGCAAGACGATCATCATGACGGACGCCGATGTGGACGGATCCCACATCCGCACGCTGCTGCTGACCTTCTTCTTCCGGCACATGCGCGTCCTGATCGAAGCCGGGCGCCTCTACATCGCCCAGCCGCCGCTCTACAAGATCCGCATCAAGAATGACGAGCGCTACATCACGACCGATGCTGACCTGCGTCAGTACCTGATCGACCGGGGCGTCGAGTCCCTGACCGTCGAAGACCGGATCGCCAAGAAGAGCTGGTCCGGGCCCACTTTGCGCAGCATCGCGGAGAGCTTGCGCAGGCTCGAGGATCTGCTTGCGGTGGCGGCTCCGCATTGGGCGCATGTGCCGCTGCAGCAGGCCATCGAGTCCTTCGATGGACAGCATTTCCCGCTCCACTACGCGCGCATCGAGGGCAAGCACCACTTCTTCGAGCGCAAGAGCGAGCTCGACGACATGCTCGAGCTGATCCGCGGCAAGCTGCGCGGCGAGGAACTGCGTGTCTACAACGCTCCCAACGTCAGCTTCACGCGCGAGGATGCGCATGCGGTGGTCACGCACCTGTCGCACAGCGAGGATCTGGCTCTGCTGCTTCAGGATCTGGAATCCAAGGGCCTCTCGTTCCGCGGCGGCGGCCACTTCTTGATCAGTGGAGGCAAGGAGCCGAGCGAGGTTCGGGGGCTCGTGGAGCTTGCGGCCGCGGTTCGGTCGGCGGCCCAGTCGGATGTCGACATCCAGCGCTACAAAGGTCTCGGTGAGATGGATCCCGAGCAGCTGTGGGAGTCGACCATGGACCCCTCCAAGCGCCAGCTGTATCAGGTCAAACTCGAGGACGCGATCGCGGCGGATCTGATTTTCGACGTGCTGATGAGCGACGAGGTCGATCCTCGCCGCCAGTACATCGAACAGCACGCCTCCGAGGTCACCAACCTGGACGTCTGAGGCCGACTCGGTGCGCCGGGAACAATTTTCCGGCACAAGCCCATCAGGCGGGGTCGCGGAGTGGTCGATAACACCAGCGATCCCCCGTGAAGACCCTTCAGCGCCTCGACAACACCCGACTCTCTCAGGCTTTGGCCGAACGCCACCTGGTGGAGCCGCGTGTGCTCAAGGAAACGGCGCAGTTTGCGCTGCATTCCCGGCGTCCGTTCACGGAGATGCTGGTGACGGGCAATCTCGTGCCGGACTGGGAGCTCTCGCGGATCGTCTGCGAGATCTTCGGACTGGCCTTCATGCCCGTCGAACTGCTGCAGATCGACCCGAAGGTGCTCGAGGGGATCGACCCGGCTTTCCTCAACGAGCACTGCCTCGTGCCGATCGCACGCCATGGTCAGGTGCTCTCGATCGCCATGCCCGCGATGGTGCCCGCGGAGGTTCTCGGTCAGCTCGCCGCGATGACGGACCTCACGGTGCTCCCAGTGGTCGGCTCCGTCAACAGCAATCGACAGTGGATCACCGCGACCCTCAAGCAGGAGCCCGCGGCACCCCTCCCGAGCGCGGCGGACGAAAACGAGGGTGCTTGGACCTCGCTCTTCGATCAGGCCGACGAGGCCGTGATGAACGATCTGCAGATTCCTGAGGAGAACAGCTAGGGATACGGATCTCCTTCCGGGGACCTGCGAACGGGGAGCAGTGTCCGCTCAGCGCCGAGGAGCGATCCAGCGTTCGCCCAGACGCCTGGCCAGCACGCGATCCGACCACCGCGGGGACAGGATGGACAGCACGCTGAGCATGCGCCACTTCCAGCGCATGGAAAGCTCGGGACGCGGGTGCTGATCGAGCTCCAGGATGGCGGCGGCGACCTCTTCGGGGCCGCTCGCTCCGGACAGGTCGGGGGCTGCCAGACCGGAGGGATTGGCTTGCGCTTCGAAGAAGCCTGTGGCCGTCAGCGCGGGCTGCAGAACGGAGACAGCGATGTTGTCGCGGGCCCATTCGATGCGCAGCGCCTCGCCCAGGGAGACCAGCGCCGCCTTGCTCGCCGAGTATGCCGACTGCCCCGGAATGCCACGGCGGCCGACGACCGAGGCCACGAGCACCACGGAGGCTGATTGGCCGCGGCGCAGCAGCGGCAGACACAGCCGGCAGGTGTGCATGGGTCCGAAGACGTTGACACGGAACAGATGCTCGAGCTTGTCGTGCTCCAGCTCTTCGACGCGTGCCCGGTAGCCGACGCCGGCATTGTTGACGAGCAGATCGAGCGATCCCCACGCATCCTTCAGGCGAGCGATCGAATCCTCGATCTGGAGCGGCTGCGCCAGGTCGCAAGGCAGGACAAGCGGCTCGAGCGCGCCGGCCCGCTTCAGATCTTCGGCCATTCGCCGCAGCTTGTCCTCGCGCCGGGCCAGCAGCGCCACTCGATAACCCTGGGCCGCCAGCAGGCAGGCGGTCGCCGAGCCGATGCCGGAGGAGGCTCCGGTGATCAGGGCGTTGCGGCTCACGGCAGCACCAGCGAAGTCCCTTCGGGAAGGCGCGCCCCGCGCCACCAAGCGATCGCCTCCATCGCGGCCTTCCCCGCAGGCTTGACCTCCAGCAGCTCCAGAGCGCCATCGCCGCACAGCACGTACAGACTTCCGGAGCGCAGCACCACGTTGCCGGCTTGACCAGCACTGGCCAGACCCGTGCTGGCTTGAGCTGCGCCGGCTTGACCCGTGCCGGCTTGCTCTGTGTTGGCGGGAGCGAGGCGCGCCTTGAGGATCGCCAGCTCGCCACCTTTGCCGTCCGAGCAGCGCGCGAGCGGCCAGGGGTTCAAGCCGCGCACCATGCGCTCGATTTCGACGCGGGAGCGCGACCAGTCCACTCGGCCGTGAGCCTTGTCGAGCTTGCCCGCGTGCGTGACACGTGTTTCGTCCTGCGGTGTGAAGCGCGCGCTGCCGGACTCGACCAGACGCAGAGCCTCGAGCGTTGCCTGCGCACCCAGCAGAGCCAATCGGGCAAACAGATCGCCGCTGGTCTCCGTCGGACCGATCGGGGTCGCAAGCTCGAGCAGGACATCGCCGGCATCGAGCTTGGCCACCATTCTCTGGATCGAGACCCCGCTCGTCGGATCCCCCGCGAGGATCGCCGCCTGTATCGGAGCGGCGCCGCGCCAGCGGGGCAACAGCGAACCATGCACGTTGAGCGCGCCGTGGGGCGCGAGCTCGAGCACCTCCCGGCGCAGGATTTCGCCGTAGCTCGCGACCAGCAGCACATCGGGCCGAACACTGCGCAGCGCCGCCACGAATTCGGGTGTTTTGGTGGTGTGAGGCTGGAGGACGGGGATCGACCGCCGCCGCGCGAGTTCCACCAGCGGCGAGGTTTCGAGCTTCATCCCGCGACCGCGAGGCCGGTCGGGCTGGGTCACGAGCAACACGAGTTCGTGAGAGCTGTCGAGCAGCGCCTCGAAGATCGGCACAGCGAAGGGAGGAGATCCAAGAAAAGCGACGCGCACGTCGAGCAGACTCCGAAAACAGGACAGCCGACGCAAGACGTCGGCTGCCGGAAAGCGCTGTGCCGGTCGAGGATCAGAGCAGCGGAGCGACCTGAGCCTTGAAGCGGTCGTAGGGCATGGAACCCACGAACTGATGCACGACCTGACCGTTCTTGATCACCATGAAGGTCGGAATGCTCTGGATGCCGTAGCGCGAAGGCACCTCGGTGTTGTCGGAGGTGTTCAGCTTGACCACCTTGAGCTTGCCCTTGAATTCCTCGCTCAGCTTGTCGACCGACGGGCCCATCGCCTTGCAGGGTCCGCACCACTCCGCCCAGAAGTCGACGAGCACAGGAATCGGGCTCGCGAGGACAGCGGCATCCCAGTTGTTGTCGGTGACATCCATTGCGTTGCTCATGTTCGTGCGGGGGAGGGGGTTCGCGGGGGCCTGAAGGAGGCGTGCGGGGGAGTTGCGTGGAGTTCGGAAAACGGAGAACGAGGAATATGGGACGGCGAAGCGGAAAGTTCCAGACCCTGCTAGGCAGGTTCCTCTTCCGAGGCCTGCGGGACGGGCTCGGATGCGCCAGCTTGCTCCTGCGCGGGCTGTTCATCATCCAGCACGCTGTTCTCGACGACCCGATCGACGTCCTCGGCATGTTCCGGACGCAGGCTGACCTCGATCTCGCCCTGCGTCTGCGCCTGTGAAACCGTGATCAAGCCCAGCTTGGCCAGCTCCAGCAGCGCACAGAACGATCCGATCAGCGACTCGCGCGAAGGTTGGGCGTCGATGGAGAGCACCAGATCGCGCAGGCTCATGCCGTCGCGCTGGCGGAGCGTGTGCGCGAGCGTGCGAACGTAGAAACGCAGCGGCCGGGAATCGCGCAAGACCTGATGCGGTCGATTGCCCAGAGTCTCGCGCATCAGCCGCGAGAAAGCGGAGAGCAGATCCCAGGCTGTCAGCTCGCCCAGATCCAGTTCAGGCTCCACGGAGGGCTCCTCCGCGCCGGCGTTGCCGCGTGCGAAGGAGCGGTTGCGCAGTTCATAGCGCTCGCCCAGCTCGTCGGAGGCCTCCTTGAACCGGCGGTACTCGATCAGGCGCTGAATCAGCTCGTCGCGCGGATCGAGTTCCTTCTCCAGATCGATCGCCTCGCTGGGAAGCAGGGAACGAGACTTGATCGACATCAGCGTTGCGGCCATCACGAGGAAGTCTCCCGCGACCTCGATGTCCAGATCGCGGAGATTCCTCACGTACTGCAGATATCCGTCGATCACCCGGCTGATTTCGATCTCCTGGATCTCGACCTCTTGCTCGCGAACCAGATGGAGCAGCAGGTCCATCGGACCCTGGAAGACCTTTTCCAGGCGGACGGTGTAGGGGGTCGCGCTCACCACAGGCCCCCCAGCGTCACCACCTGCTGCACGATCGATTCGAGGTGGCGCATGGTCGTGTTGATGAACATCCGGAAGCCGTCCACGTAGAACAGCAGGAAGACGATCACGATGCCGAAGCTCTCGATCGAGAGGTAGGCGGGCCGCAGATTGGCCGGCAGCACCCAGGCCATCACCCGCGATCCATCCAGCGGCGGGATCGGGACCAGATTGAACACGGTGAGCAGCAGGTTGAAGGAGACCGCGCTGTGCAGCACGACCGGCAGCAGGTCGTAGCGGCGCTGGTACACCGACTCCGCGGCTCCGTTGTACAGACCCGTCTGCACGAAGAAATGGGCTGCCGCCAGAAACAGGCAGGCCAGCAGCAGGTTCGAGAACGGACCAGCGAGGGCGACGAGGCTCATGTCGCGCCAGGGACTGCGCAGGCGGTGAAAGTTGACCGGAACCGGCTTGGCTCCGCCGAAGATCATCGCACCGTTGGTCATCAGGAACAGGAACCCCGGCAGGATCACCGTCATGAACGGGTCGATGTGGGGGATCGGGTTGAGCGTCATCCGCCCCAGATCCTTGCCCGTCGAATCGCCGCACTTCCAGGCCATGTAGGCGTGGGCAGCCTCATGAACGCTGAGGCACAGCACCAGCAGCACGAGCGAGAGCGTCAACCCGATCCAGCCCATGTCCGTGCGCGCCATGGGCAGCAGGGCGGGAGCGGCGACCATCAGCGGCGCGCCTTCGGTGACGAGGGACTGCACCCGATGAATGGAGGGGGCCAGAGAGCGGAAGCGACGGATCACGATGGGGCGAGAGTCTAGCGCACAGACAGCGCGCTTTCCTTGATCGGCCGAAAGCCTGAGCCCTAGAATCCGCACTCCCTTCGGGTCTGCGGGAGGCAACGGGTTTCTCCGCTCGGCAGGGGTACGGGAACGAGCGCCGTGGATGTCGGCTGTGCCTTGAGCCAGAGAAGCGAACGATTGGAGCGCGCAGCGGAGGTGTTGCGGCTGGAAGCCAGCACCATCGCCGGGCTCGAAGCCCTGCTCGGCAGCGATTTCGAGCGCGCCGTCGATCTCGTGCTGGCCTGTCAGGGTCATCTGGTGGTGGCGGGCGTCGGCAAGGCGGGGCTCGTGGGCCAGAAACTCTCGGCGACCTTCGCCAGCACCGGCACGCCCTCCCTGTTCCTCCATCCGACCGAAGCCCTGCACGGGGATCTGGGGCGCGTGCGCTCGCGGGATGTCCTGCTGGCGCTGTCCAACTCCGGCGAATCGGCCGAGACGAATCAGATGGTGGCGCCCGCGCGCCGCATGGGCGTGCAGGTCATCGCCATCACGGCCGGCCGCAGTTCGACGCTGGCGCGCTTGGCCGATTGCGTGCTCGAGATGGGCGAGATCGAGGAGGCCTGCCCCCTGAAGCTCGCTCCCACCGCCAGCACCTCGGCCATGATGGCGCTCGGTGACGCTCTGGCCATGGTGGTCTCGCAGGAGCGCCGCTTCGGTCGCGAGGAATATGCGCTCTACCACCCCGGCGGCATGCTGGGGCGCAAGCTGATGCGCGTCGCGGAAGTGATGCGCTCGGGGGCCGAGTTGCCGCTCGTCGAAATCGAGGCGACGCTGGCCGAGACCATCCTCGTGATGAATCGCACGCCCGGCAGACCCGGCGCGGCGCTCGTGGTCGATGGTCAGGGGCTTCTCAAGGGCATCTTCACGCATGGAGATCTAGCCCGCCTCCTGGAATCGCACTCCAGCATCGACCGCGGCACGAAGGTCCGTGAACGCATGGGCAAATCGCCGAAGAGCGTGCAGCCCGCGCAACTCGTCGAGGACGCGATGCGGCTGATGACCCTTCATCACATCGACCAGATCGCCGTGATCGACGAAGCGGGCCGCGCCGTGGGTCTGGTGGACGTCCAGGATCTGCTCGAGGTGCGCCTCTGAGCTCGCCGTGACGCGCCGGAAAGCCGAACGAAAACCACAGACCCGGAGCCTGCGCTCGTGTCTGGCCCGCATCCGGCTCGTCAGTCTGGATGTCGACGGCGTGATGACGGATGGACGCATCACATACGGACCCGCTGGACGAAGCGACGAGCGGCCCTCCTTCCATGTTCAGGATGGCATCGCCATCGAATGGCTGCGCAAGGCCGGGATCACCGTGGCGTGGATCACCGGACGCGGCTGCAGCGCGACCGAGGATCGCGCGCGGGAGCTGGGCGTCGCCGAGTACCACGCCCGCGTCAAGGACAAGCGTGCCTGCCTCGAGGCGCTGCAGCGACGCCTGAACGTGACCGCCGCCGAGACGCTCGTGATGGGGGATGACCTGCCCGATCTGTGCCAGCTCGGAATCGCTGGAGTCTTTGCCGCGCCCGCCAACGCGGTGCGCGAGGTTCGGGAGCGCGCCCGGCTGTGCACGCGCGCGAGCGGAGGCCACGGAGCGGTGCGCGAGGTGGCCGAGGCGATCCTGCGGGCCCGCGGCGAGTGGGACGACATCGTCGAGCGGAGCCTCCGTTGAAGCGGCTGCTGCTGTTTCTGACCTTCTTCGGCGTCGGCCTGGCCGTGCTTTTGTACATGCGCAAGGACGAGCGCGCCGAGCAGGCGCGGCGCGAGGCACAAAGGCATGTCGAAGTCATGCCGGGGCAGTTCACCGAGCTGCCCGCCACCGGTCAGAAAGGCGCCGCGCTCCATCTCGACGGGGCGCTAGAGATCATCAAGCGCGCCGGAGAGGGAGACACTCGCCGCATCGAGTACACGCTGAAAGCCGAGGATGTCGACTTCCTCGAAGCGGACATGTACGAGGCCAAGCAGCTCGATCTGGCCGTCCACGATCCCGCCACCGGAAGACTGCGCATGTTGCTCGCTTCGCCAAGCACCCGCGTGCGGCTGACCGTGGCGGAAGACAGCCCGCTGCTTGCGGACGACGAGAAAATTCTGTTCTCGGACGCACAGGTCACCGTGCTCGAAGGCGGTGCCATCGCACCGCTCAAGCTGAGCATGCCGGAACTCGCTTGGCAGCCCAAGTCCGGCAACATCGACACCGCCAGAGGCGTCGAGATCACCGGCCGCGGGATTCTGGCGCGCTCGATTGGTCTGGACGCCTCCTGGACTCAGCAGCGCATCGACCTGTTGCAGCAGGGGCGCGTGGAGCTCGAACTCGAAGGCGGCGCGCGAGCGATTCTGCTGGCCACGGGAGCCGGTGAAGTGACGCTGACGCGCGCCGAAGCGCCGGCTCAGGCGCCGCAGGGCAGCGACGCCCTCGGCCTCGTCGTGCGCAAAGGCGCGCGCATCGAACTGGAACGCCCCGGCGCTCCGACGCTGACCCTCGACAGTTCGGATGTCGAGTGCTCAGGGTACCGGACGCCGCAGGGCCGCTTCGTGCTGCTGGAAGCGAAGACTCGCGGCAACGTGCGCGCGACCAGCGGCGAGCAGGCATTCGCCTCCGACGAAGCATTGCTCAACGTCGATGCGAACGGGCAACTCGTGCGCGCCGACCTGCAGGGCAATGTCCGGCTGATCGACCCCGCCGGCGAATTCACGGCTCGCGAGGCACGCTTCGATTTCGCCGAGGACGGGCGCATGTCGAACGCCGTCCTGACAGGCAGTCCCGCCGGCACGCTCGATCTTGGGAAGCTGGATCTGGCAGACAAACCCGAACTCGCCGCAGCGCAGGCGCTGATTTCGGGAGAGGGCCCGCTCGAATGGCAGCTCATCGGGCCCAGCCACCTGATGCTGCAAGGACCGGCGCGGGTCGAAATCAGGGAACTGGACTTCGTTCTGACAGCAGCCAACCAGCTGGAAGGCAACATCGACCGCGTCTCGCGCACCGGGCGCATTCAGGCCAAAGGCGACGCCTTTGGGGCCTGGCGCGGCAGCACGATTCAGACCGGAACGCTCGATGTGCGCTATGCACTCTCCGATCCGCGCGGGGAGATCATGGGCGCGATCGCGACCGGGCCGACGCAGGCGACGCTCAGCTTGCCCGAGCAGGAAGACATCCTCGTGGATGCCTCGGACGGACTCGAGGTCCGTTCCATCGCGGAGTATCTGACCCTGCCGCTCGCCCGCGGCGTGCGCGTTCGACGCGATTCGGGCGCCGAGCGCTTCCTCGCCGAGGCGTTGGTGGTGCGAGACCTCGACCCCAAGGCACAGACCTTTGAAGCCGAGGGCGACGTGCGCTTTGAGAACCCTGCGGGACGCGGCAAGGCCAACCGTGCGCTCGCGCGTGGCCCCCGCCACCACTCGCTTTACGGCACCGCCACCAATCCGGCGCAGTGGCAGGCGCTGGACGAAGACAGCGGAGCCGTGCAGGCCACCGCGCAGGCCGTCGAGATTCATACCCGCGATCACAGCGTGGAGGCCAGCGGCTCGGTCGTGACGACGGTGGCCGAGGCCAGCGCTTACCATCGCGTCGAAAGCGAGTATCTGCTGATCGAGCGCGTTCCCGACGGCAGCGTGCCCCTGCGGCAATCGCGCAATTTCCATCTGCGTGCCGAGCGCTCCATCAAGGCCCGCAGCGAATCACCGGCGAATACGCTGAGCCTCTCCTGTCAGCTGCTCGACATTCAGGGACGTCTGACCGCTTCGCCGGAAACGGACGCGCTCCAACAGGGGCGCCCGCTGAAGGAGCAAGCCGAAGTCGAGTACGCGCAATTCCACGCCGAAGGCAACGTAAGCGCGGAATGGCTCGGTCCCGAGGGCGATCTGTCGCTCAAGGGCGAAGTGCTGGACCTCGATTCCAAGAGATCCGGCAGCGTCCGCGCACGCGAGGATAGCCGCGTGCGAGCCGTGGGAAGCAGAATCGGCGGCAAACTTCCCTATCAGCTGGACGCCGACTGGATTCTGTTCGACGAGAACTCGATCGAAGCGCAGAACGCGAACATCGCGTTGCTGGAATCCAAGCGCACCGACGACGAGGCGATGCTGGTCGAGCTCGCGACCGAGCGCCTGCGCGTCGATCCGGCCAAGATGCAGCTCAATGGAAGCGCACATGCGCTGGGACGCACGCGCACCGGCACGCGCTGGGTCATCGATGCCGACACGATCGATCTCGCGGGTCAGTTCCAGCGCAAGGAGGGCATGGAGCAGGGTCTGGAGGCGGCTGAAGCTCACGGCAACGTGCGAGTCCAGCTGGGAGAGGATCTGCTGCTCACCGGCGACCATCTCGTCGGATCCGCCAACAAGCTGCGCCTCGACGGGCAACCTGCGCGGATCAGCGACCCGGGCACCGTCTGGGAAGCTCCGTGGATCGAGTACGACCCGGAGAAGCTCATGCTCGCGACCGGTCGCGGGCAGATCCGGGCGCGCGACCAGCGCAATCCCCTCGCCTGGAGCGTCGATTACGACTCGCTTCAGCCTTTCGAGGATCAGGACACCACGATTCTGGTGCTGCGCAATCCGGTGCTGCGCCAAGGCATGCGCGAGATCCGCGCCAACTGGTCACTGCTGTGGATCGACCGCGCGGAATGGCGTCAGAGCGGAGGCGGCGCGATTCAGCGCGAGGTCCGCGGAGCGGAGCTGCACGTCGATCTTCCGGAACCGCTCGAGGCTCCGCTGCAGCGCGGCACTTGGCAATCGGAGTTCGAAAGTCTCCGCAGAGACCCCATCGCGCGGATCCTCAGCGAGTTTTACCTCGAGGGAGAGGTCGAGCTGGTCGAGCGCGATGCCAAGGATCCGCGCAAGAGCCTGCGTCGCGCACGCGCGGCGGCCTTCTACCTCGACCTGCGTCAGGAGGCCGGCTGGCTGCAGGAAGCGGACGTCGTGCTCGACCTGCCTTTCCGCGGGAGGGGCCTGCCGCAGAAGCTGCGAGCGAAGGCCGACTGGATGCGAGTGCGCAGCGACGGCACCGTCTCCGCCGACCGTGCGGTGATCACGTCGTGCGAGTTCGACGAGCCGCATTACATGATCGAGACCGGACGCCTGCGCATTCAGCCGGGGTCCGGGGGCAAGGGTTGGAGCTTCGAGGCCCAGAACAACTCGCTGCGCTTCGGTCGCGACGGCGCCGCAGTTCCGCTCCCGACGATCAATACGCCCACGGATGAGAAGGGCAATCCCTTCTTCCTCACCAACTTCTTCGCCGGAAACAGCTCGCAGTTCGGCGCCTCGGTTCGCGCCACCGTCAATCTCGCGCTCGGAACCATCGGCTTCGGCGTGGGCCGGCTCTTCGCAGGGGCACTCAACATTCCCGTGACGGAGCTCGACGGACGCTGGAAGTTCGACATCGGCTACCTCGGTTCCCGCGGTGTGCTGCTCGGCGGCGGCCTGGAATTCGGCATCCGCGACAAGCTGCGGCTGGAGATGAACTACAGCGTCATCCCCGACAGCAATGAAGACCGCGGTCTGGTGCGCGTGCCCGAAGACGAGCGCGACTTCCTGCGCCAGTGGTTCCGCCTGAGGGGAAGGCGCTTTTACGGTCCGACGGAGTGGATCGATCTGGCGCTCACCTACCAGACCGACCCCGGCGTTCAGTCCGAGTTCTTCCAGAAGGAATATCTGTTCTACGAACAGAAGGACAACTACGCCCACTACCGCAACGCCATCGGCGACACCTATTGGGCCGTCAGCGCCAAAGTGCTGCTCGAGGATCGCACGGACATCGAGGAGCTGCCCGGCGGCATGTGGTATCAGGGCCGCATGCCGATCGGCTGGATCGGTCGCAACGAAGTGCTCTACACAGCCAGCGCTCAAGCTGGTTACTACCGGCGCCAGGAAGGCAATCCGGACTACTATCAAACCTACCTGGATGGATTGGGCGACCGCGACGTGGCCCGGATCGACACCGAGCATCGAATCGAGATGCCCTTTGGTATGGGCAAGAGCGCTTGGCGCCTGACGCCCTATGCCAGCGGGCGCGGCACGGCATGGAGCAACGATGCGGAAGAAGACGGCGCGAGTGCACGCGTGGTCGCAAAAGCCGGCATCGAAGCATCGACGGCGCTGTGGCGCAGCTATGAAGGCGGGACCTTCTCGACCCTGACCCCGCGCGTGGGTGTGCATGGCGATCTCGTCGAGGAGACCTTCGGCGGGACGCCGCTGCGGCTGGATTCCGTCGAGGATCCCCAGTCCGGATTCTTCGTCGATGCCGGACTGCGCGCTCGCTGGTGGCACCCGCGCACCAAGCAGCGACTGGATGTCGATCTGCAGCTGACGCACGGATCCGGACAGGAGACGAGGGCGGACGGACTGCTGCCGCTCAAGCTGCTCGGCGAATTCCTGACCTTCGTCGCCGAGGTGCCCGTCGGCATGACCCACGACATGCGCTTCGATGTCGAACAGTGGGACACCCTCTACTCACGCACGTACCTCGGCCTTCGCCCGGTCAGCAATGTGGGTATCGAATTCGGCTACCATCAGGGTCGCGATGTCGACGGCGTACCGCTGTACGAAGCGGCTTCCGCTGCGGTGCGCTTCAAGGCCACGCGCAAGTGGGAGCTGGAAGCATCCCAGACGCTTTCGCTGAGCGATGACCGCGGTCTGGACAACAACCTGACGCTGCGCCGCCTCGGCCACGACTTCGTGATCGAGATCGAGTTGGGCTTCCAGGTCGGCGAAGGCTCCAATTTCGGCGTCAAGTTCCTGCCCAATCTGGCTTACCGCTCCTCGGGTCTGGGCCTCATCGATCGCTGGCTTGGCCGCAGTGAGTGAAGGCCGGGTCAGGATTCGCTCAAGAGCGCCGGAAACCGGCGCCGGAAAAAGCCCCCGGTCCAAGAACGGACGCGCTCGCGCTAGAATCCAGCGGTCGTGTTCCTCCTCTTCGAAGATCTGGGCTTCAGCGAGCTGGTGGTGATCGGAGTGTTCTCCGTGCTGTTCTTCGGCAAGCGCTTGCCCGAGGTGGCGGCGCAGGCGGGCGCCCAGATCGCCAAGTTCCGCCGCTCGCTGCAGGACATCAAGCAGGAGACCGGCATGGACCACGAGATGCGCAAGCTCCGGCGCACCATGGAAGACGTGCGCCACGATCTCTCCGTCTCCGAAATCGCTCGCGCCGCCAAGTCCAAGGTCGAACAGCGCCTCAACGAGACGAAGCAGGAGCTCGATCCCAAGCTGCACGAAGCGCTCGAGGCTCCGGTGAGCGCTGCGCCGGCGGCTGAAGATCCCCTGACGGGCACCATCGCGCATGGCGGCAGCGATCCTGAGCTCGACAACGCCCAGCCTCCCCCCGCCTGGAAGCTCGGGGAGCCCCCGCCGTCTTCCGCGGCGGAAGGCTCGCCGAAGGCGGCCCGCCCGGCGGACAACCCCGGCGCCTGAGCGTCCCTGCATGCGGCTGGGCTACAACACCAACGGGCTGGCGCACCATCGCCTGAGCGATGCCCTGCCGCTGCTCGCCGAGCTGGGCTATCGGGGCGTGGCGCTGACGCCGGATGTCGGAGCGCTGGACCTCTACCAGCTGCGCTCCGAGGAAGTGCGGGCCGTCCGCGAGCTCGCCCGGGAGCTCGACCTCAGCCTCGTGGTCGAGACCGGTTCGCGCTACCTGCTGGATCCCCGCCGCAAGCACCGGCCCAGCCTGCTCGAGGACGCCGCCTCCGAGCGACAGCGCCGAGTCGACTTCCTGCGGCGCTCGATCGACCTTGCCGCCAATCTGGGCGCGCCGCGGGTCTCGATCTGGGCTGGGTTGGGCCCCCGCGGGGAGGTGGGGGATGGTCCCCTCCCGGCGGCGGAGGAGCTCTGGGAGCGCCTGCTCGACGGGATCCATCAGGCCCTCGACCACGCGGGCGGGCAGGGGGTGCGGCTGTGTTTCGAGCCGGAACCGGGGATGTTCGTGGAACGCCCGGCCGGCTACCGGGAACTGCTGCGCCGGCTGGGCCGCCGCGCCCGGGAACTTGGCCTGACGCTCGATGTCGGGCACTTGCTGGTCACCGCCGATCTACCGGTGGAGGAGCAGATCCGGGCCCTCCGCGACCATCTGGAGCACTGCCACCTCGACGATATCCGGGGAGGCTTGCACGAACACCGGCCGTTTGGAGAAGGCGACCTGGACCTGAGGATGACGCTCAGGACACTCCGGGAAGTCGGGTATGGCGGCATGGCGGCGGTCGAGCTGTCGCGCGACAGCTACCGTGGCGCCGAGATGGCGCGCACGGCACTGGAGGCGCTGCGAGGGGCGCTCTCCGGCTGAGAGACCGCTCCCTCTCTTTGGACAGGGAGCTCCCTAACCCTGTGCTGGTAAAGGATTTGGGAAAGCCGGGCCAGGGCGCCCGCGGGGCGGAGCCTAGGTCATTGCCGGGCAAGGGGTTAGGCCGTTCCGTGTCCACGCGGGGGGTTCAGAGGGGTTGATGGCTTGCCCAGCCCCGGGCACGTACGGCACAATGCCCCCCGTCCCCTTTCCCGCAACGGACTCTGAGGATCCCCGCATGGCGAACGAAGAAAACGGCTTGCAGTTGTGCCCGACCCCCGTCGACGGACACCACGCCCTCTTCGCTCACAAGATCAGCTCGTCCCTATGCCAGGACCGCCAGCGGGGCAGCTACCACAAGTGCTGGACCTGTCAGTACAACAACGCCTGGGTGGCCAAACACGGTCGGCCCACCCCCAAGGACGCCACCCCCAAGGACAGCGCCTCCAGGGAAACGGCCTCCAACGGCACGGTTTCCTGAACCAGAGCCCTGCGGGTCCCTCCAGAGCCACCGCCCGGCTAGGCTGGCAGCGTGTCCCGTGCCTCCTCTCGACTGAACCGGCTGCGCTTCCATCTGCAGCGGCTGCAAGCGGACCCGAGCAGCGCCGCGGAATGGGAGGCCGTCCTCGAAGAGGCCGAGGCCTTGGTCGCCGACGAGCTTCCCGCTCCGCTCCGTCCCTTCCAAAGGCTGCTGGCCGAGGCTCTGCCCGCCCTGATCGATCGTCGCCTCCCCGCCAACCTGCTGTACCTGCAGCGTGAGCTGGCCCGGACGCTGGCGGCTCAATCCCAGCCGAAGCAACCGACCGCTTCGGACGAGCCGAGCGACCTCGAGCAGCTGGCGCAGCTGCTGCGCGGCCGGGAAGTGCTGGTGATCGGCGGGGACCCCCGGGAACACCATCGGGAGAACCTCCAGCAGGCGCTGCGCTCAGCCGCCGTTCACTGGCCGGTGACCCGCGAGAGCGCGCCGGATGTCAGCGCCCTGCTGCCCACCATCCAGCGGCGCGAGGTGGCGCTCGTGCTGCTCTACATCCGCTGGATCCGCCACGCCCTCAACGAGGTGGCGCGGCATTGCGACGAGCACGACAAGCCGCTCGCCCGCATCACGGCCGGTTACAACCCGGCAAAGGTCGCTCATCAGGCCTTGCAGCAGTGCTCCGAGCGCCTGAGGCGACCCTGAGCGAGGCTCAGCGTGAGATACCCGCTGCGCCGAGGATTTCGGTCTCGTTGAGCAGCCGCGGCGTGCGCTTGGCGAGCTCGAGCACCTTCTGCACCTGCTCTTCGCTCGGAGCGATGCCGCGCTTCTCGAGGTAGTAGGTCACGTTGCTCTTGCCGCTCATCGGGCCGACGGCGATCACCTGCTCCAAGCCGACGAGATCGGCCGGAACGCCCGAGTAGACGCGGTTGGCGAGCCAGTGATCGCCCTTCTTGAAGGCCTTGATCACGGCGGCTGCGTGCACGCCGGTGCCAGTTTCGAAGGCATCCTTGCCGAAAACCGAGTAGTTGGCGGGTATCGGCAGACCGACCGCCTCGCCCGCCAGCCGCACGTAATCCCCGAGCTTGGACAGATCGTTGTCGATCAGGCCCGCGAGCTTGAGGTTGACGAGCAGGAGGTCCATCTCGGTGTTCCCCGCGCGCTCGCCGACGCCCAGCGCCGTGGCGTGCACGCGCGTGGCGCCCGCTTCGATCGCCGCCAGCGAATTGGCGAGGCCCAGCCCCCGATCCCGGTGCCCGTGCCAGTCGATGCCCACATCGACCTTGAGATCGTCGACGATGCTCTTCACGAAGCGGATCAGCGAACGCACGCCGCTGGGGGTCGCGTGCCCGCAGGTGTCACAGACACAGATGCGCTTCGCGCCCGCTTCGATCGCGGTGGTGTAGAGCGCGCGCACGTCCTCGGGCTTGGCGCGCGTCGTGTCCTCGGTGACGAACATCGTCGGCAAGCCCTGCTTGACCGAAAACTCGACCGCCTCGCGGGAGAGCTTCAGCATCTGCGCCAGCTCCCAGCCTTCGGCATACTGCCGGATGGGCGAGGAGCCGATGAACGCGCAAACCTCGACCGGCACGCCCGTGGCCTGCACCACATCGACGATGGGAGCGATGTCCGTGATGACCGTGCGGCAGGCGACATTGGGCGTGATCTTGAGGCCCTGCATCTCCTTGACGAGCGCCGTGATGTGCTCCCTGGCGCGCGCGCCGGCGCCCGGCAGGCCGACATCCGCCGTGTCGATGCCCAGCTCGTCCATCAAATGGATCAGGCGAATCTTCTGATCGAGCTCGGGATCGCGGGCCGAGGGGCTTTGGAGCCCGTCGCGCAGGGTCTCATCGTCGAATTGGATCTTCTTCGGGCCCTTTGCATCGGGCACGTTCCAGTCGTGGATCAGGTCGTCTTGCTGCATGGCGGGGGGAAAGATTGTAAGGCATGGAGGCCGGACGCGCCGCCTTCTAGACTTCCCTCATGTTCGCCTGGTTGCCACAAACGCCTGCCACGCCGCCTCGGCCCGTAGCCCTGCGAGCCGCCCGCATCACCGTGATCGCCTTGGGCGGGGGGCTGGCCCTGTTCCTCGGCTTCGTCTGCGTCCTGAGGCTCACTGGGCAGGTCGAGCAGCCGACGAGCATCGGAACGCTGCTCGCGTATGTGTCTCACGGCCTCGCGGTCATGCTCCTCACGCCGCTGTTTCTGGTGCGATCCCGCTTCCGCGCCGCGATCCAGCGCCAAGCCGGTGAGGTCAAGGAGCATGCAGAGAAAGACTTGGTCGCGCCGCCCGTCTTTTCGATGACGATCATCAGCGCGGCACTGGTCGAGTCCCCGGGCCTGATGGCGGTGGTGAGCCTTCTGATCGGAGCTCCGTGGTGGGCGGTCGGGCTGCCGCTCCTGTGCATTCTGGTGATCTGGTTGATGGCGCCGTCGCGAGCGACGATCCGGGATGCTGCGCGTTAACTCCGTGTTTGGGCTTGTTTCCCGGGTTTGCGCCTGATCTACACTCAAGGGATGCATTTCGAGCGAGTGTTGAAGTTTGGCGGGGCCGGTCTTGCCGATGGCCCTGCCGTCGAGCACGCCTGTGACCTCGTTCGCGAGCACGGCGGCCGCCGCCCGATCGTGGTGGTCAGCGCCCACCAAGGCGTGACGGAGCTGCTCGACACGGTTGTGCGGGCCGCGGCCCAGGGCCACATCGAAGGAGACCGTGTCCGGATTCGGCACCGGACGCTGCTGCGGCAGCTCGGCCTCGAGCCCGATCTGCTCGACCGCCACTTCGCCGAGCTGTTCGCGCTGCTCGAGGGCGTTCGCGCGCGCCACAAGGTCAGCCCCGAAGAGCGCGATCTGGCGCTTTCCTACGGAGAGCGCATGAGCGCGCGGATCGTGGCCCATGCGCTGCGTGCGCGCGGCACGCTCGCCACGCCCGTGGACGCCTTCGATCTGGGCCTGAGCACCGACTCCAATTACGGCAACGCAGCCCCGAGCCTCGAGTCGCTGACCACGGTGAAAAGCTCGCTCGAGGAGATCACGGGCATTCCCGTGGTGACCGGTTTCGTGGGCAAGGATCGCTCCGGCAACCTCACCACGCTGGGACGCAACGGTTCGGACCTCACGGCCGCGCTGATCGCCGAGGCGGTCGGCGCGGGCGAGCTGCACCTGTGGAAGACCGTGGGCGGCATGATGACCGCGGATCCCAAGCTGGTGCCCGATGCTCGCGTGATCGATCGGCTCGGCTTCGACGAAGCCGCCGAGTACGCCTTCCACGGGGCCGAAATCCTGCACGCCGCCGCGCTGGCACCCGCCCGACGCGGGGGCGTGCTCGTGCGCGTGCTGGACGTGCGCCATCCCGAGGCCGAGGGCACGGTGATCGAGGAGCGTTCGGGTGAGCACGGCGTGGTCGGCATCGCGGCGCGCAAGCGCATCACGCGGGTGACCATGCCTGTCCCTCCCAGCGGAGACCGCAGCGTCTACACGGCGACGCTGTTCGGGGCTCTGGCGGATCAGCGGGTGGAGATCGGACCGGTGCGCATGGCTCGCGATCGGATCAGCGCTCTCGTCGCCCCCAGCGCGAATCTGGAGCGTGCGGCGGTGGCTCTGGGGGCGTCTGTGCGCCTCGAAACGGAGCTTGCGCTGGTCGCGCTGATCGGACGCGATGCGCACAACGAGTCGCAGTTCGTGATGCGCGCGCAGGCGGTGCTCGCCGAAACGCAGTTGGAGGTGCTGGAAGCGCATACGGGCAGCCGCGAGTTGAGCCAGGCTTTCCTGATTCGCGTCGGCGACCTGGAGCGCGCGGTGCGGGCCCTGCATGGAGCTTTCCTGCGACGCAACGGCGCGATTCAGGCAACGCGAGCGGCCAACGCCCTCGCGATCGGGGGCGCGCCGCGGGAATGAGCGCCAGGCTGCGCCTCTTTCTGTGGAGCGCAGTGGCGGCACTGGCGGGAGGCCTGCTGCTGAAGCACTTTGTCTTCGACGTTTACCGTGTCGATTCCGCCTCGATGGAGCCGACCATCATGGGCTCGCGCGAGGGCGGCGAGCGGGTGCTGGTCCACTACGGAGCCTTTGTCCCTCGGCGCTTCGATCCAGTGGTCGTCACGCGGCAGGGCGAGGGCAAGCCGCTCGTCAAGCGCGCCGTCGGGCTGCCGAATGAGCGCGTGCAGATCGTCGGCGGCGATCTCCTGATCGACGGCCGCCGTCTGGGCATCTCGATCCCGCGCCCGGCACCGATACCCGTTCTGGACACGCGTCCGGGAGCCTGGAGCGAGGCTTTTTTCGAGGAGAGCCCCGGATCCCTGCAGCGATCCGGCGCGGAGCTGCGCTTGAGCGCCAGCGGGGAACAGACTGCCCGGCTTCTGCTGCGCGGGGACGTGCACGATGACTTCTTCGATGAACAACGCGGTCTGGTGCGCGGCCAGCAGAGCGTCAACGATCTGCTGATCGATGCCGAGTTCGAGCTCGCGCCGGGAGCGGTGGCCGGTTTCGAGCTGACGGATCAAGGCGATCTGTTCCGGGTCGAGATCACTCGCGGCGCGGAACAGCTCGAGTGCTCGCTGATCCGCGAGGGCGAGGGCGTTCTGGCCGAGCAGCGGCACCCGACGGGCCGGCGGCTGCGTTTTTTCAACATCGACGACTCGCTGTGCATGCGCATCGACGAGCACGAGGCCAGCGTGATCGCCGGAGGTGAAAACAAGCTCGATCCGAACGATGTCACGGGTGCGGGCAAGCATCTTCAGCCCCGCGTGCGGGTCTGGGTCCGGGGGGGCAGCTTGCTGCTGCGCTCGTTCCAGTTGTCGCGCGATCTCTACTACACCGAGCGCGGGGAGTACGCCCGCAAATCCGCCCTGCGTCTGGGGATGGGGGAGTGCTTCCTGCTGGGCGACAATTCGGCTGTCAGCCGGGACGGGCGCGAATGGGGCCCCACCCCGCTGGAGACGATTCTGGGCCATCCGACGCACATCGTGTGGCCCTTGGAGCGCTGGCGGGAATTTCCGGCCCCTCAACCGCTGGAAAAAGCTGCGCGCTAGGGTTGCTCAAGGGGTTCTTGCGGAACCCTGCCGATCTTGGAGGGTTCACGCAGACGAGGTTGCATGGAAAGCCATTTCGAAGAGGACGCCGGGGTGCGCTGGATGCTGGCCTGGCAGGCCGGTGACGAGCAGGCCTTCGACCAGCTGGTCGAGCGCTACTCGCCGCAGGTCTACGCGCTCCTGACCCGCTTTCTGGGACCCCGGGACAACCGCGAAGACCTCGTTCAGGAAGTCTTCCTGCGGCTCTTGCGGCAACGGGAGCGCTACGAGCCCAGCGCCCGCTTTTCGACCTTCCTTTACCGTATCGTCTTCAATCTGGCGGTCAACCACACGCAGAGAGTGCTTTCGCGCGAGCCTTTCACGCTGCCGAGCGGAGAAGGAGAGCCGGGCGAAGGCGCGATGCACCAATTGGCGGACGAGCGCGTGGGGGCTCCGTCGGAGAATCTGGAACAGAGCGACGTCGTCGCGGCGGTGCGTCAAGCGATCGCCTCACTGCCCGAAAATCAGCGCATGGCTCTGATCCTCGCCAAGTACGAGGAACTGCCCTATGTGGAAATCGCCGCGGTGCTGGGCTCGAGCGAGAAGGCCGTCAAGTCCCTGGTCCACCGCGCGCGCGAGACGCTTCGCGAGCGTCTCGCCCCGTTCCTGAAGGAGGAGCTGGCATGAAGCCGGAATGCAGAGCTTTCCGCTCCGAGTTGCGCGCCGCCTTGGAGCGTCCGGGCACCGCAGGTGAGTGGCGCGATCTGGCCTGGCATCGGCACATGCACGACTGCGCCGCGTGCCGCGATTTGCTGGCCGCCGAGGAAGCGCTGGACGCGCTGCTCGAAAGCCTGCCGCGGCCGCAGTTGCCGCCGCGGCTCGCCGAGCGCGTGCTGGCACGGCTTGCGGCGGGTGCAGCCCCACAAGCGAATCTCGACGCGCTGCTCGATCTGGATCGAGCGCCTGCCGCGCGAGCGGGACTGGCGGAGCGCGTCTTGGCGCATCTGGCGGAGGACCGCGTGCTGGTGCAGCGCCGCGCTCCCGATCTGGACGAGTTGCTCGAGCGGGCTCGCGCAGTCGAGATCCCTGTCGGCCTGTCCCAGCGCACCTGCAGGGCGCTGGAGTCCCAGCGCACGGCGAAGCCCATTGGAACAGCGAAGCCCATTGGAACTGCGAAGCCCACGGAAACGGCGAAGCCCACGGAAACGGCGAAGCCCGAGAGCGCGGCGCCGCCCGCGAAAACAGCGCAGCCGACGCGCACCATCCCGAGGGTCGCGCTGCGCTGGCGCTGGGCGGCGGCAGCCGCCGTGCTGGTGGCGCTGCTGGGCCTTTATGCGCTCGCTCCGCGCACACCCAAGCCCGAGCCTCTCGTGACCCTGAATGAACAGCCCGATCCGCGCATGCTGGAGAACCTGATGCTGCTCGAGGAGTGGGATCTGCTGCGTGGCAGCGATCTTGAGGTGCTGCTTTCCACGCTGCCGGACGGTGACGAGTACCTGCTGGAACTCGAAGCTGACAATGGCGTCGCGAACGAGCAAGGAAGCGAGCCCAAGAAAGGCTGATCCATCATGCTGCGCACTTCTGCACTCCTCCAACTGCTGTTTGCACTCTGCCTGATGGCCGCGGCGGGCTTTGCCTACCAGCGCGGCGAGCCGCATCTGGACCGCATGCGAGAGCGCTGGTCCGCGCTGCCGGAGGCCGACAAGCAGCGCCTTCAGGAAAACTGGAAGCGCTTTCAGGAACTGAACCCCGAAGAGCGCCGCGTCCTAACCGAGAAGGCGAGCGCTTTTCAGCGGATGCGCGAGCGCATCGAAGAGAACCTGACGCCCGAACAACGCGCGCGCTGGGCTGGTTTTCCGGAGGAGCGCAAGCGCGAACTGATGCGCGAAATGCTGCAGAGCATTGGCTCGCGCATGCGGGAGAAGTTGCCCGCGGAGATCGTGGAGCGCATGCGCGACGCGAGCCCCGAGCAGCGCCGGCAGATCTTTGCCGAGGCCAAGAAGAGCCTGATCGAGAACCTCGTGCGCGAGCGCGGCTTGCCCGAGGGCCTCAGCGCCGAGCGCTGGGCCCAAATGCAGGCCATGCAGCCGGAAGCCTTCCTGGAAGCCGTTCGCGAGCAGTTTCGCTCGCGCATGGAGCGGCAGCGCGCCGAGGGCCGACCGGAATCACGGCGTGAGGGTTTCGAACGCGGCCCGGGAATGCGCAACCCTCGCCACGACCATCGCTGGCCGGAGCGCAAGAGTCCGGAGCCGGGACGCAGGCTGGAAGGACAGGACGGCGCGCCTTGGAGCGAAGAGCAGCATCAACGCATGCACCGCATCCGCGATGCGTGGTACCCGCGGCCCGGCGACATCATCGATTTCGCCGACCTCGACCCTCAGACACGCGCCGGAGCGGTCCGCCAGCGCGTGGGCGCTCGGGTGCTGCAGCGACTGCTCGATGAAGGCCTGATCGACGCATCCGAAGCGGACCGGCTCCATGCCCTGGCTCCTGAGGAGCTCGAACGGGAATTGCGCCAGCGCATGCCCGGCGGTCCCGAGCGCCGTGGACCGGGCCGCAGGGGCGGCGACGAACGCTGAGCGGAGCTCGTTCGCAATCCGCGCTCGGCGCCACTATCGTGCGCGCTGAGCGATGAGCGAAGCTCCGTCTGGAGAATGGGCGCTGAGAGGCTGCATCGGCAGCGTCACCGCGGCGGAACTGCTGCAATTGCAGGAGCGGGTCGTCATCGACCTGCGCAGCCCGGGCGAACACGAGGAGGATCAGATCCCAGGATCGGTCAACCTGCCGCTGTTCGGGGATGAAGAGCGGGCGCTGGTGGGGCTGCTCTACAAGAGCCAATCGCCCGACGCCGCCTTCCTCCGCGGAATCGAACTGGTCCGTCCGCGCCTCGTGCGGCTGGTCGAGGAGATCTGCAGCCTTGCCCGGGAACCTCTGCCCGCGGGCGATCCGCTGTCGGTGTTCGAAACACTCACGCGACGCGGGATGGCGGCCCTCGAAGGCCAGCTCGAACTGCAGCGCGTTCCGGCACTGCCGCACCAACCGCTGGTGATCCACTGCTGGCGAGGCGGCCTGCGCTCGCGCAGTGTGGTGGCCCTCCTGAATTCTCTGGGCATCACGAGGGCCGTGGTTCTCGAAGGCGGCTACCGCGCGTGGCGCAGCGTGCTGGTGGAGCGCATCGAGCGCTGGGAGCCGCCGCCGATCTTCGTTCTGCGCGGACTGACGGGCGTCGGCAAATCGCTCGTGCTGCGGGTGATCGAAGCGGAACGTCCCGGCTGGACGCTGGATCTCGAAGCCCTCGCCGGACATCGAAGTTCGATGCTGGGCGCCGTCGGCCTGCAGCCGGTAAGCCAGAAGCGCTTTGAGAGTCGGCTCGCTCAGCGCCTCGAGCAGCTGCGCGGACCGTGCGTGGTCATGGAAGGTGAGAGCCGCAAGGTCGGCGACCGCATCATTCCGGTGCACATTTTCGCGGCGCTGGAATCCGGTTCGGCGATCGAACTGCATGCGCCGCTCGAGGAGCGTCTGCGCATCCTGCGCGAGGACTATCTCGCGACTCCGGCACATCTGCCGGCTCTCGCGGAGGCCATTCGGCGGCTCGAACCGCGCCTCAACCTGCCCGAGGAGGAGCGCGATCTCGCCACAAAGCTGCTGGCCGGAGCGATCGATCAGGTCACGGAGATCCTCCTGGAGCGGCACTACGACCCGCTCTACCGGCACGCCGAGCGCGGAAAAAAATACCAGCTGCGAATCGACTCCAGTGATCCCCGTGCAGCTGGCCGAGAAGTGCTTCGCTGGATCGAGAGCGCCCTGCGCTAGACTCCCCGCCCCATTGAAGCGCGAATTGACCATTCTTGTTCCCGCGTACAACGAGTCGCGCCGCATCGGCACGACGCTCGAGCGCCTGCTGGCGTGGGCAAGCGCGAAGCTCGACGCCTTCGAGGTGCTGGTCGTCGATGACGGATCGACCGACGGCACCACGCAGGTGATTCGGGAGCGTTTCGGCGACGCGGTGCGGGTGCTCCAGCACGCCCGCCGCAGCGGCAAGGGTGCGGCGATTCGAACGGGCGTTCAGGCCGCGCGCATGCCCTGGGTGCTTTTCGCGGACGCCGACCTTTCGATACCCATCGAGGAGTTCGAGAAGCTCTGGGTTCGCACGGGCGAAGCCGAAATCGTGATCGGCTCCAAGCGCGCGCCGGGCGGAGAGCTGCGCTATCCGCCCGTGCGCAAGTTCTTGGGCGGCATCGGTCAGAGTCTGATCGCTCTCCTGGTCGTCTCCGGCTTCCACGACACCCAGTGCGGCTTCAAGCTCTACCGCACGGACGTTGCGCGCGAGCTCACCGCCATTCAGCGCATCAACGGCTTCGGTTTCGATTTCGAGCTGCTGTTCCTCGCCAGGCGCCTGGGATGGAACACGAGCGAAGTCGCGGTGCGCTGCGGACACGTCGGCGGAGGCACGGTGCGACTCTCGAGCTACTTTCGCGTGCTCGGCGAGATCGCGCACCTTCTTTGGAACCGGGTGCGGGGCCTTTACCCGCGTCGGAAGAGCTAACGCAGCGTGTAGATCTCGCGCGCTTCGCGCCAGCCCTGCTCGAGCGGGGCGCGGTCTCTTGCGGGCAGCGTGTCGAGGAAATCCAGGGCCAGATCCTCGCGCCAGCGGTGCAGGCGGTACAGGCGCATGCCCAGCCCTCGCAGGAAGGACTCGCGCCATTCGGAGGGCACTTCGGCGGCGATGGCGAGACGCAGCTTCGCTTCGTCGAACTTGAGCCCGAGCGCGACGCGGCCTGCCGCCTCGGCCAAAGGTTGCCGCAGGCCCGGCTCCTGCGCCGCGATGCGCTCGAAACCGCTCGCGAGATCGTGACCGAAGGCGGGCACGACGGCGAGGCCCAGCCCACGCGCCGCCACGACCTGATCCGCGCCCAGATTGGCGCGGAGCTTGGCGAGCAGCTCCTCGAGATCGCGACCTTGCGCCGCGAAAGCGTGCGCCGCAGCCGGCAGAGTCAGGCGCGGATCCTCCCGGAAACCGCGCGCGATCAGCAGCTTGTGGGCATCTCCGCCGGGAATGCGGCCAAACAGCTTGTCGAAGTAGATGTCGTACTCCAGCGTCTTCGTGTGCGCGAGAACGCTCCAGTTGGCAGCTAGAGCTCCGGTGCGTCCGCTCTGCGCCAGCCGGGAAAAGTCGAGCAAGTTGCCGACGAAGACCAGCCCGATTCCCACGAGTGCCAGCAGCCGCGCGCTGCGCGACCCGTTCGTCGCCAGCTGCTGCACGACGCAGGCGCCCAGCACCCCCAGCCACCACAAGGCCGACAGGCGCAGGAAGAACATCCAGTAGGCGTATTCGGTTGCCAGACCGCTCAGCAGATAGGAACAGAGGAACAGCACTCCGTAAAGACAGGCGAGACGCACGGCGGGGAAGTGGCGGAGGCCCGACCCCAGGCCCCACACGGCCATGGCCACGGCCGCCCAATCCCACAGCGCGAACTCCTGCAGCGCCTGAGCGAGGCCGAGTGGGCCGTCGGAGAGCCGTCCGCTGGCGGAATCGACCTGCACGGGACGCAGGGCCGCCATCCCCAGCTGCTGGACAGCAAGCAGCAGCGGCAGAGCCCCCAGAACGAGGCCGCCAAGCCCTTGCAGCCATTCGCGCGGCTGCAGCCGCGCTCGGCGCTGCCACAACACCCAGAGCAGGGCCGCTGCGCTCGCGGGCAGCGTCTGCAGGGAAGCGTACAGTCCGAAACCCGCCGCCAGGCCCAGCTGCAGCGCCGCGCGCGATCCGAAGGCAGCACCCGCCGACAGGCGCAGGGCCCCGTCGAGGATCAGCGTGATCCAGATCAGGCCCTCGAAGTGAGTTCCGAGGCACAACAGCGAGAAACGCAGCGCCGAATCGGGCGCGATCGCCACCAGCAGGCCAGCCGTGAAGGCTGCGCGCTCTCCGATGTGAGTTGCGACGAAGCGCCAGATGACCAGCAGCAACGCCAGCGAGGTGGTCAGCGCAGCCAGTTTCCCGGCGAGCAGCGACTCGTCGAACACCAAGAAGAAGAGCGCGCGCAGATGCGCCACGACGAAGCCGCCGCCCTCGTGCATGCCGTAGTTGCGCACGAAGTAATCCAGAGGGATGCCGTCGATCAGTGCCTTCCCGCTGACGGCCTTCGCGAACTCCTCGCCGTAATAGAAGACGTCGGAGAGGCACAGGACGAGCGTCGCTCGCACCAGCACCAGCAGGAACACGCACAGGATCAGTTGCCGACGCATCTTCGCTTCGAGCAGCGGAAGATAGCGGGCGGCCTCACAGATTGCGCGAGATCAGCGCCAATCCTTCGCGAACCTGCCCGCGCAGCTCGGTGAGGCTGCGAAC
>Ga0172373_10001881_pt1 | contig 33198 bp, 33 predicted proteins | sample Lak10m_2_FD_114546 | JGI IMG/M metagenome (GOLD analysis project Ga0172373, IMG submission 114546) | Freshwater microbial communities from Kabuno Bay, South-Kivu, Congo - kab_092012_10m | ecosystem: Environmental > Aquatic > Freshwater > Lake | place: Democratic Republic of the Congo...
CTTTTGACCTTACTTTATGGATATGCATTGTGTCCGTCTTATCGCCTGCTTATGGGGATATTCTCCAAGATAAAAACTTTCCTAAGTCATCCATGCACCTTGCAGGAAGTAATTTTTCATCCCCCCTTGATGATGGTCAAGATGCCCAAGATAATCCCGTTGTTATTGAGACACTCCCCACACCCGAACAGGATAACGCACCAGCCTTAGAAGAAGTTTCTTTGGGGCGTCATAACAAATCTAAAAAAGGTGCGGCAAAACGTGCAAAACATCACCGCGTCCTTCGCACACGCCAAGAGGGTGCCATGGATGACCTTATTTCTATCAAAAATCAAAAACCCGAAACTTATCACCCCTATTATATAGCTTTGGAAGCGATCACCCAAACATCACCATTTACATTGGAATTTAAGGAAATTGAAGAAAAAGCACAGGAGTGTTTTATTCCAACAACATAGATTTCCTAAGTACCTTTTTATTTATAACTTCCTCACTCCCCACACCTTTAAGAAGGTCCATTTTTCAAAGCTGAAAAAAATACCTCGATATTAAGAAAATTTTAATAATCATTTGATCAAATAGAGATAAGAAGACATTCGAACTGTGTGAGATTACCGTGGTTGAAAGTATCCAACATAAACTTGATCGTGTTCGCCCACCACGCGTTCAGATCACTTACGACGTTGAAATTGGCAATGCCATTGTGATGAAGGAGCTCCCCTTTGTTATGGGAATTATGGCGGATCTTTCCGGACAGCCTGAAAATGCTCTCCCCAAGGTCAAGGAACGTAAATTTGTGGAAATTGATTGCGACAATTTTGATGGCGTCATGCAATCCATCAATCCCCGCCTTGCACTTCGTGTTGACAATAAAATGGGTGGTGATGAACCTCAAATGAGCGCCATTTTAACGTTTAACGCAATTAGTGATTTCGATCCCCTTAATATCATTAAGCAAATTGACCCCCTTAATAAACTTTATCAAGCGCGGGTTCGCTTAAAAGATCTTATGACCAAACTTGATGGCAATGACGCCCTCAATGCGATGTTAAATGAAGTGATAACAAATCCTGATCAACGCAAAGCCCTTTTGGCTGAGCTTGGACTGGACGAGAAAGGCAATCCACCAGCTGGTGATGCCCCCGCTCAAGGAGCTTAGGAGTTAGATCATGGCCGATACACCGATTTTAGATTCAATGCTCACCACGGGTAAGATGGCCCGTGATCCTTCCCAAGAAGCCTATGCAAAGGAGCTTCTTGGTGAATTTTTGCGAGAGCTCATTGACCAAGGGGACAGTGCACCATCAGAAACCGTGCCCTTCCTTACCCAGCGCATGCAACATCTTGATGATATGATGACAAATCAGCTCAATGAATTTATGCATGCCCCTGATTTTCAAAAACTTGAGGGGTCATGGCGCGGGTTACATTATCTTGTCTTTAATACAGAGACCAGCACACGCCTTAAACTGCGCTTACTTAACATTACAAAGCAAGAAATCCTCGATGATCTTGAAAAGGCCATTGAATTTGATCAAAGTGCTCTTTTCAAGAAAATCTATGAGGAAGAATACGGCACCTTTGGTGGACATCCCTATTCCTGCTTGATGGGGGATTACTCTTTTACACGTCACCCCATGGATCTTGAGCTTTTGCAAAAGCTTGCTCAGCTTGCAGCCGCAGCCCATGCGCCACTGATCACAGCAGCTGATCCTAAGCTTTTTGATCTTGATAGCTTTGAGGAAATGAGCGTTCCCCGTGATCTCTCAAAAGTCTTTGAAAGCTTAGAACTTATTAAGTGGAATTCGCTCCGTGATATGGAAGATTCCCGTTACGTCACTCTTACCCTGCCCCGCACACTGATTCGTATGCCTTGGGGTGCGAATACCATGCCTGCAGAGGGTGTGAATTTCGAAGAAGACGTTTCAGGAGCCACGAGCGGTAAATTCTGCTGGACCAACACAGCTTATATTCTTGCAGGTCGTATTACCAATGCCTTTGCCATGTACAGCTGGACAGCAGCCATTCGCGGTGTTGAAGGTGGCGGTATCGTCGAAGGGCTTCCTTCCTATACCTTTAAAACAACGGACGGCGACATCGCCCTTAAGTGCCCTACGGAAATTGCCATCACGGATCGCCGTGAGAAGGAATTGTCCGACAACGGTTTCGTAGCACTCTGCCACTGCAAGGGCACGGACTACGCTGCATTCTTTGGGGGACAAACATCACAAAAACCAAAGAAATACAACTTGGACGATGCCAACGCCAACGCTAATCTCTCGGCACGTTTGCCCTATATTTTGAATGCATCACGCTTTGCCCATTACATCAAAGCGATCATGCGCGATAAAATTGGCAGCTTTATGACAAAGGATAACGTATCCAAATACCTGAATGATTGGATTGCAAGTTATGTGCTTTTGAATGATGATGCTCCCCAAGAAGTCAAAGCAGCCTATCCTCTTCGTGAGGCACGCATTGATGTATTCGATGTACCAGGCAGCCCAGGCCAATATACAGCCGTTGTCTACCTCAGGCCGCACTTCCAGCTTGAGGGGCTTAATGTATCCATTCGCTTGGTGGCAAAACTTCCACCACCCGCGCAATAAACGTGTCTTTTGAAATTTTAACGGAGAAATAGTATGTCAGTTCCAAACGCCCCCCATCCCTTGGATCGCGAAATTAAGGTTGGCAATTACACACTGTATAAACCAGTCCTTACCCAGGAGAATATTGACACCCAAAAAACACCAGAGTTCATGCTGTACCTTGATAAAATCACAGAAAGCAATGTGGAACAATACAAAACCTTTTGCGAACTCTTTTCTTGGGTAGAGTCTTATTCACGCAAAGGAGTACTTCACGGTGCTGCCTCAGGGTCACAAAGTGCCGCAAACGAGCATAAACTTGTTCCTTTTCTCATTAGACAGGATGTTTTTTCCCCAAAAATTCGTGATGCCGTTCTCAAAGGTGAAGTGATAAAAGAAGTAAAAGTCATCCATATCCTTAATCCCAATGGGAAAGTAAACGAAATTACCCAAGAAATCATCTATACTAATTGTATCATTCAAGAAGTTGTGCAAGATATGGGATGGTTAGCGTTGATTATTTCCTTTGAAGCTGTGAAAGAAAAGACTATCTCCTACCAACAAGGAGTGGAAACGAAGAAAGGCAACATGGCAGCAGGCTGGAACTATAAAACAGCGAAAGCTGAAGCTGCGAAATAACCCTGATATTGAGCGTGCATGAGTAACGTCCTTTATATCAAAGAACCCAAGAAGGAACCAGGCCTTAGGGTTCCTCTTTTTGATAGGCTCATGGATCTTGATCCTGAAAACATATCAGAAACACCTGTTCAAAAATTCCTTGATAAAAAGGGGGTACACACCTCCATTGAGCAAGAATTTTGGAACCTCCTCGGGACCCAGGCAAAATTTAAAAGGGATGAATACGTGGAGTTGATGAAAAACCCACAAAATTTTGCCCTTCCTGGCATGTATGGCGCACCTGAGTTTACAGCCTTTGAAGCTAACTCCCCCCAGAATTGGCCAACAATCGCACGCCTTCTTTCGAAAATTATTGGTTATTACGAACCCCGGGTTCAAAATGTTTCCGTGAAAGTCACAGGTTTTGATCCTCAAAAACAACTTCTTAATATCAATATTACAGGGTTTATTAATCTTGCTGATTATCAACAAGAAGCCACGTTTGCCCTGCAGTTAGCCGCCGCTTAACATTTTTTTAACTTTTTTAACGCAGCATGAAGAAAGAGTTTTTCCTATTCATGGAGCTTTTTTATGTTACGCATCCTTTGTTGTGCAAGCATTGCTTTTTTTATGACATCGACAACTCTATTTGCAGATGACCCCATGGAGGAAGACGGCATTAATGAAGGGCCCTCTTATATTGCCCCTGACATTTTTGCCAGACACATTGTTGCTGAATTCGATAGCCTTTATGCAGAAACAAGAATCCCTGAACAACAACACCTCTTGCGGGAAAATCTTATTGGAGCGCTTCGTAATATCTATGAAGACTCGCCATCCCAGACAATTGCCGATTTAATTTCAAGATCCTACACACTACACGGCAATCAGGAGCAAGCCCAGTTATGGCAAGCAGCCAGTAATAGTTTGGCTCCCACTCAAACAGATGAAGACCGTCAAACATTCTTAGACGCCCTCAGCGAAGCTGCTCACTCAGAAGAAGACCAAATTCCAGAAGGTTATTGGATGCTTGCCGCAGGATTAGGGTACGCTGCCCCTGAAATTATTGAAAATCGCGGATAAATGCTCGGATAGAACAATGGGGAAGGTTTTTCGACCTTCCCCATTTTGCTATTATGAAAATTTAATGTTTGTTACTTACACTCTGCTCTTACTTTTAAAATATGACCTGTGTAGGAAACAAATAGCCCCACATTTAAGAACGTCATAATAAGGTTGAGAAGTCCTCCTGCAATGACAATCCCCATAGGATTCGATGCAGCACCTTCTGCAGCCGCCGTAACCGCCATTGTTGTTGCCACCAACCCCAAAGGAAGCATTGCTGCAAAGACAAGAACCATGGCCAAAAGCATCAACACGATGTACCCAACCCAAACCGATACCGGCATACCGGAGAGAATGGCACGGGTTACAGCCCAACGCTCTTTTTGTTTCATATCAAAAGAAACGAGAGACATGAAAAGCATATAGTAAGGAGGAAACACAAAAATCAAAGCAATCATCAACAGGACGCCCGCAATAACAGCCACGACACCAAGCCCCAATAACGTTACCAACCAAAAAAGGATTCCTCCAATAATAGCGACGGGAATTAAATACAAAAATGGTAAAATAAAATACCAAAATTCACGCATCCCCAAATGGAAAAGACCCGGTTTTTCTTGAAGGGAAAGGCGCCGATACACCCCTACAGAAACAGCTGCAACCCCTAAACCCGATAAAAGCGACCCTGCTATAATAAAAATAAGCGCCCCAATGGAAGACGTCACAAGATCCATTCCCGCCGCAGGATCAAGGGCAGCTGCCCCCGCAGCCGAAGGATCGGATAAAGAAGGATCCAACGCCGCTGCTGCTCCCCCCGTCAAGGAAATACCCATAAGCGCTGGCAAAAGTGTTCCAATGGCAAAAGCAAGGAGAAGCCATACGGAACACGCTCGTATAAACTCCCCAGAAAATGTGTGAGAGAAAGCAGTCTTAATAGCCGCCCCCATGCCGAAATCCCCCTGATTATAGGGCTTTACTTGAACTGAAAGTGTTTCTTGGCTCATGACAACCACAATATATTAAAATGAACTACCTATAAGAGTAGCTCACTTATTTCAAAAGTCAAATGCCAGCAAAAATAAATTAATTTTAAAAATATTTTTCCAACTATACAAAGCGTTTGAGGTACGTCGGCAGAATCTCACCAAGGGTATGGGGGGTTATACTAAGGTCTTTTAATCCTGGATATTTTCCGCTAAACACACTATTCGCCTCAAGCAGGCGCAACTGATCTAGTGTTAAAAGAGGTTCAGGAATAAATTTGGAGAAAAAACTTATAAGCCCCCCAAAAATCGTAGGGAACGGAACGATTCTGCGTGCTTTCCCAATCACATCCATCATCATATCCAACAAATCACGGAAAGTGTATTTTTCGGGCCCTGCAAGCTCGAATATTTTGCTTTTTACCTGATTTTTCACCACAAAAACCAATGCTTCTGACACATCCCCAACATAGACAGGTTGAAATTCTGTATGCCCCCCCTTAAACACAGGTAAAATGGGAGAAATGAGTGCCATAGCGGCAAATTTATTAAAAAATTTATCCTCTGCGCCAAAAATTAATGAAGGTCGCACAATCACAGCCTCATGAAATATTTTTCGCACAGACTCTTCAGCGGACAACTTTGTCTTGGCATAGATCGAGCGATTCCCCTCAATTCCCAAAGCCGACACATGGATTAATTGTTTAACCCCTTTTTCCTTTGCAGCCGTTGCAATAAAAGCAGCTCCTTGGGCATGAATTGTTTCAAAGCGCTTGTTTTTCCCCTCGAACAATATTCCCGCAAGATTCATCACAACGTCACAGCCATCCACAAACTGATCCACAGATCCTTTACTGCGCACGTCACAAAAAACCAATTGTATTTTGCCAATGGTTGCTGAGGTTTTAAGGTCAAGGTGCTTTTCTGGTTGATGACTCCCTACTTTCACAAGGTATCCTTGCCGCGCTAAATCACGCACAACATACCGCCCAAGAAACCCGCCCCCACCAATAATACCAACGACTTGTGGCGTTCTTTTCATCTGAACTCAATCCTTTAAGGGTTTTTGAAATTTCACTAAATCCGCAAGGCCACCACTTTTTTCATCGGATTTCTGCTCAAAAAGAACACCCTCTTTGCGCGGATAAGGATTAATCGCTAAGGAAAGATACTGAGTCATCACTTCCCCAACATCGATTCGTGAATTTTTGATATATTCAATATCATCTTCTTCGTCATCGACTTCAGGCTCTCCATCTTTTGGCATGGGGCGAATCTTAAAGTATACCGATGTTTTAACAATCTCGTGAACAGGCTCGAGAGTCACGATACACGCCTGAGTCAACTCAGCATAAAGATTCCCTTCAATGAAAAAACCTTCAACATTGTCTTCATTCAAAACCAAAAATTGAGCTTCAAATTTTTCAATGGAAAGTATTTTAAAGCGCTGAGCAAGTGCCTCACACTCCCCAGTATTGGCCTTAATCTCATGCTTTCCTTGAAGGGTTTCAGGAAGTGACAAATCATATACGCGGCTAAATTCACTCACAGAAAAACATCCTTGAGGTCAAAAGTTATAGTGATTCGGTATTACGATTTAATCTTAGGATCAATCCAACCGATATGGCCATCAGGGCGCCTGTAAACAACGTTAAATTCACCATGCTTAATATTTTTAAACATCACAACAGGTTGTTCTGTTAAATCCATTACCATCACAGCCTCACTTACGCTCAAGGATGGAACATGGCTATCCATCTCAGCAATCACAAGAGGTGTGTCATGACCTTGATCCTCATGTTCAGAGCTAATGGTATATTGCTGCGCTTGGATCAAATCATCATCCGAATTGGAACGCTTGCGATCACGCAGACGAGACTTATAGCGCTTAATACGATTTTCCATCTTCTGTGATGCAAGATCAAAAGCCCGATATGCATCATCATCTTCACCGTGGGAACGCACAATCAAATGTTTGCTAAGGTGCACAGCCAAATCAATGCTAAATTTATGACTATGCTTTTCCACAACGATATGGGCCTCAATGGGATCCCCAAAATACCGCTGAGTCACAGCTTCAAGGTTTGATTGGATATGATTGCGAAGAGCATCTCCCACTTCGATATGTTTTCCAGAGATATTAATGGACATTATTTTTTCTCCTAAAATTTAGCTAAAATTCGATGACATTATGAACCGAATGCAAGGATTTTTCCATCTTTTTGAACGTCCGTACTCTTCCAGGCATAGAATTTTTTCCGCTCCATCGCATTATCAATTTTCAAAATATCCCTATATTTCACAACGGTACGGCGCGCCACAGCAATTCCCATGATTTTAAGGCGTCCGACAATTTCCCCATCTGAAAGAGGCGCCTGAGTATCTTCTACAGCGATAAGTTTACGAATCGCCTGCTGAATCCCATGGGCACTTTGATCTTCACATCCATAGCCCCCCACTTGCGTCGAGAAAAACGATTTAAGCTCAAATATACCCCGTGGCGTTTCAATATATTTATCCGTTGTCACACGGCTTACAGTGCTTTCACTAAGCTCAGTTTCCAAAGCAACGTCTTTGAGAGTCAACGGTTTCAGATTGCCTTCTGTATTTTTAAAGAAAGACGCTTGGTGCCTTACCACCACATCCGCAACCTTAAGAATATTCACAGCACGTTGATGAAGACTTTTTAAAAGCCATTTCCCTTCGGCAAATTTTTCGCTCAAATACGATTTATCATCAACTTTTTTCATTATGTTTTTAAGCTCAATAAAATATGCACTATTAAGGTAAACTTTTGGCAGATTTGCTTGATTAAGTTCGATCACCCAATCACCACTACTTCGCCGCATCAAAATATCGGGAACCACCTGAGCCACAGAAATTTCACCAATACACAACCCCGGCTTTGGATTAAGAGTCTTAAGTAAAGAAAGATAGTGCAAACACGCTTCCTTTGAGATCCCCATCTTCTCTGCCAAGGCATCGGGAGATCCATTGTGTGTTTTAAGGACGTGGAGGAATTGCTCAATTTCCTCGGTGTATTCTTCGCGGTCCTTAAGTTGGAGAAGAAGACACTCCTCAAGGGTCCGTGCAAAAATTCCAGCAGGTTCAAGAGTTTGCAAGATTTCCAACACATGATCAACATCAGCTTGTGAAAATCCTTTTTCAAGCAAGCTTTCTTCATAATCAGAAGGCAAATACCCCGCATCATCCACAAGATCGGCAAAAGCTTGTGCAATAAAATAATGCTCTCCTTGAAAGAGAATTTTTATTTGATTAAGCAGGTAGGCCCGCAGACCTTCTTGTTGTTGTATATTATAGAAAGGATCGTAGTCATTATCCCCAGAAAGAGACTTAGAAGAGCTTGAGCTAAACTCATAACACTCGTCTTGCCACACATTTTCATAGCGATGATCCAGAACCTCATCACGCCCCTCAAAATCGGGGTTAGTCGCGTCAATATCAAGGGGATTGCCAAATTCTGGTTCAAAATCAAAGTCGTCAGTATCATGCCCCCCTATTTCTTCTTGATAATCAAGAAGGGGATTTGATTCAACAATCGTAGCTACAAATTCTGAAAGCTCTTGATTCGACATTTGCAAAAGCTTAATCGCTTGTTGCATTTTCTGCGTCAAACGAAGGTGTAGCCCGGTTTTTAGTTCAAGATTCTGTCCTGTCATACCCTCATCTTAGAGGGCAAACCTTTCTCCAAGGTAAACGCGACGAACATTTTTATCAGAAATAATTTTTTTCTTATCACCGTGACATAAAACCTCACCACCGTGCAAAATATAAGCCCTATCAACGATGTCCAGGGTTTCACGCACATTGTGATCGGTAATAAGAACACCAATTTGCCGTTCTTTAAGATGAAAAATCATTTCACGAAGTTCTTGCATAGCAATCGGATCAATACCAGCAAGGGGTTCATCAAGGAGTAAAAAGCTTGGGCGCATAGCAAGGGCACGCGCAATTTCAACGCGGCGGCGCTCTCCTCCTGAAAGGGCCAGTGCAGGAGCATACCTGAGATGGGTAATCTGAAATTCATCCAAAAGCGTATTAAGGCGATCTTCCCGGGCATCACGATCTTTTTCTACAACTTCAAGGACAGCTCGGATATTTTCTTCGACATTAAGCCCTCTAAAAATAGAGGCTTCTTGGGGCAAATAGCCGATACCATGGCGCGCCCGCATATACATAGGCATCACTGTAATATCGAGGCCATCAAGAAAAACTTCCCCCCCATTAGGAGCAATCAATCCGCTGATAATGGAAAAGCAGGTCGTTTTACCCGCACCATTAGGACCAAGGAGACCGACGGCTTCGCCACGCTGAACCTCAATATCCACTCCAAGCAAGATGGGACGCTTGCCAAATGTTTTGCTGAGGTTAGAGGCAACAAGACCCGCTTCAGGAATGGAGGCGATTTTTTTAATCATATTTTCTTTTTAGCTCCCAACATCTCATCTTCTTTTTGTAAGTTTTCATTTGTTTCCAAGGAAGTCACAGAAGAGCTCACATCATCCCCTGGATTTTTACCATTTTTTTTCTTAGAAACAACAATGGCTTGAGCCTTTTTATGATGATCGCCTTTGACTTTATACGATCCCTTTGGCTGATCATGAAATGCAGATGCCCCTTTTACAAAATTCTCTCCTTTGCGAATACGTACATCCCCTGTAAAGGTTTCCGTTTTTTCTGTCATTTGTGCATCGGCTTGTTGTGATTGAATGGTTCCATCCCCTTCACACACAACGACATCCCCCGTCGCATGAACTGTGTCAATTTCTTGGAATGACTGCCCCATGGGAGAGGGCTCTGCACCTGTATCAGCCTGAGCATTATTTTTTTTGCCATCCGGTTTTTTCTTAAAATTGACTTTGAGATAGTTTGAAGTAAGGGTTTGAATCCGTTCTTCACCAGACTTCGGTGCATTTTCAGGTTGTTTAGAATCAGCTTTATCCTTAGATTCAGCACCATTTTTGGTTTTCACAACTTTAACGTTCTCAAATCCCTCACAAACATTTTCATCCTTTTTACAGATCATCTTTTCAGCATTGATTGTAAGCTCAGCCGCAATCACATGCGTTCCAATAAAAAGGATAGATATCCCTATAAAAGCAATTCTTACGAAGCACTGCATCATCACTACCCCTTCAATTGGAATTTAAGCATGGGCTTTTTTTCCAAGGTTACCTTATTCCCACGTTCTTCAATAAGGTAAGATCCAGATGTAAAATTCATTTTAGCCCCCCCCTCCCCTTGGATACTTTCATCTCCGTGGGCATACCCATATCGGAGGTCAATATGAGTCAAAGGTGACTTAAACCGATAATCATTCCCGTAGTGCACAACGACATCGCCCTTAAGCAATAATTTTTTATTATCTTGGTCTAAAAATCCTACCAAAGACTCAATTGTAACCACGGTATTGCTATTAAGCTTAATGGTGTAAATGGGGGAAGAAAGCTCAACAATCTTACCGTCATTCTCTTTTGCACTTTTCGCATCAATGGTATAGGGCTGGCCCTTTTCATCCACAGCCTCAAAATGCGTTTGTGTTGCTTGGCTTGGCACTGGCTTTTCTAATTGGGGTGCCTCTTTTTGATCCAAAACCATATTAAGATCTGCCACTACAGAGCTTTTGATTTCTTCTTCATTTTCAACAAGGGTTGCTTCCCACGATTCATCAGAAGCAGAAGAATCTCCTGTATCATTATAGTGCTGATATAGGAAAAAGAGCCCAATAGCACACGAACTTGCGATCCCCAACAGGACCATTTTGAGTCCATGAAAAGCTTTATACCGCGTTCTTCTCACAAAACACCGCTTTTCAAAAAGTCATGGATATGAATCAGCCCAATGGGTTTCTTATCAGGATCAGTAATAAAAAGAGTTGTGATCATTTTTTCCTGAAGAATCCTTAGAGCCTCGGCCATTAATACTGATGTTGTCACGGTATAGGGATTTTCTTTCATCACATCCCTGGCATATTTCCCCTTAAAGGTATCAAACTTCCCCGAAAAACGACGAAGGTCTCCGTCCGTAATAATCCCTAAAAGTTTTCCCTTATCATCAAGAATACCCACACAGCCAAACCCCTTATCACTCATCAAGGTAATAACATCTGCCATGGGCACATCCGGCGTTGTAAGAGGAAGATCACGCCCCACATGCATTTTATCCCCCACCGTTGTGAGTTGCTGACCTAAATTACCGCCAGGATGAAAAAGACCATAGTCCCTGGCAGAAAAACCTCGGCGCTTTAATAAACACACAGCCAACGCATCCCCAAGTGCGAGCATCATCGTTGTCGACGTCGTTGGAGCAAGCCCCATGGGGCAGGCCTCCACAATATCCGGAAGGATAAGAGGAATATCGGAACACATTCCAAGAGCACTTTCGCGATTTTTTGTAATTGCAATAATGGGAATTGCAAACCGGCGGGCATAGGCTAAAAGAGGCTTTAATTCCTCCGTTTCCCCAGAAGAAGAGAGAACCAAAAGCCCATCTTCTTTGGTAATCATTCCTAAGTCACCATGGCTTGCCTCGGCTGCATGCACAAAAAAAGCAGGCTGTCCGGTTGAGGCAAGGGTTGCTGCGATTTTTCGAGCAATATGACCACTTTTTCCAATACCCGAAATAATAACGCGACCTTTAACTGCACTCAACTGATCTGCAGCCTTTTGAAAATCTTCTCCAAGGGACTCTGCAAGAGCCTCGATCGCTTTCGCTTCAAGGGTTAGAACAGACCGTGCATCATCCAATGTTTGTTTTAAAATTGAATCTGAAGAATTAACCGTACGCAACATTGCCAAGGATGCCATTATGAGTGAACCAAATCGCTAGTAGCTCAAGATATCATACGTCTGTCCCGCCATCACGTCCATAACGCATCTGTGGGGAAGATATTGAAATGCTGCTTTTGCAAGATCCATGCGCCCTTCACGCTCAAGAATCCCCTCAAAATGGGCTTTAAGCTTGTGTAGATGGAGCACATCCGTTGCTGCGTATTTTTTTTGGTCTTCTGTATATTCAGAAGCTCCCCAATCAGAAGTCTGCTCCTGCTTTGAGATTTCCACTTTAATAATCTCTTTGCATAAATCCTTAAGACCATGCCTATCCGTAAAAGTACGCGTTAGTTTTGATGCTATCTTTGTACAAAAAATCGGTCCCGTTTGAATCCCAAAAGTCTTGTATAAAATCGCCACATCAAAGCGTGCAAAATGAAAAATCTTTGGAAGGGAAGCATCCGTCAAAACCTTCACAAGATTAGATGGCACCTCTTGTCCTGGTGTAATCTTTACAAGATGACATACCCCGTCCCCTTGGGATAATTGAACAAGACACAACCTATCGCGGTGAACCTCTAGCCCCATGGTTTCCGTATCAACAGCAACTGCGCCCGAAAATACAACATCCGAGGGTAAATCATTTTTGTGGAGAATTATCTGCATCAGCAAATCCTGCTTGATCATAAAACATGTGCTTGGTGCCCAGAAGAAGACTCGAACTTCCATGGGTTGCCCCGCTCGCACCTGAAGCGAGTGCGTCTACCAATTCCGCCATCTGGGCAGACACCAAAGCATGTCTTTTTTTGTAAAGGAAAGCCCTTCCAATGTCAAACTTTGCAAGCACTTAATCCTTCAATTCCATCTTGAATCTTTAGAGTTCTTAGCGCTAAATAAAGAAAATTTATTTTAACACTTAGTTATTCCCTGTGAAAAAAAATTTCTCCAAATTTTCCATACTTGCTCTCTTCACACTCTTCACAAGCGCATTCACATCCCCCCTCTTGGCTTCAAACCAACAAGAGGATGAAGAGCGCTCTTTAGAAGAAATCGCATTCAGTGCCATCCAAAGAGCAGGCCATATAGCTCCAAACTTAAGCAAACAAAGCGATAGGCAAACTTTTCTTAACGCCCTCGTCACCGTTGATAATATCCAAAAATATGGAAACAATTGGAAGGTTATCTCTGGCGAAGGGTGGGAAAAAATCCTTAAAAGCCAACAAGATGGAAAAATCCACGATATGTTCAATTTTGATGAAGCAACAGGAAAAAGCACAGTATCCTATTTCTTTCCCGACCCAACTGATGAAACAAACATCATCCTCGCCCTTGAACTTGAATATATTGGAAACTTTCAAAGATAAAGCACGTCACATTTTTTCTTTAAGTGTGTGAAGGAAATTGAGCGCCGCAATGGGAGTTAAACTATTGAGGTCGGCTTTTTGAAGCGCCTCATAAATTGTATCAGCAACATGACTGCTCTCAGGGCGTTTTGCCAAAGGAGTAGTCTGCGTAAGATTCAACGATAGTTGGGCGCGACGCTCACTTTTGATATGGTGTTGGTTTTTCGAAAGATCAAGGAGAATTTCTTGAGCGCGCTCAATAACAGGGCGCGGCACTCCTGAAAGGGCTGCCACATGGAGGCCATAGGAACTATTGGCGCTCCCCTCCTCCACACGGTGCAAAAATAGAATTTTCCCTTCGTATTCCTTAGTTGCGAGACGATAGTTTTTGAAAGAAGGAAGCTGTTTTTCAAGATCCGTGAGCTCAAAATAATGGGTTGCGAAAATACAGCGCGCCTTTGTGCTGTTCACCAAACTCTCAGTCACAGCCCACGCAAGGGAAAGGCCATCATAGGTCGAGGTACCACGCCCCAATTCATCCAAAATCACAAGGGATTGAGGGGTTGCTTGATTTAAAATTGCTGCGGTTTCAATCATTTCCACCATGAACGTGGAACGCCCCGATGCAAGATCATCCCCTGCCCCAATACGGCTAAAAATACGGTCCACAATACCAATGACAGCCTTTGTTGCCGGCACATAAAACCCACACTGAGCCATAAGCGCAATTAACGCTATCTGGCGAAGATAGGTACTTTTCCCCGCCATATTAGGGCCTGTAAGCAAAATAAAACGTGTTTGATTGTTGAAAATGACGGAATTCGGCTCAAACCCCTCACCATCCAAAACAGGATGACGGCCATTTTCAATGAACAAATCAGATGTTGTATTAAGAATAGGACGGCAATAATTTTTCTCCACCGCTAATGTCGCCATACTTGTACTGACGTCGATAAAAGCAAGAAATTGCGCGATATGAAGAAGGTGTGTTTGGTGAGCTGTCACTTTTTTTACAAGCTTATCAAACAAGAAGAGCTCACGTTGCAGGGCTTTTTCCCCCGCGCTTAAAATTTTGGAGGCAAACTCGTTTAATTCGGGTGTTGTATAGCGAAGGGATGTCGCTAAAGATTGCCTTGGGATGAAACTCGCAGGAACCTTATCACACTGTGAGGCTGGGAATTCTAAAAAATACCCCAAGATACCATTGTATTTTACTTTTAGTGTGGTAATACCCGTTTCATTCTTTAATTTTTCCTGGAGTGCTTCTAAATGGGATGCCGCATCCTTTTCAAAGGCACGAATGGCATCAAGCTCGTCATCATATCCCAATCGGATAAATCCACCATCCCTTGTCAAGAGTGGTAATGATTCAGACAAAGCATTAGTGAGCTCTTGTTCAAGATCATCCAGCATTTCTGGTACGACAAACGGCTTGGGAGAAGAAGTCGACTCAATAACATCCTTGATATAAGATGCCGTTTTAAGGGCCGCTCCAATCACAAAAAGATCCCGTGGCCCGCCTTTTTGAAGGCATATGCGTGTTGTACTGCGGCCAAGATCAGCATTCACCTGAAATGCTGTGCGGCAAGCTTGTAAAACATCATGATGATCTAAGCAAAAAGCTATGGCATCGAGGCGCTCTTCAATCGCATCCTTATTCAACAATGGCGATGCCACCATCTGGCCCAAAAGACGGGATCCTGCACTCGTAAGGGTTTTATCAATGGCATGGAGGAAACTCCCCTCCCACATCCCCCTTGCTGTGAATTCAAGCTCAAGGTTACGGCGTGTATGTTGATCCAGCAGTAGATATTGCTGTGTATTGCGTTTTTTAGGAAAAGGAATAAGAGGAGTGGCTTGCTTTTGTGTAATCTCCAAATAATCAAGGATTACATTCGCCGCCAAAATATCAGACGCCTTGAAATCCGCAATGCCTTCGAGGGTTTTAACATCATAAAAGCTTTTTAAACGCACCAAAGCATTTTCACAATCAAACTTAGCAATGGGAAGGGAAATAATGCGATTTCCATAAAAACGGAGCCTTTCAAAATGCTCTCCATAAAGGGTGTCCGGCAATAAAATTTCTGAGGGATGATATTTTTCAATCACGCTGAAAAGCTGGTCTTCACTTACTTCTTCAATAAAAAAATCGCTACTTGAGAGATCTAAAAGCGCACAAGAAAAGTCTGAAAAAGATTGTTTTTTTAATTTTGGATCATAGGCTACTGCCAAAAGGAAATTATGATTACGCGCGCTCAGGAGGTTTTCTTCAATCACTGTTGCTGGTGTGATGATCCGCACAACCTCCCGGGATAAAGGCCCCTTCCCTCCATTTCTCTGACGCATTTCAAGGGTTTCCGTTTGCTCACAAATAGCGACACGAAACCCTGCATCAATTAGCTTTTTTATATAATTTTCATAAGCATGAAAAGGAATACCACACATGGGAATCGGCATATCCCCAACTTTACCACGCTGCGTAAGAGTAATTTGAAGGACTTTTGCTGCTGTTACAGCATCCTCAAAAAAGAGTTCGTAAAAATCCCCGAGACGAAAAAAAAGAAGACAATCAGGATGGGCCAGTTTTTGCTGTTGATATTGTTTTAACATGGGCGTAAGCCCTGCAAACATATCGTCTTCTATTTGTTTTTCATCAAGGTTACCAGAAGCAGCAGAAAGAACCGGCGCCATCGTCATAAAATCGTCACTAAGATACTTTTTCTTTCTGTTGTAACATTCACCCGACCAGAGTCAACGCCTAAGTTCGTCTCATCTTCTAAAGAACCTACTCATCAAGATTGCGAATGAACTCTTTATTTTTCAGAGCATGCAATTCAAGTTTTTTCTCAGATTGTTTCTTTCTTTGCTCAGAGAATGCTTCATATTGTGTCAAGTACTCCTTGCTTTTTTCGCAGTCCATAAACAAACACAAAAAACCCATTCCTATAGGCTTATACACTCGGGCAATTGATAACATTTCTTGATTTTGAATAAAGTTCTCATCTACAACGATCTGAGCCACGTTTCTCCGACCAGGAGGGCGGTAACGTGGCCTAATTTCATCAGGAATATCGGAAGCATATTCCCCCAAAAATGCAATACGCCCTATGGTTTTAGCTGAGCCATCATCCCTGGTCACAATCACAGGATCCCCAATTTCTCCTCTCACATGGGAATTTTCAAATAAAACAGTTAAATATTTTGGCCCATAATAAAATTTCATAACAGGATCTGATTTTTTCACAACAGCTCCTGGATAGTGATTAGATCGCGCGATAACTCCGTCATACGTCGCGGTTTTTATCCCAGCGTTGTAGTCTGCTATAAGACTTTTAACAAGGGCCCGCGATGATGCAACAACAAGATCAAGTTCATCAAAGGATTTAAGGTTGGCAGTAAGTTCAGCCTTAAACTGCAAAAGATCCCGCAACACTGTAAATTTGCGCATTTCTTCGCTTAACACACGGTCCGTGGTTGCATACCCTTTTTTATCAAGATTATTAAGAATTTGTCTTGCTTGTGAAATACTTTTTAAAAACTCTTCAGAAGACTCAATAGATGCTTTAAGACGGGAGATATTCGACCCCACAGACTGTCTTTTTGAAACAATTTCAATATAATCATTATAGGCTTTTAATAAGATCGACCGAAACTCAATAGAGTCAAAGGAAAAAAGAGGCTGGCCAGATTTAACCCTGTCACCATTTTCAACAAAAACATCCTTGATACTGGCATCATACTCCAAGGAAACAGTTTCCACTTCTGAATCAACAAAGCCATCCCCATAAAGGATATAATAATCATAAAAAATATAGTTGAGGATAAATCCCACAATTGATAAAAGCATCACAAGGTAAAGGATACGACTGATGCCAAAAGTATGATGCCGAATGTCCTGGGGCATTCTGTGAACAACGGACGGCTTTTTTATACGCTTTAACATTACTTCCATCCTTTTCTTAAAAGGGCCGACCTCACTTTTTGAGGAGAGAAACTATCTGCAAATGAATGCTTAAAGATAAGCTCAGACCAAATAGCCACGAAACGTATAGGCTCATAAAAGTACTGCTTTAATATGACATACATGGGAACATAGTATAAGAACCGCCAATCACGATCGAAACGGTTGGCAAACCCCAAAGCAACAAGCATACTAAAAAACTCGGCTATCAACGTCAGCCAAAATACGGTGAATAAGAAAAATAGAAAACCTTCTTTATGGATAAAAATAAAATAGGCAATATACCCATACATGGTGATGGGCAAAATAAATCCAACAAGGAAATTATCTAAGAATCCAATGGCAATACCCACATCGAATTTACCCAAAAATGGATTAATCCCATACCAAGAGTACTTTTGATAAGTTAGTTTAATACCGTCTCTATCCCAACGCAGGGTTTGCTTGAGTAAAGCGCCAAGGGTTTCAGGCACGTCGGTAAGAGCCACCGAATAAAATGAAAATTCAATCTTCCAACCCAAGTTGCGGAGTTTAAGAGTGAGATCAAGGTCCTCTCCGGTACCAGGGAAATGCCCCCCCAACATGGTCAAAAGATCTGTACGAAAAAGACCAAAAGCCCCAGATATAACGAATTGCAATCCCATGAAATTCAAAGCATGCCGCGATATCGTACACGAAATGAAATAATGCATTTTTTGAAGATATGTTAAGAGATTCTCATCACAATTGCGAACTCCAACCCCCGCAGAAACAGCTGCCACATTGGGGTCTTCAAAATACCCCAAGGCAATCTCAACAGCATCCCTATGATAAGTCGTTCCCGTATCGCAAAAAATAGTATAAGGATATTTGACAAACTCAAACCCAGCATTCAGTGCTGCTGCCTTTCCAGCACGAATTTCTGTTTTAACATAATTATCAATAATCTTTTTCCGCAAAAGATCCCTTGCAAAATGGTCAGTTAAGTCTGTAGAACCATCGTTTACAAGAATAATTTGCATTTTTTTCACGGTTTGCTCTCGCATAGACAACACCGTTTGCAAAATTTCACGATCCGTGTTGTGACTTGCTAAAATAACACTCACTCCAGATTGTGCAAACTTAGCTCCTTTGCTACGCAGATTAGCAATTGTATATTTATTAGAAAAAATAACAGGCCATGCACTAAAAAGTGATGTAAAAAAGTGGCGCACGATCGTCACAACGAAGATCGCCCAAAAGGTTTCCATCACGATGCGCCCTTCCGCATCAAAATAAAGCATCATTGCGAAATCAACAAAATCCTTCATTCGCCTATGCCTTTATGGAAAAAGTCTTGAGCGTGTTTCAAGCGTTCCCCCCATACAACCGAAGGAACTCTTCAATATCAACAACATCAAAGTTAATGCCATTTAAAAAGTTATCCTCAAATAATTTTCTTAAGTCGTCTTTTTTATAAAGAACATCATTGGATGGAGTGCCTTGTATGTCTGTAAAAAAGGCGAAAACAGTCCCCATATAATAAGTCACACTATCGCTTTTCCTTAACTTTGATGACAAAGCTTTTGCAATCTCATAAATTCCCCGAGACTGATCAAAACTCTGAATTCCTTGTCCATCTTTTGGCTTAATTGATATGACAGAGCAGTGAGGAGCACTTCTCATGGCTGTGATTTTTTTCACAAGCACCACAAAAATATCAAAGGGTATCACCACAAGATGCTCAGCAAGGAGAGACTGTGCATTAAAAATTGTTGCATCATGAGATAAAAGGGCTTTCTTACCCATATTTGTTAGGTCATAGGACAATATGCTTACGCGGGGAGAATCCTCGCCTTTACCAGTGTGATTACATTTTAGGCACTTAAAGACTGCTTTTGTGTCTGAGTTTGATTCATTACAATGATTGCAAAAATAAACCACACCAGGTTTATCATAATCCACCCCAAAATGACGGAGAGGTTTGTGACATTTTGGGCAAAAATACTCGTTTAAAAGATTATCATTTGTGGCTAGGTAATGGCTTTCTGCTGATTGAAATCCACAAGAAAAGTGATGAATCAGCGGTTCTTCCTCAACATTCGGGGAATCGCAATTAATACAAGCATCACGAAATAGCAAGATAATTGATTCACAGCGGGGACACGTCTGAGCAATTTCATAATATTCCTTTACCAAAAATCCTGACTCAGACAGAAAATTAAAAATGTCTTTTCCTGCAAGGTTCTTTTTGGGATTCAAAAGCCCTAAAACCGTATCAAAATAAGGATATCCATAACCTTTTTCCAAAATAGGATTCAAAGAGGGAGTTATTTTTATATTACGCGACCAGGCGTAAGCAAGCCCTGCATAGAAAATATCCATATATTTTTGGGGATATTCTTTCGAAAGTTGCTGCACCTTTCGTGCAATCTCTTTTGCTTCTTCAAGCACACTTTGCAGCTGGAAAAGGGATGCTTGATCAAGGGAAAATTCTGGAAGAGATTTACGAGGCTGATAAATTACGATGGGTTTAATAGAGCACACCTCAAAAATATCCAAAGACATCGCAAGCGTTTCTGGAATTACTATAATATCAGCGTTGTTGATAGCTTTTTTGGAGAGATCCCAATCTTTTGAAAGAGCCTCAATATCTTTCTTTGAAAGCTGATCAAGGATATTTTTATCGATATAAACAGAAAGATTATCCACGTATCAGAGCCATTCCAGCATAATTTAGTAAAATTCTATCTAAATTTTCTTAATGAGTGGTTAATTTTTTTCACCTCACAGAACAACTGGCACCCTTATATTTTTTTCTTATTGAAAGCTTTTTCAAAGTCTTGCACGATGGGAAGGTCGTTTTAATCTAAAAGCAGTTCATGCTTAAAAGGAATTCTCCTCACCGATGATTGGCATTCTCCTCGTTACCCATAGCTTCCTTGGCAATGCGTTTATCCAAGCCGCAGAGCAAATCCTCGGTCCCCAGCAAAATATCAAGGCCATTGATATTAATGGGGATTTTGATCATTCAGTTAAATGGGATTACTTTATCTCATCGGTAAAAAAGCTTGATCAAGGAAGCGGTGTCCTTGTGCTCACGGATCTTTTTGGAAGTGCCCCATCAAATCTTGCCATCGCAGGGCTTGGAGCTTGCAAAATTGAGGTGGTCGTCGGTGTTAACCTGCCCATGCTCTTAAGTATTTTAGAAAATCGCCATCGCACAACATTGGAAGCGCTATCAGAGCTTGCAGAGTCTGCAGGACAGAAGGATATTAAAATCGCATCATCCCTGCTGACAAAGAAATCCCCTCCAAAACATTTAGACGCTTAAATTCAGCAAAGACAGTAGCGGCATTAAAGGACACCCACTATGCCGAAGCTGACACACCTAAAGGAGAGCGATCATTGGAAGCGGGCACCATGCTTATCCCTTTAATTCCACCAAATTTAAGAGTGCTTGGCGTATCTTTATCGCCGTAAATTTTCAAATGGGTAAGGGTGGAAACCATTTTATAATCCCCATAATCCACAGAAACCTCAAACAATACCCCTTGCTCTGAAAACACTTGGGTAATGGTATAATCAGCCTCACCCGAAAGATTATCTTGGGTAAAAATGCGCATTTGCGCGCGCCAGAGTTTTTTGGGCATAAGTGATGGATTATCAATACGAATCTCTTTCGTTGCAGGATCCACAGGCGTTACAATCGCCTCAACACGCACAGCATCCCTGACATCACTACTCCCATCAAATACCGTTGCTTTCACAATCTGAAATGATTTTCCTTTCACATGCTTCGAAGCATCCAGAAGCATTTTTAAATGCTTGATAGGAAAAACAGTTGGCGCAGGCAAATCAACCTTTAACTCTTCAGGAGCTTCATAAACAACCGTTCCATGACCATCTTCTCTTACAAGACGCGCACGCCCTTGGATATTTTCTTGAATTGATTCATCGGCTTTGGCTTCTGCAGCAAATTGATAATTCAGCCCATCTTGATCCTCAAGAGTGCTTAAAAAAGTCTCAGTTTTTATAGGCTTTCCATCATCAGGCGCCGCAATTTCCAAAGAGGATGTTTGTTTTGTGATCCAGTTACCATCGTAACGCACCATCTCAATCGTCATTTGCCCCTTTGCATCCGCAAATTCACTTTCTTCTTCCGCTTCAAACTCAATAGAATACGTTGCTTCGTGGGAAACAGGATCAGGCAAATTCACCTTGCTCTGGGCTACTAAATCTCCAGTAGTTTTATCATCTTTTTTTGCAAATAAATGTGTATTCCAAGCTTCCTGAATGAATTCCCAAGGCTTTGCAAGATAACTTTTTGCAGAATCAAGGGCTGACCCGATGGTTGATGGAGAATTGGGAGTATTTGAATCCCCTTGTTTTGCCTCAATCGCTTTTGTCGCAGCCCCCAGGGGAATTTCCGCATGCACCAATGGCGCATTCACTAAAACAATACTCACACAAATGAGAAAAAAAGCCTTCACAGCACGTTTTTTATTATAAAATCTTAATACCAATATAGATGAACACAGGCCTTTTTCACCTGGAAAAAGGGATGATGCTTTTCTTTTTTTGAGGCTGTGGTTTCATCGCAACGCTGTGTTGCAAGATTACCCAGTTTTGTATGACTATTGCATCCATTGCTTAAGTCTCTTACTCTACAAAAAACGCTTTAATTTTCTTAAAAATCACATGATTAAAATTCGCTTTGTTGCTAAGGTTGACATCACAGAAGGTGCTCTTGGACTTTTCCTTGAAAAAAATGGTTCCCTTTGCGCTTCAGCAAAAAAAGTAGACACCGAAACTAAGGGCGCTCTATCTCATTTTATAAAAAACAACGATAAAGACGAAAAAATAAAAGACCCAACGGTTTTGCCTTCTCCTTTGGGGTTGGATAAAGCGTCTCATGTCATCCTTATCCCCCACAGCGAAAACCCCCTTGAACTTGGAGGAAAAACAGCAGCAGCGCTTCTCTCCCTCAAATCAAAAACAGCCACTATTTGGGGGGAAGATACGCTCTCCCCAGAAAGTGCTGCAGATTTTGCCCTTGGGCTTTTGTTGCGCAGCTGGAAGTTTGATAAATACCTTACAAAGGATGAGGCAAAATCCAAGCTTAAGGAAATTCATATTTGCGTCAGCGACGAAAAAGCATGTGAAAAAGCCTTTAAAAACAACGAATCCCTTTACGAATCCATTGCACTTGCCCGTGAAGTGGTTTCAGAACCAGCTAATGTGATCTATCCCGAAGCCCTTGCAAACATTGCAAAAACTCTTGAAAAAGATGGTGTTAAGGTTGAAATCTTTACCCCTAAAGAACTTTCAAAAATGGGCTTCAACGCCCTTTTGGGGGTCGGTCAAGGAAGCATCAATGATTCCCGCCTTGTAGTATTGCAATGGCACGGGGGGAAAAAGGATGAAAAACCCGTGGCATTTGTTGGAAAAGGTGTCACTTTTGATACAGGCGGCATTTCCATTAAACCTTCCAGCAAAATGGAAGAGATGAAAATGGATATGGCAGGATCCGCTGTGGTCATGGGATTAATGAAAGCACTTGCTCAAAACAAGGTAAAAGTAAATGCCGTGGGAGTCATGGGCCTTGTGGAAAACATGCCCTCAGGCACAGCACAACGCCCCGGAGATATTGTAAAATCCCTCTCAGGTCAAACAATCGAAGTTATTAACACAGACGCAGAAGGACGCCTCGTCTTGGCTGATGCCCTGTGGTACACTCAAGATCGCTTTAAACCTAAGGCAATGATTGACCTTGCAACCTTGACGGGTGCTGTTTTTATTGCCCTTGGGTATCGTTATGCAGGTCTTATGGGCAATAACGATAAAATCATTTCCCAGCTTCAAAAAGCATCCAAGACAACAGGGGAAAAACTCTGGCATCTTCCCTTGGATGCTGAATTTGCGAAATCCCTTAAATCTGATGCAGCTGATGTAAAAAATTCGGATTATAGCGTTGGTGCGGGAACGATTATGGCAGCCCAATTCCTTGAGTGCTTTGTGAACAAAACACCTTGGGCGCACCTTGATATTGCGATGACTGCCTGGGCAACAAAAGCAGAGCCCTTACATGCAAAGGGCGCTACGGGATATGGAATCCGCCTTCTATACCAATGGGTTCAAGACCATTATGCCGAGTAAATAAACAAAATTTTTCCCACAAAAAAACCTCCCGAAATATATTTCTGGGAGGTTTTTTGAATTTTGACGTTATAAAGGAATTGGGTTCTTTTAATTCTTTCCTTTGCGGCGCTCTTCAAGGGTTGCCACAAATTTCTTGGCATCACCAGCGCTTTCACGCCATACGCCACGGTATTGATCCGCAAGGGTTATTCCCATGCGAATTCCTTTATCCACACGGATATCAAGAATCTTACCAAGTCCATCAATAAACCATTCAACAGCCACATCCCCTGAATTTTCTGTATGAACAGCTGTCATTACAACCGAAAGGCTACGCTTTAATATAAGATCTTCTTCTTTTTCTTCTTTATCGTGAATAGAAACCTGTGCTTTTTTCTCAGCACGGATACGGCGTGTGTACATCCCAGAAACATTGGACTTCACAACATCCACAAAACGATCATAAACACCAGCAGCTTTGATACTATCGATGGTTTTTTGACTTCCCATCAAAAAAAGAGCAATGCCGTCCATATCGGCAAAGCGTCCCATAAGATTTTTCATGGCATTTAAAGCACTTTTGTGATCGGGGGCAGAAAAAATAGCCGCATGACTATCCTTAATCATATTACTCACAGCCGCTTGCGCTGGTGTAGGAGTTGCTGGTTGAGAGCGAAGAACGCTACCATCTGCAAAAAGAAGGCCAGTAAAAGCAATCACTAAAAATACACTTAAAATAAGTTTTTTCATTGTGTCCTTAAAATTTTCATAACTTAAAATAATGACCATCATGGTCTTTTTACGCAATAAAAATACGTAACAGTAATATAAGCCTTAAAAATTAAAAAACATTAAAAAAATCAATCGATTTCCCTATATTTTAATTAAAATTTTAAATAATATAGAAAGCAGCGTACAATAAATGGGGAAGCAGGATGCTTTGTCTGAATCGCAAAATTGGCCAAGGAATTCAAATTAATGATGATGTTACCCTAACAATCCTGGAAATTCGTCGCTCCAGTGTGCGCATTGGCATTGCCTACAGCGAAAATTCCCGCGTTCTTCGCCAGGAAGTTTACCTTAAAATTCAATCTGGGAATATTGAGGCGACTTTGCCTTCTGGAGATATCCAAGAAACTATTAGCAAAATTCTTCCCAAAAAACCCCTTTCCAAAGCCCCGACCACTGATGGCAATACAGCCTTTGCCATTGCAGACGAAGACGAAGAAGCTTAGTTTTCCAGCTCCTTTCCATAGCTCGCATGGGGCCATTCCTTTCTCAAAAATTTAATCTATTTATCTGAAAATTTTTTTAAAAAAATAAGAATATTTATATAAAAATTACATAAAATATAAAATAAATAAAAAATATTGAGCAGTGTTTTTTTATGTTTATATTAGTTTTTAGTAAGTACTGATTTTTATTTTTTTATGCGTTTTTCTTTATTTCTTTCTTCTCTTCTTTGCGCATCGGCCCTTTATGCCACAGACGTTTCCATGCAACAGCAAAGCGTCCAAGCTTCTACTCTTGCCCCCCAAGCCTTCCAGGGGTTTAGACTGGCTTCTGAGCTTTCGGAACAACAACAACTCCAAGCACAAAGGGAAGAACAAGAAAAAAAAGAAAAGGCATTCGCAGCATTTCCAGGGCAACTCCAGGATTTAGGAAACACTTATTGGGCAATGCGCAAGTTGCTTTATAAAGCTGTTGTGTGGAATAAAATTGATCCAAAGAATATTCTGAAAATCGTTGATTCCACCTATTCTGACCTTAAATCAACGCGCCAAAAAGGGGCCTTTAGAGATGCCATGGATTTTTCAGGCGCTCTTAATGAATTGACTGAAAAATTTCCCGATGCACAAAAAACTATTGAGAATACTTTTCAACTCCTCAACGAATTATGGATCGACCCCCTGCTTCCATTACCTGATTTTCAACAGGATCCCCTCCACACATGCATAACAAAATGTCTTGATACTGGCAGCTTTTTTATATTGCTTACTCAATTACGCAAAAAAAAATCCACCGATCCCGAAGCTATTCGCTATTACGATGCTCTTTTGGGCTTTGCAAAAGAATGGCGTAAGAAAAGTCACGATTCAAAAAAAGAATATCACCTTGGCCACAATGCACTTTCAAAGGAAATAAATGATTTAAAGGAAGAAGAACAGAAAAAAGCGAAGGCAGAGAAAGATTCCGCAAGGGCGCAAAAAAAAGCTGAAAAAATTGCTGCCCAGAAAAAAGAAAAGGCAGAAAAACGCGCAAAGTTTTTTGAGCCGCGTACACCGCGCTCACGCTCGTCTTCTATTTCCTCAACTGGATCCAACTCGTCAAATAGTTCTTCCCCCATGCTCTTCCCAAGTGCAACCCCTCCCCTTGCTCAAGTATCACGATCTTCGTCTTTATCCTCCGTTTCATCCGTTTCATCACTATCCTCCCTTGACCTAGGGAATGATCTGGGCAGATTAGTTTTTGATGATGAACCCCCTCTCCACGAAAGTAGTTCTTCATCAAGATCAAGCAGCAGCTCGTCTTCATCATCAAGCAGCTCAGGGAATCATGGAGGCGAAATGGATCTCAAACATACCCATCAGCGACAAACACCCAAAGCACCAGAAGAAGATCGATCCATTGTCGATCTAACTGATAACAATCCTTACTCTCCACGGCTTGATGATATAAAACCAGGACACAACAATGGCGTTCGTCGAAAAGCTCTTAAAAGTCCTCAAGCTTCTCCCAAAAGCCAAAAGCCTTCAAAACGGCAAAGAGTAGAAGAAGACGATGTGGCGGAACAAGAAAATGTTCTTCCACCTACACAACCACTGTCCTTCGAACAACCAAAACCGCGATTGCCGTTGACTCCCGTTATGGGATCTCAACCCAAAGCCTCATCTCAATCAAGCGTCGGCAGTAAAACAGCTTCAAGAAGCTCAAGCTCTTCGTCGTCATCACGCAGCAGCTCAAGCTCCTCTTCAAGCAGCGCAAAGAGCAAATCCGCTAAAAAGCCAGATATGCGAACAAATCGTGCAAAACTTGATATGGCTGGATCGAAAAATGGCCGAACACTTGATCTTTTCCTTACACCCAAGAAATAGAAAGAGTTCTCGCTAATAAGTCCGACGTTCTAGAATAGTGTGGGGGAGAAACTAAAAAATCTCTCCTCACATCTCCTTAAGCTTATGATTCACGTGGTTCAGCCATTTTGGGGCTTCCTGCCCCAAAAGATGGGGGAGCTCTTTCCCCACCGTCCATAACAGCGGCTCCACCCAGTTTTGATCATTCTTTGAAAAATTACTCAGCACATACCCTGTCACAAGGTCTTTATGCCCTGGATGACCAATCCCAAGGCGCACACGATGATAATTCGCCCCCAAATGCTGCGTGATACTGGCAAGGCCATTATGCCCACCATCACTCCCTCCCTGCTTTACTTTGATGCGTCCTGGTTCAAGATCAAGCTCATCATGAACTACATAAAGGTGCGTAATGGGAATTTTATAAAATCGCATAAGCTCCGCCACAGCTTTTCCCGAAAGATTCATAAACGTCTGGGGCTTCATAATAATAATGGAATGCCCATCCACTTCGATGGTGCTCATGTGGCTATGGTATTTTTCTTGGTACCTGGGGGCATTAAAAAACTTGCACACCGCATCAATGGCTAAAAAACCAATATTATGGCGGTTGAGGGTATATTTATCCCCCGGATTGCCAAGACCCACAAGTACATAGGGAAATTTTGTCATGGATCGCCCCCTCCTTTTTCCTTTATATCAGCATAAAGGAACTTTGTTAAGAAAGGTTACATTTATACCACACCACGCTCACACAGAAACATAGGAGACATCTCTCCCCCTATATATCATGACTCGCCCTCTCTCAACCACGATCACTTAGCAGCGGCGGCAGCTGCTGCGTTTGAGGGCCTTTGTTGCTGTCCCTTTTTATTAGCTGATGCAGGAGACAAGGATTTTCTTGTCAAATTTCTAGCCACAGATGAGCCAAAACCTTTAATCACCGGATGCGGTTTAGATATAGCAGCAGCGGATGCACTTGAAGGCCTTTGTTTCTGTCCCTTTTTATTAGCTGATGCCGGTCGAGAAACCACAGAGGAAGATAGTTTTTCCTGTTTTTGATTCTGTGATTTTTGCGCTGCATCAAGCAACGTCCACAGAGCTTCTTTTTCTTTTTGCAAAATCGCAACCTTTGAATTTTCTTGTTCAATCTTCTTTTGCATCGCTGCATTTTCGGAACGTGCTTCCTCTAGAGACTTTCTCAAGGCATTCGGAATTTCTTGTAACTGTGATTTGTTTCTCTGCTCTTCTTCCAGTTTTCTTTGTAAAGATTCCACAGTTTGAGGTAAAGCTTTCAACTTTTCAGCTTGGTGTTGCGCTTCCTCTAGCTTTGATTGCATTTCTTTTATTTGTTCCTGTAATCTTTCTTGAGCTTGTCGCGCTTCACAAGCAACCTGCAAATAATATTCATTATCCTTCTGGCGACTTTTCAAATCCTCTTCTCTTTCTAAAATCATTGGACTTCCTCCCGAGGAATTTAAAATATTTCCCTCCTCATAAGACAAACTCACATTTCGCCGTTGTTCTGCACCGATTCCCCGTGCATTCAGGTAGCTGGAAAAATCTATAGTATACAAAGCATCCAGCACCCCAATAAACAAACGTGATTGTGGATTTTGATAGACTGTACGATTTGAACTATGTCGGCCGTATGGCACGGGAAAACGAGTTAAGTTTACAGAAGATTCACTCATATTAAAAAGATATGCAGATTCACCCTCAAAAAACGTGCGTAATTTTAAATGGAGTGGCCCCACCATATAAGATCGCGTTGTATTAGGAGAAAACATAGACGTATGTTTAACTGATCTTTGCGTAAGATTTGGCAGGTTATATTCAACAGCATTATGGCCGGAATAGTTGTTAAAAAACACAAACCCTTTATCACCATAAATGAAAACTTTCTCTTGAGGCCACTCTCTTCCATGCTCAATGTCTTCTTTAATTGCAGATTCTTTTACGACAAAATTGTTTCCTGTTGTGGGGGTATAAACCACTCGATATGTGAATAAATTTCGATTGTCATTTGATTTTTTCTTGTCAACTTCTTGAATAAGGCCCAAAAAACCAAAGCCATTCCAATGATTTGAAACAAAAGTTCCTGGCCCCAAATTTGTATACATTATATCACCAGGAAACAGGGAATTCCCTTTTGCAATCATTAAATTTCCAGTTTCAGAGGATTTTCCAAAAACTAAGAAATTATTTTGATCGGGAGATGCTTGCCCTTCTCCCTTATCCACCATGGGGCAAAAGGATGTTACCTCAAATCCATTTTGAAGATTTTTTATAAAATTAACAGCACCAGTTTTAGGATCTAATACACCGCCCCAACTTCTTTTAGAATGCTCAACAAATTGACACGCTCCATCTGGTCTTATGGCAAAAGAACCCTTTTTTCCTGACGCTATATGTGAAAACGGTTGTGCATCTTGAGGAACTCTACCTATAGTATCGCGACCAAGAAAAAGCACTCGGTTTTTTGTCAATTGAACATCAACAACCCCCTCAGGAACAGGAGATTCAAAAACTTTTTTTCCCGACAGTAAATTGTATAATGCAACCACACCACCACATACCCAAGCAGCATGGGTTGCACAGATAGCAAACGCCTCAGGTGCTGATGAAAGATTCACAGGAATTCGTGTTTGAACCTTCCCATCAGAGCCAATACGCACAAGAAACCTCGCTATCTGACCAGCGTTATTTGTCTCAGAACTAACAGCCCACAATATATCGCTAGCATAGTCGGAGGGCTTGTTATCCCAATAGGAAAAGATTATATCAGAAAGTTCTCTTAAAATACCGTGAGAAAGAAGAACTTCTTTTATCAAACTCCCATCAGGGCGTGGAATCCCAGGGACCTGATAAAATTGTACGTTAGAGTTATGGGAATCTAACGATAATTTTATCGCTTGAGTACCTGTTCCCCTCACGGGGGAAGAATTCTCTCGATCATGAGCAATCGCATCAAAAGAAATTAGAAAAATTAATAAAGCAATCGGCAAAATAATTTTCATTTTTATATTTTATATTTTATATTTTATATTTCATATTTCAAACTTTTAGAAAGTACCACAAATTCTCAAAAAAGCAATACCTTTGAGACATAAAAAAACCGGGGATACTTTCCCCGGCCTTTATTAAGACTTCTTAAAAGAAAATTGCTTATTCAGCAGCGCCGTCAGCACCTTCAGCACCTTCTTTTTCAGCTTTTGGCATTACAACCGTTGCGATTGTGTTATCACGATCGCCGTGGGCAGCCTTCACATCCTTTGGAAGCTTAAGTTCAGCAATGTGAATACCCTTTGAAATATCCGTTGTTGCAAGGTCAACGGTAAATGACTCTGGAACAGAATCCACAGGGCAAATGACTTCAAGGCTGTGGTGAACAACGTTCAACACACCACCACGCTTAAGTTCAGAAGACTTATCTTCGTTAATAAAATTAATAGGAACGTGAACGGTGATCTTGGATCCCTTTGCAACACGCATAAAATCGATATGCATGGGCATGTCTGTTACTGGGTGCACTTGGAGATCTTTTACAAGGGCTTGTTCCTTGGATCCTTCGATATCAAGGTGAACAACACGGCTGAAAAAGCCAGGTGTATTCATTTCACGAATAAGTGTTTTGGGATCAATGGAAATACTTTGGGGAGATTGGTTCGCACCATATACCACACCTGGAACCATTCCTTGGCGACGGCATGCGCGTGCAGCTCCTGTGCCGCTTCCGTCTCTTTTTGTTAATTGCAATGCTTGTTGAGCAGCCATAATTCTTCTCCAGACAAATAAAATTAGCCACACTATAGTGGAAAAAATATTGAAATTCAACAGATTCGTGAAGCTTTTACAAGAACATCAACAAAACAACTTGTATGACCGCAAAGGATTTCCTTAAAAAGGCATTGATTTATTTCCGTGGCCCTTGAAAAAAAGAAATGCAGTCGGTATAGTCACCTCATCGTCGGAACGTAGCGCAGCCTGGTAGCGCACTATTCTGGGGGGATAGGGGTCGTGGGTTCGAATCCCGCCGTTCCGACCATTTAAAATTCCCCAAACTTCCTTTTATTTTTAAACAACCTAAAAAACTAAGGTTTTATGGAATTAATATACAAGCTCCACAGCACCCCATGTAAAACCAGCTCCCATTACAGGCATAATAATGCGCTGCCCGCGCTTAATTTTTCCTTGATCCAGCGCCACTGAAAAAGCCAAGGGAATTGTGGCTGCAGAAGTATTGGCATGATCTGCAATGGTTGAGATCACACTATCCCTTGGAAAGTTTAAGCGCTCGGCCACGCCATCAAGAATACGCTGATTTGCCTGATGGGGGACCATCCAATCAACATCTGCAACAGTGAGATTTTGCTGAGCAAGCACCTCGAGGGAAACCTTGGGCATATTTTCAACGGCCGCTTTAAAAACCGTACGTCCGTCCATCACCATAGTTCCAAAAGTTTTCTGACTTGGCCCACCTTTTGTAATAAGGGCATTCCGACAACTACCATCCGCATACAATTTAGAGGCACCAATAACATTGGGGCAATCATCAGGAGCAGCCTTGAGCACAAAGGCCCCTGCCCCATCCCCAAAAAGCACGCACGTTGTACGGTCATTCCAATCGACAAGGCGTGACATCGTCTCAGCACCAATGACAAGGGCACACTTTGAACGCTCCATACGAATGTAAAGGTCCGCCGTTGTTAAAGCATAAACAAATCCTGAGCATACGGCCTGAACATCAAAGGCCGCACATGGCGGAATGCCCAGTTTATCTTGGACAATCGCCGCTGTTGATGGAAAAATATAATCCGGCGATGTTGTTCCCACAATCACAAGATCAATATCCGCAGGGTTCACCCCTGCTGCATCCATAGCCCGCTTTGCAGCCTCCACAGCTAGATCTGATGTAAATTCGCCGTCCGCCGCGATATGACGTTTTTTGATACCCGTCCGCGTAGAAATCCACTCGTCCGATGTTTCCATAATTTTTGCAAGATCATCATTGGTCAGGCATTTTTCAGGAAGGTAACTTCCCACACCGGCGATTGTTGAGCGCATTTATGCCACATCCATATGCTGCGCTGTCTGAAGTCGCGCAATTGATTGTTGAATATCATGATTAAACAAAGGCTCACCCTGTTCGTTTGTTTGAGAGGCAAGCTCAACGGCCACTTTTATGGCTTCACTGTAACCGATTTCATCGGTGCCACCATGGCTTTTCACAGCGATCCCCCTCAAGCCCAAAAGAATCGCCCCATTATAAAGGCGCGGATCCATTCGTTTGGATAATTTTTTAAAGGCAGAGCGTGCAACAAGATATCCCACTTTACCACGCAGGCTGCTTTCCATGGCTTCCTTCATAAAAGCTTTAATAAGTTTTGCCGTGCCCTCTATGGCTTTAAGGGCGATATTCCCTGAAAAACCATCCGCAACCACCACATCCGTCGTTCCAGCCGTGATATCATTCCCCTCAACAAATCCATGAAAATTTACAAGGTCCCGCATTTTCTCTGCAGCACCCTGGAGCACGGGCAACCCCTTTGATGCTTCTGAACCAATATTCAAAAGGCCGATGGTGGGTTTTTTGGTGGATGAATAAATACCGCAATAAAGGGCCAAGATCTCCCCCATGAGGGCGAATTGCACCAAATGCTCAACCTTGCATTCTGCATTTGCGCCAAGATCCAAAACAACACTGCGCCCCTTCTGTGTCGGCATAATCTTGGCAATGGCTGGCCTGTCGACGCCTGGTAAAGTCTTCAAAAACATTTTGGAAAGAGCCATCAAGGCCCCTGTATTGCCTGCTGACACAACAGCCGCAGCTTTTTTTTCAGCAACAGCTTTTATCGCAAGCCCCATCCCTGAAGATGCTGCCTGGCGCAAGGCTTGTGACGGTTTCGTGAAGTTTGTAACGGCCTCACCCGCATGAAAAATCTCACTACGCTTTTGAAGAAGCGCGTGCTTTTCAATTTCTTTTTTTAAGGAAGACTCATCACCAAAAAGGAGGAAATAAAGCCCAGGATTATGCTGAAGGGCAATCTCAGCCCCCCCAAGAACGATCCCGGGGGCGTGATCCCCACCCATTGCATCGAGGGCAATCGTCAAAGCCATGGGGGGATTCAGATATTATTCAGAAACTTGTTCTTGCGCCTTGCTAAACACTTGGCGACCTTTGTAATGACCACAAGAATCACATACGTGATGTGGAAGCTTGCGTGCACCACAGTTTGAGCATTCAACAGATGCAACGGCTTTAAGTGCATGGTGTGCGCGGCGCATACCTTGGCGGGAAGGGGTTGTTTTTTTCTTTGGAACGGCCATAGCAGACTCTCTTCAATTCTTAATTAAAAATACTTTGTTATGATATGTAGAGGATTTCCCCAAAAAGCGCAACAAATTTCAAGCACAAGAAACGTTTTAGCGAGCTTTTCCTATCTTTTTTGAACTCCCATTAACTCAGTTGATTCAGAAAGGGGCCCCGCAAAAAAGATCTTTCCCCATTGATGCAAGGTGAGAAATACTTGTGGCAATGGGGAGAGATGATGTTATTGATGCCCTTGTTTGGGGGCGGGGGCATTATTTGGAGCCAGGATTAGGAGCCTCTTGCAAAGAGCCCACACTGCTTGAAATCACCGTGGAGGACGAACTTGAGGGGGATGCACTTGAA
>Ga0172373_10001882_pt1 | contig 33197 bp, 31 predicted proteins | sample Lak10m_2_FD_114546 | JGI IMG/M metagenome (GOLD analysis project Ga0172373, IMG submission 114546) | Freshwater microbial communities from Kabuno Bay, South-Kivu, Congo - kab_092012_10m | ecosystem: Environmental > Aquatic > Freshwater > Lake | place: Democratic Republic of the Congo...
AAAGTTACACTAGAAGAAAAAGCAAATGTTAATTTACATCCATACAAATTGTTTCCCGAATGGAACTACACCATTCGACCAAATTTGAATTGACCAACTTATTTTTGGACAAAGACTTAGTTGCTCGGCATTAAGAACGCCAAGGTATTTGAGCGTTTCTTTCAGGAAGTTTTCAAAACTTGCATCACCTTCATAGAAACTCCAAAAGACAACGGCGGGAAATTGTTTTGCATCCACATCATGAGTCAGCCAATGCCATGTCAGCGCGCTTTTGCCAAACCCACCCAGCGCGCGGATGATCAGCAATGGATGGTCTTTATCAGAGTTGAGCCAGCCCGTGAGCATATTTCGTTCTTCGCGACGACCCGTAAAGTTTGGCGGCATTCCGTAAGGATGAGCAAGAAACCAACTTTCGGGAGTTTTTGGCTCAGTCTCTTTGACAGGCGTTCCAGGAATTGGAGCATTTGGTTTACCGAGTGATGTAAAGAGTTGCTTCCACGCAATGGATTCACGGTCCTTGCGAATGAAGTCAACATAGGTGAAGATTTGAATGTCTTCAGGAATGTCGCATTTTTCAAACAGAATGGGAACCGTGCGCAGGTGTTTGTTCGCTGGGTCATGCAAGAACGTGAGTAGACCTTCAAAGGATGTCCATTCGCTTGCCATCCATGCAGGTGTCATTACAAGGACTGTATATTTGCTTTCCTTGCATGCATCACGCATATTATGACGCGATGGTTTACCAGGAACAAAATCGCGAAAATCAATGCAAACTTTCAAGCCAGCATTTTCCAATGATGGCAACAAAGTATCCACCACCCACTCTTCGTCCTTGTGGCTGTAGGAAATAAAAACGTCGTACTTGAACTCAGTCTCTGCCATAACCACCTGCCCTTTATCTCAACCGACCTTCAACCTGCAACCTTAAACTTATATCCTTCAACCCTTCGACACGCCCTGTCGAGCAGTCAGGGCAACGCCTTCAATTCATCCATTTTACAACCACTTCCAACGCGAAACAACAGGGATCCAGGCCGCTATGGGTTCAGCAGAATGATCCCGCTCTGGGGTGGCAAAGTGATCTTCGTGACCGTCGACCCGTCATTGAATTGCGGATCGTGAACTCCAAGTATCTTTTTATAGCTACCGTTTAATTTAATGTCCTTCGAAGTCCTGGAAGGATTGATAAGTACGATCCCATGCTCAAAGTCCCGCCTCCAGGCCAGCCGCAGGGCTTTGGGAGTATTGTCCACAAGCGTGGCAGTCAATAGATCGGTTTGGTCATTCGTATTGTATGCCTCTGTCACTGGCAGCCCCAGATAGCCTTTGGCATCCAATGACTGAACGGCCTTCCCCGTGGAAAGGTCCACGGAGTATTCGTCATACCACCAGTTGGCAGTGTAGGAACGCGAAGGGTATGCGTTGGAGAAAAATCCCGGGTCGTTCGTACAATTGAAATAACCGTCAAACATCAGGGATGAGGCGAGGACATATCGCAAATGGTCATAATCGTTTCCGCTGCAATAGGCCATGATGAGCGGTGTTTTGGGGTCAACCGAAACCTGCTGCATCAGGTAATAAGCTCGCATCGTTTCGAGCCAGTCAATATCGTACTTCTCCCAATTTAGAAAACCTTCGATCATCCGCCCGTTGAGCAGATCCGCATAAACGGTATCTTCCTTCGCATCGTCAGCCAGAAGCAGCGAGCCATTCCAGCCGGCATTCCCGGTGATAAGGGTATCAGCGGGAAAATCCTTACGCGTTTCCGCGAGCATTTTTTGCACGCCGGAGTCCATCGCTGCAGTGAGTTCCGCGGGAGTATCCGCTATGCCGTCGCGGTTGAAATCCACCGGCCCGAAGGGACGTCCCGGAGTCGGGTCCGCCTGCCACCAGGTCTCAACCGTACCGTCATAGAAGATCCCGTCAAACAGGCCGGTTGAGATCACCTTCTCATTCAGGTATTGAGGCATATACGTAGTGACATCGGTCGATAAATTGAGCATGGTGGACCAATATTTTCCATAGTCAAACGCCGGAAAAGGATTTCCATCAATATCCTGCATCACCCACTCCGGCTTCAACCCGGCCGCGAACCCTCTTCCGATCAAAGACCCGTCATCCGGTACAAACTCCTGATTGCTGTGCGCTGCCAATAGAACCGCGTTTGGGTTTTGGGAACGGATCATGCCCGTCGGACCTAGAAAGATCCACTCTGATTTTGTCACTTCCTTATCGAACAATAAAATATCGTAATAGTAAGCCGAGGTCAGGGTTTCGATGGCGGGGTTGTAATCCTGACTCACATAAAACAGTTTTGGAAATTTATGGGAGATGAGCCTGTCCGTTAAACTGCGCGGTTCAGGTTTGTCCGGCTGTCGGGCGATCTGCCCGTCATCCGTCAACGCCCATGCACGAATATCGTCCACACAAGCCAGAGTGGAAGGCGCAACATCAAAACCGGCCTTGCCGTTCGAGTAATCGGTATCGGTCATCTCTTCCATCAATTTATCGTCAACAAAGAATTTGATCTTGCTCCCCACCAACTCCATGCGCAGGGTATACCATTGTTCCACTATCGGAACGATTGATTGTGTCTTCAACACTTTGCCATTTGGGTTGGAGCGCAACCCTATCCCCTCATTTCGTTGATCAATTTCTCCTACATATCCATTCGCACGTTTATCCATTCGAGCGAACAGTTCCACCGTGGCTGGGTCGCCAAAATGCACAAACTTGAACTTGATCTCCACTGCATAATTCGTCCACGATTCAGCGCCGAAATGCGCCAGAGAATGGAAGATCGACCCTTTGTTGCAATAGATGTGGTTACCGCTGTCATCAACGATTACTTCAAAATTTTCCTTGGTGAAATCGTATATTCCTTCATCTGAGCCAGTCTCAAAATCCTGGCTGTATAACAATCCTGCATTCTGCGCTTCGATGATCGGGTCCAACGTGGCAGTTGCGGTATAGATCGGAGCAACCGCAGTGGCTGCTGGCTTTTGAATACAAGATGCCAACAGACTAATGAACAGAATTACAAAAATCAACTGACGTGTTTTCATTCCAATCTCCTGATCAAGCACAAATCGACTCCTCCATTTTACAACCTTCTTTCCATTTTCTTCCTATATAATCAGCCCGCATGAAAAAGACAACAAACAAAAAACCAGTGGGACAAATTACCCGTGGGAAGACGGCCTCGAATCGACTCCGCCGAGTAGATAACTTTATCCTGCTCTATGAGCCCTCGCTTCTCACGCGGACCGATGGCTTGTTCGCTGATTCATTCTTCGTTGATCTTGGCTATGGGTTTGATCCCCGCACCACCCTCGAAAGCGCCGAACGGTTTCGGCGTGTCAATCCCAATCTTCCCATCCTCGGCGTGGAGATTGACAAAGAGCGAGTGGACGCGGCGCTCCCCTACGCGGACGCGCGGACACACTTTCGGCTGGGCGGATTTAATTTGCCTTTGCAACCAACTGAAAGTGTGAGGTTGATGCGTGCGTTCAATGTCCTGCGTCAATATGAAGAAGCAGACTTCGCTCCATCCTATGAACGCCTCGCGGAATATGTTTTGCCCGGCGGTTTGATGATCGAAGGCACATCCACGCCGTTCGGACAATTATGGGTGGCGAACCTCGCGCGCATGACCGCGGAACGAAAATGGAAAATGGAAGCGCTGGTCTTCAGCACCAACTTCCGTTTGGGATTCGACATCACCGACTTCCAAGCCGTGCTGCCGAAAAATCACATCCATCACATGGTGGCAGGCGAATCGATCTACGAATTCATGGAAGCGTGGAAGCGTTCCGTGGCAGAGACATCCCCAGCAAAAGTATTCGGGCTGGGACAATGGTTCGCCGCTTCGGTCGAGAATCTGGCGGCAAAAGGCTACAAGATCGACCTGCGAAAAAAATGGCTCAACAAAGGCTGGCTCATCTGGAGCCATTAAACAATTTAAAACAAAAAGCAGCCCGTTCGTTTGAACGGGCTGCTTTTTGTTTTGGAGAGATTTACTCTTTCACTTCACCGTCGATCACGTCGCCATCCTGAGGTCCAGCGGATGGGCCGCCTTCGGGTTGGGGTTGCGGCTGACCTTGCGCGTACATCTGCTGGCTCAAGGCGTGGAAGGTATTCTGCAATTCTTCCGTGAGTTTTTTGATCTTATCCACATCATCGCCCAACGCGGCCTGCTTTAGCTCGCTGACCTTGGCTTCGATGGAACTGCGTTCTGCGGCGGGCACTTTGTCACCAAGTTCACGCAGTGATTTCTCGATCTGGTAACCGAGGTTATCGGCGTTGTTCTTGACTTCGATCACTTCGCGGCGCTTCTTGTCCGCGCTTTCGTTCTGGCGGGCTTCCTGAACCATGCGGTCAATATCGTTCTTGTTCAGGTTCGTGGACGCAGTGATGGTTACCTTCTGTTCCTTGCCAGACGCCTTGTCCTTCGCGGTGACATGCAGGATGCCGTTGGCATCAATATCAAAGGTCACTTCCACCTGCGGGATGCCGCGCGGTGCCGGCGGGAGTCCATCGAGACGGAATCGGCCAAGGCTCATGTTGTCGCCCGCCATCGGGCGTTCGCCCTGCAGCACGTGGATGTCCACTGCGGTTTGGTTGTCCGCTGCAGTGGAGTAGGTCTCCGTCTTGCGAACAGGGATGGTGGTGTTACGCTCGATCATCACGGTCATCACACTACCCATGGTTTCCACACCTAGGGAGAGCGGGGTCACGTCGAGCAGCAAAATATCTTTGACTTCGCCACCGAGCACGCCGCCTTGAATAGCTGCGCCAATGGCTACGACCTCATCAGGATTCACGCCTTTGTTCGGCTCTTTGCCGTTCGTCAACTTGCGGACTAGATCCTGGACCATTGGCATACGCGAGGAGCCGCCCACCAAAACCACTTCGTCGAGCTTGCCCGCGTCCATGCCGGCATCTTTGAGCGCGGCTTCAAACGGGGTGCGGCAGCGATGCAGCAGGTCTTCGGTCATCTGCTCAAATTTTGCGCGGCTGAGTTTCAATTGCAAATGCTTCGGCCCGCTGGCATCCGCTGTGATGTAAGGCAGGTTGATCTCCGTTTCCATTACAGTGGAAAGTTCGATCTTTGCCTTTTCCGCGGCTTCGCGCAAGCGTTGTAACGCCTGGCGGTCGCCGCGCAGGTCAATGCCCTGGTCTTTCTTGAATTCATCCGCGGCCCAGTTGGTGATCTTCTGATCCCAGTCATCACCGCCGAGGTGGGTATCACCGTTGGTAGATTTCACTTCGATCACGCCTTCGCCCACTTCAAGGATGGATACGTCGAACGTACCGCCGCCAAGGTCAAAGACGAGGATGGTTTCATTCTTCTTTTTATCGAGGCCATACGCCAAAGCGGATGCCGTCGGTTCGTTGATGATACGCAGGACTTCGAGCCCGGCGATACGGCCTGCATCTTTGGTAGCCTGACGCTGACTGTCGTTGAAATACGCAGGAACAGTGATGACCGCCTGTGTGACGGCTTCGCCTAAATACGCTTCAGCATCCGCCTTGAGCTTGCCCAGGATCATTGCGCTGATTTCCTGAGGGGAATATTCCTTGCCCGTCACAGGGACTTTTACGCGCACGTCGTTGGTGGGTCCTTCCATCACCTGATAGGGAACCATGCCGCGTTCGGTGCTGGTTTCTCCGAAATGTCGTCCGATGAAACGCTTGATGGAATAGATGGTATTGTCTGCATTCACAACGGCCTGACGCTTCGCAGTCTGCCCCACCATGCGCTCGCCATTCTTGTTGAACGCAACAACAGACGGACATAAACGTCCACCTTCCGCTGTGGTGATGACAGTGGCTGAGCCGCCCTCCATGACAGAGACAACACTGTTGGTCGTACCGAGGTCAATTCCGATGATTTTGCCCATGTTTAAAACTCCTTACTTTTGGTATTCGATGTAGTTATGTTAAACGATATATGCAAGAATTCTGTTAACGGTATGTTGGTTTTTGATCAAAAAAGAGCCGTCCGAAATCGGACGGCTCTTTTTATCACTCCGAACTGACTTTGACCCATTCAAAAAGCGCGGACATTGGGGCCTCGCGATACGCTGCAGCGGCGACTCCGATATTGCCCGTCGTGAGTCCATAGTTGGTGATGTCCAACCGCCGAAGCAGGACGTCATTCACGTATAAGCTTATAAGATTATCTTCACAGAAAAGCCCAAGCTCGGCGTTGACATTGCCCGGCAGAAGCTGTTTGCTGACATCTGTGGTGATGGGGATGTATTTTGCAATACCGGGCGCGAGCCATTGTCCGAGCAGCAGGCTGTAGGTGCCGCCGTTATCAATGTTGAATTCGAACCATCCTTTGGATTCATCGTAACGGCAGATCAATCCTACCGATCCGCTGGCGCTGGCTGAAACTTTTGCACGGACAACTATGTTGGTGTAGGTATGGGCGGTGTGAACCCCCAGGTACCACGTGTCTGCGGCGGGGAAATTAAATTTAAGCGCGCCTCCTTCAAAGGCTGCCTGCGGAGAGTCAATGCCGCCTGCTTGTTGAAATCCCCAAAAGGTGGAGGCGGTATCGAATTCGTCGGTGAAGTAAAGTTCAGGGACGGGGGTATTGGTTGAGGCGGGGGTAAATGCCGGGGTCGCTACAGCAGGTATCGGCGTGGGTGGAAGCGCTGCCGTTTGGGTCGGTTCAAGCGCAGGCGTTGGAGTAACGCCAATATTGCAGGCGGTCGTCAGGGTAAGGAATCCAATTAATAAAATGTATTTTTTCATCAAGTCTCCAGTTAATGTAGTTCGACCAGCAGTATACCTGCTGGCCGAACTAGTGTGGAGATGGCGGGAATTGAACCCGCGTCCGAAAGATTCGACCCTCGGAAATCTACGAGCGTAGTCTGCCGAAGTTAGTCATCACAGAGATCTCGGCGGACAGGTAACTCTGTGACCATCTGCTTGTCTTGGGCGCATTTAGCAGAATCATGCGCAGCACTCTACCTTTGTTTCGCCCGGTCCGTCACCCGGTAAAGGACGGTGCCGGCGGACGTGACATCCTAAGATGTCAACTGTTACGCACTCACCTTAGGCGGCGAGGGGCATAGCAGCGTATGAAGTGCGATTGGCACTTAAAGTTTGCACTGATTTATCGAGGTCGGTGCGCGCTCGGCTCGCATTCCGGAACCAGCCTCTCCCGTCGAAGCCTGTCATCCCCAGATGACGGTGTGCGTTCCGTGCAAATTCATTATAGCATAGGGAAAATTTTTGTAGATTAACGTGACATAAAACAAACCACGGAGGCACAGGGAAGAAAAGTCAGTTTCTCTGTGCCTCCGCTATTAAAGTCTTGAACTTTGTAAAAGCAGATTAGCTTTTGATTCTTAATACGACGCCGTTCTGGGATGGATCGTGGAGAAGCAGCCCGCCCTCGATCTTGTTCGACGGGATGCCTGCTGCATCGACCCGGGCAATGACTTCGTCCAGGCTTTTTTGATCGGGGAAGTCTACGGTGAAGTGGCGCAGACCAACTGCGTCCGCGGGGGGAGGCGGGGCGCCTGCTCCCAGCCAGGTGTTGAGGCCAATGTGGTGGTGATATCCGCCGGCAGAGACGAAGGCCATGCCAATGCCTTTCGAAACGCCCATCACATCAAAGCCGATAACATCGTGATAAAAACTCACTGCTTCGGGAATATCTCGGACGTGCAGGTGGATATGTCCAAGGCGGGTTTCAGGGGGAATGGTTCCATCGAGACGGTCATCTTCCTTGATATGCTTGAAAAGCGCTTCCACATCCAGCGCTTCGCGCCCATCGCTCCAGCGGCCGTCTGCCCAGCGGGCCTCGTAGTTACCATCTTTGATTTCCCAGAAACCATCTTCCGGGGATTCACAATACAGCTCAATGCCATTGCCTTCAGGGTCATCAAGGTAGGTGGTCTTGGTCATGACGTGGTCAGTGGGAGAGTTGCGGTATTTCAGCGCAAACAAACGCGCCATCACAAGGGCAAGTTCACGGCGATTCGGGAACACGATCGCAAAGTGATACATACCCGTTGTGCCGCGATAGCGTTTCAGGTTTTGCTCTTCGGTGAGGAGCAGCAAGTCTGTGCCGCCCGCGCCGAGGCCAGCTTTATTGCCTTCACGCCAATGGAGCTTGAATCCAAGTGCCTGTGTGTAAAAGACGATCTGATTTTCCAGATTGGCAACTGTCAACGAGACATGACCAAGCAGGGTGGCGGGATGAACCGAAAATTCATTTTTAGCGGGGGCGTTTGTTTGTGTGTTCATTTTCTTCCTTATTGTTCCTGTAATAATTGTCGTCTTATATTCAGACAACATTATCACAGATTTTATTTCTTTCAGGGCTTGCGCAAAATCAATCGCGCAAGCCCTGCCGTTTATATTTATTATCCAAGAATTTTTACGGTGCTGCCCCAATTGGTGCCGAGGGTGCCCTGCAAGACGATCTGCAGCAACTGCATGGATTCGATCTGGCGGGCACGGTGCAGAGGACCAGCATCAATGGCGCGTAGACCGCCGTCGGTGACGAGCTGGGAAACTTTCGCCTTGGCATCGGCATCATCGCCAGCGATAAAGACATCGAGCTTCTGGCCAGCAACTTCACCAGCAATCAGGGTGCCAGCAAAAGTGGTATTGAAAGCCTTGACCACATGCGCGCCAGCGGCAACAGCTTTGGCGAGATCTTCTGCAGAGGAAGAATCTGGGGCAGTAGCGAGGCCATCGTAGGTGGAATTCAACGGATTGGCGATATCCACAACAACCTTGCCAGCGAGTTTTGCACCGAGCTGCTTTGCGATCTCAATGTTGGTGCCGTACCATACAGCGAGCACAACTACATCACCGAGGACTGCATCGCCAAGGCTTGAGGCGGAAACTGTCGCGCCTTTCTTGGCAGCGGCTTTCAAATCTGCAGCGGTCTTTTCTGCCACTTCGGGGTTTGCATCCACAAATGTGACCGAGTGACCGCCAGCGACTGCGCGGGTTCCGATCCCGCGTCCCATATTTCCTGCTCCGATAATTGTGATGTTCATTTTTTATTTTCCTTTTTTATTTGTGTATTGAATTAGATAGCCAGGCTGAAAGCCCAGGGTTGAGGAATGCCGAGCAAAACAAGGGTGTAACCCAGCATGGAGATATTCTTCGTGAACATGATCATGTCGCTCATCTTTGCCATGGGGTCTTCAATGGTCCAGAAGTTGTGCATCATGAAGGTAACAGGGACGAGGAACACCACTAAAGCAGCCACAGCAACCACAGGGTAAAAGCCAGTAATAATGCTCAGTGCAGCAACCAGCAAAAGCACGCCCGTTCCAGGTACAGCAAGTTCAGCCATGGGCACATTCTTCATTTTGGCGTAAGGCACCATGGACTTAACCTGGGTGAAGTGATTAACCGCGCCCATCAACCAATATAAACCAACGATGACGCGTCCGATCAGAAAAGCAATTTCCATTTTGTAATTCTCCTTTGAGTTGACAATTTTCCACCGCAGTGGTATCTTTCATACATCCGTTGCGTAAACAACAGATGTTGCCTACTTTACCAACTCACCTAATGAAAGTCAACCAACAAAGAATCAGTTTTGTTGACTAAGCAACAAAGGAGACAATATGTTGCCTAACCCTGATGAAAAACTTGACCCTCGCGTCATTCGTACCCGCAGCCTGATCCTGAAATCCTTCGAAGACCTCCTCGCTGATAAAGGATTCGAAAGCATCTCTGTGCAGGATGTGACCGACAAGGCGCAAGTGAACCGCGCCACGTTCTACGCACACTTCCCCGATAAATATGCCCTGCTGGATTACTCCATTCAAAAAATGTTCATGGCGGAGATCGAAAAACGGACGTTGAATGTTTGCAGTTACAGCCCAGATAACTTGAGAAACCTGATCCTTGCCGTAGTAGAGTTCCTCTCGCGCCTGCATACAGGCTGTGCTCAATCGCACCAACAATTCGAGTCTCTGGTGGAAGGAACGATCAAGAAACAAATATTTGATCTGCTTTCCTATTGGTTGAGGAAATCTAATGTCCCCACAGATATCCCTGCCACGGTTGCCACCTGGGCAATTTACGGGTTGGCATCTCATTACAGCCACATGAAAAAACGCCCCGCCCTCGAAAAATTCGTGGACGAAGCGTTTCCGCTGGTGGCGGTTAATTTGGAACAGTTTGCGTAATATTACCGTAGGGGCGGATCGCGATCCGCCCCTACAATTTATAACGACCGTTTGAAATTCACAAAAGCATCTTCTTCAGAGGGGTCAGCACCGTACGCCATGGCAAGATAATACGCCATGTAATCACCGAAAATGATCAACGTCCACAAATGAGCAATGATCGATTCGCCGCGCGCGTCGATCACGTCGGTGTTTAAAGCTTCGAGCATGAAGGCTTGGCGCATCAAGTCGGAGCGCAGGCGGTTGCGCGGATGGTCGCTGGGCGCGCGCATGAAGAGGGTCATGGTGTGAGCGTTGAGGGTCGGGTTCGGATTAATGGTGGCAATGAGCGTGTTATGCGTGGCTTCGGGGATGATCTCAAAGTTCGCGCCTGCTTTAGCTAGCTGGTTTATCTGCATCTTCCAGCGGCGTGCTACGGGGGCGAGAGTCTCAGTCCCAACAAAGGTGACCCAACGTCCCACCAATTGACCTGCATAGCGCTTGGCAGGATTCTTCGCAGCGATCACATCTGCAGTGATGTGCTGCTGGGAGCGTTTCATCATGGCGATGGCTTCGGCTACGTCAATGGTGGGATCGGGGATAAAGCCGAGGCGGGAGATCAATGCAAGCAGCAAGGCGAAGGGATAGGCTATTGCGGCGGTGTCCACGATGCCTTTGCTGTCAAATGCCCAAACAGAGATATTTTTTTCAGCAGCGCGTTTGGCAAGTTCGCCGCCCGTAGAAATGACAAGCACGCTGCATTTGTTTTTCTGCGCAGCTTCAAATGCATCCAGCACTTCTTCGGAGTTGCCAGAGTGTGAAATGCAGACGACTAAAGTCTGTTGTCCGTTGGCGAAGGCGGGAATGCCGTAGCCGCGGTGAACTGTCACAGGGAGGAGAATGCTTGAGGAAACAGAAGCAGCTACCAATTCGGCAGCGAGCGCGGAGTCACCCATTGCAGCGATGATAATATTTTGGATGTTTGCAAAAGCTGGCAGCGTTCGATTCTGTCCCAATTCCCATGCGCTTTGTAATTGGTCGGGCAAGCCGTCAATTTGGGCGAGCATGTCCCGGGTGTCTATTTTTTTGAAGAGGTCGAGGTCGTCTAGGTTCATACATTCCATGATTCTCTGAACGCAGCGAAGAGTCTCTTAGATAATCGTAGAGATCCTTGGCTACACTCAGGATGACATTACTTAGTTAGCTCGCGTCCTTGATAAATTTCGTCATGTCCTTCTTGAGTGACTTGAGCGAAGGCATGTGGACGTACATCATGTGCCCCGCTTCATAATAAGACATGCGGATATTTTTGCGCAGGGACTCATCCAGACCAAGATGATCGAATGTGTATTCAGTTGCAAAATAGGGTGTGCCGAGATCGTAGTAGCCATTGGCCACGAAGACCTTGAGATATTTATTGAAATGCATGGCGCTACGCAAGGTTTCAGCGACATTGACATATTGATTTTCAAAATAGCCATACGACCAGTTCATCCACACTTTGTCACTGAGAATTTCATAGGGAGTGTCAGTTTCAAATTTGAGTTCAGTGCGGACGTAATCATTGAATGCAGCAGTGTACGGACCGTTGACCTGCGCGAAAAGCGGATCATACTCAGGAGTAGCTGTGACGCCGATACGGTCAATGCCCATGTAGCGGCTATCTAAACGCCCGACAGTTTTTCCGCGCTCGCGCAAAAGCTCTTTGAAATAATGGCGATCTAGAATCCGCAGGTCACTTCGCTGAATAAATTCCTGCGAGATGCCTGTGTAACGAGAAAGTTTTTCAACAACACTGGTGCGTTCTTCAAGTGTGAGCGATGCACCTTTAAGCAAAGCAGAAGCGTACTCACCCATTGCAAATTCTTCAGCTTCTTTGAGCACAGTTTCGAGCGGAGCTTTGAAATTCAATTTGCCGTGATACCAAGCCGTGGCCGCGTAGGCAGGGACAAAGAGAATGTAAGGCAAGTCATTGTTGAGGTTGAAATCAATAGTGGTGAAATCAAGCACGGCAGAGATGAGGATGAGTCCGTTCAACAGCATGCCGTGACGATCTTGCAAATAGCCAGAGAGACCCGCGGAGCGTGTGGTGCCGTAGGACTCGCCCGCGAGGAATTTTGGGGAAAGCCAGCGGTTGTAGCGCGTGGTGTACAAGCGGATGAAATCGCCAACGGAGACAATATCTTTTGTGAAGGTGTGCCACTCTTTGGATTTCTCCCCTTCCACGGGACGGCTGAAGCCTGTGCTCATCGGGTCGATGAAAACGAGGTCAGTGTCATCGAGGATGGAGTATTGATTATCTGTCAGCTTGAAAGGAGGCGGAGGCATCTCGCCATCATCTGTGAGGACAACGCGGCGCGGTCCAAGCACGCCCAGGTGCAACCATACAGATGAGGAACCTGGTCCGCCGTTGAAAGAAAAAGTGATGGGACGTTTGGATTTATCTTTCACGCCATCCATTGTGTATGCGGTGAAGAAAATTTGAGCGCGTGGCTTTTCCACCTCCGCGTCCTTTTCCTTGTCGTTGACTTCTTCCTTCAGAACCATCGTCCCAGTAGTGACGGTGTATTTGATGACCTTGCCACCGATCTTGACAGAATGTTTGGTTTCAACAAGGTGATCCTTTGGGGTGGATTTTTCATCTCTTTTTTCTTCGGGTTTCTTGGGTTCATCTTTTTCAGGCATGAGAAGCTCCTTGGGTATTACGGATGATACATTTTCTTTGAAATGGCTTGGACATTAGGAATGGTTAATTTTAGTACAAAGAATGAAATCCATTCTACAGGGATGAGGAACAAAAATGCAACATCCGCCAGAATGGGGTTTTGGATATTAGCCGCAAGCCGTTTGCCAATTACATCATAGATTCGACGAATCAACTTATGTAGTTTAGGGGCTGTCACCATGAGTGCCAATTCCACGCACTTTAACCTTTGCAACTGTTGGTTGACCTGCATTTTATTTCCATTGGGCAGACGAACGGTTTGTGAGCGGACAACGCGTGGGTGTCCCCGTGCTGCGGCGGTGGCGATGTAACAATTAGGCTGTTCAACAGGCAACGCATTATACAATTCGTACATCCTCAAGATATTGAACCGCATGGCATAAATATAGGCGGCAACCCAGGCGATTCCGCCTAGTCCATGCAGGAGGGTGTATTTCCCTTCGTGATGCTGGAACAGCCAAAGAGCCGCCTGCCCCGAGATCAAAAATGACCAGAATGGTGAAGTCGCTCCGACCAAAACAAATAAAAGAAAAATGGGCGAAAGGATATTCCTCATAACAATGCCAGCAACAATAAATGCAACACCCCCGATACCAAGCACAATATTCCTAAATAACATAGGGCTCCATCTCCTGATAAACCAGAGATAGATTCCCTTTAGCAAAAACGGAGAGATGCACGCCAGTATGAAAACGAGAGCAGAAAAGATATTTGTGTTGAAAGCAAGGAATGCCAGAATGGTGTATTGCAAGGCAAGGAACACACCCGTATAAATCCCCAAACGAGTGAGGAAGTTCGCCCCATAATGATTCTCATCCACCAAAAACAAGATATAGCAAATGACCGAATACGCCAACAAAAGAAAAAAGAAAAGAGACGCTTCAGTCGAAAGGAATAAAGCAATGTAGCCTGAAAAAATACCAGACTGCCAATCTGGGCGAAGAACTTTGATAAAAGAGAAATCCACAAAAGGCGCGATGGCAACAAACGCACCATACAGAAATCTCTTCCAAAGAGAGAGAGGGAACAGTGGCGGAGTTACAGGCTCAGAAATTTCTTCATTCATAGAATTCTATTCCTTATTTGGAAATAAACTTGCCGCCCGCTCTGCCAAAGCAGTAATCGTGAGACTTGGATTGACTCCCACATTGGCAGGGATGGCAGAGCCGTCCATGACATACAAACCCGAGTGGCCAAAGACTTCGTGATTCGAATCGATCACGCCATGAGAGGAGTCACTGCCGATGGGACAGCCGCCCAAAATATGCGCGGTGACGGACATATTCAACGCGCTTTCCAGCAATGAGTTATGCGGCACACCATGTGAGACTTTCGCAAATGCACGCGCCGCATCGTTGGCTTCCTGAATAAACGCGGGCGCAGATTTTCCCGTGGCTGTCGCGGAGCGCAATCCCTTTTTAAAGAGTCCGCCCCACTGAAAGGACATTTGATTGTCCAAATTTTGCATGATGGACAGGAGTGTAATGCTCTTATGCCAATCTTTGAGCGAACGCATGGACACTGTCGACTCCAATGGATGGAGGATGAAATGCAATATCACCTTCAACGCCCGAGTGAACGGTTTTGTTCCGTCCACAAGTGGACCAGAATACAACTTCATGAACCAATAGCTCGGCGGCAATCGGTTCTGCGTGACGTGCGTATGATCGTTCGCGTGAAAATCGGTTGAGATGGCGGGGCCGTGACTCAAGTCCACAGTTTTGTCTTTGGAATGTACACCGACGATGGCCTCGGAATTTGTCCGCACACGCTGGCCGAGCATCGGCGAGAGATTGGTCAACGTGCGGGTTTCGCGGGCGCGGAATAAAATTTCCAGCGTGCCCAATACTCCTGCGGCGAGGACAACTTTGGGCGCAGAAAGAGGCGCGTACTTTTTCCCAGTCAACGGATTGACCATTTCGATCTCGTATCCATTTTCAAGCGCACGCAAGGAAGTCACTTTGCGTTCAGGCAAAATTTGTGCGCCAAGTTTTTCGGCGAAGTACAAATAATTTTTATCAAGGGTGTTCTTTGCGCCAGGTGCGCAACCCGCGAGGCACGCGCCGCACTCGATGCAACCATTGCGCGTGGGACCTTCGCCATTGAAAAATGGATCGGGTGAATTTTCGTTCCCGAAATAAATTCCAAGCGGAACGCTGCCAAATGTTTTTTCAACATTCATTTCCTGCGCAGTCTGTTTTAAAAATTCATCTTGTTTATGGAAAGTGGGACAGGTGACACGCCCGAGCATTTTCGAAGCCATTTGATAATGCGGACGCAACTGGGATTGCCAATCGATTCCCATCTGACCCCAGGCCTGATCCTGATAAAAGGGCAGCTTCGGCTCGAGCAGCACCGCCGCGTAGACGAGACTTCCACCGCCCACGCCCACCCCGCCAACGATGTTGACGTGTTGAAAAAATCGCTGCGTGAAAAATCCTTTGAGTCCGATATTAGGCATCCAAAAAAGATGCAGTGGAGATTTATTGGCCTTCTCGATATCTTCCCTGCTGACGCGTCGTCCCTGCTCAATGACAGCGACACGATAGCCTTTCTCGCTCAAGCGCAGCGCGGCGACGCTTCCGCCAAAACCAGAACCAATGATAATGACATCGTAATCCATAAGGCTCCAAATACTGGTGGTCTCGATACGCTCCTCGAAGAACGCTCGGAGCTACTCGACCACCGAATAACTATTGTTTTTGCAAAATGAAAGGAAAGGCCATGCCGCGCAAACCGCTGACATTAGCAATGGTCATGCCGAGCAAAGTGGATTCGTCCACGCGGCGAATTTCATCGATCACGTACATCCACGGGAAAGGATTGCCTTTTTGATAATGCAGGGCTAGCCCACCCTTGTCGTCGATGAACGACCTTGCATTGACGAATTTCATCTTGAAGCGTGTGGAAAAATTCCCAGATTGAAGAATAATATTAATGGCTGTACCATCATCGAAGAATTCTTTTCCCCACCAACCGCCAAGCCCGGAGATGGAAAGCGCAGGCGCGGCAGAAGTCCGCAGCCACGCGGAACCGACAAAAGCGGCGCGATATTTTCCGCGAATATCATTGGGGTTGGGAATGGACAGCGTAACAAACAAATCCTTGAATTGCTTCAAGGACATCCGATTGAATTCATCGATTGAATAGGTCATGGGTTCTCCAACAGAAAACTGAGATTGCTTCGGGCTGACGCCCTCGCAATGACATGTTATTTCACTGAATTGACCAGCGCGTACACTTCCTTTTTATTCCACCCGCTTTGTTCCGCAAGTTCTGCAGAAATCTCCTTTGCAGATTTTCCTGATTTCAATTCATTCTTAATGGCATTCAACAATTCTTCTTCCGTCCAGGTAGTTCTTTCTTCTTTCTTCTTTCCTGCAATCACTAATGTAAACTCTCCACGCGGATCTTTGGATTTGAAATATTCGATCGCGCCGCTGACTTGTCCGCGCCAATATTCTTCGTACATCTTGGTCATTTCGCGGGCAACGCAGATTTGACGGTCACCTAAAGCCGCGAGAATGTCTTCGAGCGAGTCCACGATGCGGTGCGGAGATTCGAGGAAAATCAAGGTGTGAGGCTGGTCAATGACTTGCGTCAATGACTTACGGCGTTCGTTCGCTTTGCTGGGCAGATAGCCGAGATACAAAAAGGAATCTGTCGGCAGCCCAGAGACTGTCAAGGCGGCGATGGGCGACGAAGGACCGGGAACAGGTCGAACGTCGAAGTTGGAGGCGAGGGCGGCTTTGACCAATTCGTAGCCGGGGTCGTTAATCGCTGGGGTACCAGCGTCAGACACCAAAGCTACATCGCCCTCTGAAAGTTTTTCAAGGATGAAATCCAATTTATTGAGTTTGTTATGTTCAAAATAGCTGGTAAGTGGGGTTTGGATGTCAAAATACTTAAGCAGAGTACCTGTGTGACGGGTATCCTCTGCAGCGATGAGAATTGCCTCGCGCAAAATCCGCACGCCCCGCGGACTCAAATCCTCCAGATTGCCGATCGGTGTTGCGACGAGATATAGTGTACCCATTGGATTATTTTATCACCCCGTCTAGAGAAAAGAAAATCGGGCGCACACTGCGCCCGATCTGTTATTTACATCCCTTTAATTTTATTTGAAGGATCACACAACCTGCTTCGGCTGGCGGCATCGCCACACAGCATTGATTTGCCGAATCATAGGTCGCATCTGACGAACATTTGTTGAGGTCGGCATTGGCAACGACGGGCGGGGCGCAGACGTTCATATCCATGACATCGAAGTCCGGTCCCGTGCAGGAAAGCACCTGCTTGCCGCCCTTTACAGCCTCTACACGGCACGAACCGCCTTTGGGGTCGTCAATGCTATATGTAGCACCTTCTGAAATGGTAGCAAAAACATATGGGATTTTGCCTTCACATCTACTATCGGTAATTTTTGTTTCAGGGACAGGGAAAGTAACATCTGCCGAACAGGAGGGCGCAAAAGATACCGTTGTTTGCAATGTTGGAGCGGTGGTGAGTGTTGACGGCACAGTAGCCAGCGATGCAGCCGGCTGCGAAACCGTTGTTGCAGCAACGGTAAGCTGCTGGTCTGGAACCAATAACTGATTCCGCAATAGGAAGAACCCGATCACAGCCACTAACAGAACGATACCAACAATCACCAGCCCTGTTTTTCCACGGCCAAATTGAGAGGTCTGACTGGAAGGCGCCTTGGTACCTCCCACGCCGGTATTGAAGGTAATACTTCCTTCATGACCAAAAGCGGCAACATTTAAAGCTTTCGCCAGGTCCACCGTTGTGGCATAACGATTGTTCCTGTCTTTTGCCATGGCAGTCTTGATGATATCGTCTACTTCATGGGGCAGGCTGGGAATGAGATTTAATATCTCCGGCACAGGTTCGGTAATGTGTTTCACTACCACGCCCATTGGGGTATCGGCGCTGTATGGTTGTTGACCACTCAACATTTGATAAATAATCACGCCCAAGCCGTAGATATCGCTTCGGCTGTCGATATCATTCCCCTGCGCCTGTTCGGGACTCATATAGGCTGGAGTACCGATAACGCCGCTTCCAGTCAACCCACCGCTTGATTCGGTCAATTTGGCAACGCCAAAATCCGAAATAAAGGGGTCGCCATTATCATCGAATAGAATATTATCGGGTTTGAGGTCACGGTGGATGATACCCTTGCGATGCGAATACGCGAGTCCCCTGGCGATCTTTTCAACAATCCGGGCGGTATCCTGAACCGAGAACTTCCCTTTTTCAATGCTATCTGAAAGAGAGCCGCCTGTCATATAGCGCATGACAAAGTACGGTTGTCCGTCCTCATCTCCTACATCATAGATCGGCACAATGGACGGATGTTCCAATGCAGCCACCATCTTGATCTCGCGTTCAAAGCGTGAGCGGAATTGCGGGTCATGTAGCATTTCGCGGGGCAAAACCTTGATCGCAACTTCACGGTCAACACTTGGGTCGTGTGCTCGATAAACAGTAGCCATACCGCCACGGCCCAATTCAGATTTAATAATGTAGCGTCCAATTTTTTCTGGGATTGCCATAATGTAAGTATAAACCGATGGACTTAATGATGCAAGCAGTTACATTTCAGTTTCATTCTTTTTCTGTTTTTTTCTGGTTTGCAGCTTTTCAATTTGTGTTATCCTCGCGCTCATGAATTTTTCTTCCATAACCAACGACCTATTCATTGGCACAACCCCTTCTGCAAATGATTACGACCAATTGCGCAGACTCGGCATCAAGCTGATCATCAACATGCGCGTGGAGCGACGCCCTCACAAAGATACGCATCCGACTCCCCTTCACCTGCTCTGGCTCCCAACCTTTGACTCTCCGCTGGTGCCGATCCCGATCAAATCCCTGCATCGTGGAGTCAAAGCCGCACTGGAAGCCATCCGCAATGGAGGCAAAGTCTACACCCATTGTGCGGCAGGCGCTCACCGCGGGGTGACGATGGGAGCCTGCATCCTCATTGCACAAGGATTTGACCCTCACGCAGCCATGAATCTCATCAAGGAGAAACGCGAACAGGCAGACCCATACGCGTTCTACATCCGTCCGCGTATTTTAAAATTCGCAAGCCAGTGGAAAAACAAATAGCTCGCAACATTTTCCATGATCATCAGCTGAAACTGGGTTTGTAATTTTATGAATCGCAGACACCTTATTTCATTACTGGTTGGCATCTCCATCGCCGCCTGCCAGACTGAAACTCCCCCAATCCCCACGTCCATACCGACCAGCACACCTGTGTGGTTGATTCCCACACCTCGGTATAACGTTCCGACATCACCTACACATACGCACACCGCAGCCCCCTCAGCCACGCTCACGCCAGCGATCATATCAACGCAAGCATTTACAAGCACACCAACTCCCCCTCCAAACGGATGGAAGAATCTCCCCGTGCTCCCCGAACCCAGTGAAAGCATCCGCGAGATCTATCAATTAGGCATAACCCGTGGGAATGACCCCAACGCCTTCTCCATCTTCGGCGATTGCCAGTCTCGCCCTGATGATTTTTTTGGCGTTTTTGAAACTGACCCGCTTCTCGTGGAAAGCCTGCCATCTGAATTGCGCGAAACCGTGGAGAATTTCAACGGCTCGTTCAACCGCGAGAGTCCCACTTCACAAGATGGCACCACACCTGGCGCGCTGCTGTGGGACCAGTGGCATCGCGGCAAGTATGGCTGCACTTTCGCCGAAACACCCGTGGATTGTGAACTGCGTATCCACCGCCCATCCTTCGTCATCATTCAGATCGGCACCCATTTCGAATCACGCAACACAGAATATTTGCGCAAGATCATCACCCAACTGATCGACAATGGCATTGTCCCCATCCTCGCCACCAAAGCCGACAACCGCGAACTGGATGACCGCGTCAACCGCGACATGGCCCTGCTTGCTGACGAATTCAATTTGCCACTCTGGAACTTTTGGGCGTCCCTCTCCGATCTCCCAGACCGTGGATTGTATGTGATGAAAGGCCGTGAAGAACAAGGTGCGGTCTACCTAAATGAAGAAGCACAAGCTATTCATCGCATGACAGGTCTCGAAGCGCTAAATATCGTCTGGCGCGTTGCGTCGGGAAATTAAGAAAGCAGAAGAAAGAGGAAAGAAATAAAAAAGAAGGAATGCCTCTTAAGGTCATCCCTTCTTTCGTCTTTTTTCTTCTTTCATCCCCTATCCTTTTAACGGCGGCGCATCCTTGTCATACACAAACACCTGCACATCCACATCATCCGAATTCAACATATCCATCGCAGGCTGAAATGTAGCATCTTTTATTTTCTGCATATCGCTCGTAGGCGCATACACCGAGAGCCGCGCTTCCTCGTCTGACATCTTGGCGGCTTTGATCTCTGCACTGGCACATGCGGCTTTGATCAGATCCGTCATTTTTTGAATGGCATCATCAATGGACATAAGCTGCTCCCTGTTTATTAATTAAATTATACAACATCACCCAACGTTCATCTTCGCCACGGTCACGCCTTCGCCGCCTTCTTTATCGCCGCCCTCTTCAAATGTCTTCACATATGCATGTCCGCGCAAGGCTTCGCGCACAGCTTGGCGCAGCTTGCCCGTCCCCTTGCCGTGGATGATTCTCACGAATGGCAACCCCGAAAGATAAGCCTGTTCCAAATATCGTTCCATCTTATCCAGCGCGTCTTCAGACATCAACCCGCGCAAATCCACTTCCATGCCAGGGGATTTGCCTCCGACCGCAGACGATGGACGATCGACCGCGGATGATGGCATCACCTTCTGCTTTCCGCCTTCCGCCTTCTGTGAATTAGTGGATGCCTCACCGCCGCGCCGCACCAAATCAGCCAACCTCGCCCGCACGCGGATCGTCCCAATTTGGACTTCCGCATCAGACTCACCCAAAGCTGTCACTACACCTTCGGCATTCAACGTGCTGACAGTGACTTTCTCGCCTAACGACAATTGACGATTGACCATTGACGACGATGGTCTGTCGTCCGTCATCCGCCGTCTTTCCACTGGAGCCTCCACCTTCTCTTCCATTTTCCCCATCTTCTCTTCAATGGCGTGGATGGCTTGCAAAGGCTGGCTGGCTTTCTTCAGTTGAGACTTCAACGAGTCGATGTTGCGTTTGAGAACGGCTACTTCCAATTCACCTTCGGCGCGGGCTTTCGCAATGGTTTCGCGGCGTTCGTCTTCAATTTTTTCGAGGCGCTTTTCCAACTCAACATTTTGCGCTTCGAGTTTGGTGCGTTGTTTCTCCAGCTTCTCACGTTCACGGGACGTGCGGTTGCGTTCCTTGCGAATGTCGTCTAAAAGTTTATCTGCCCGCAGATCCAGCGGATTGATTTCCGCGCGCGCCGATTCAATGATAGGTTGCGGAAGGCCGAGCTTTTGAGCTATCAATAAGGCGTTGGACCTGCCCGGGAGTCCCAGAGTCAGCTTGTAGGTAGGACGAAGCGTTTTAATGTCAAATTCAAGAGACGCATTCACCACTCCATCCGTGGAATGGGCGAATGTTTTCAGTTCAGGATAATGTGTGGCAACAAGCGTCATCGCGCCCGTATCCAGCAAGTGCGTGAGGATGGCGCGTGCGATGGCAGCGCCTTCCTGCGGGTCTGTGCCGGAGCCGAGTTCATCAAAAATAACCAGCGAACGATGATCGATCTGCTTGAGAATGCGGATGATGTTAGTGATGTGTCCGCTGAACGTGGAAAGCGATTGTTCGATGGATTGCTCATCGCCAATATCGGCATAGACCGAACGGAAGCACGGCAGCTCCGAACCGCTCTGCACGGGGATATGCAAACCCGATTGCGCCATCAACACCAGCAGGCCAACCGTTTTTAACGAGACAGTCTTACCGCCTGTGTTTGGACCCGTGATGACAATGGCGCGCGTGCCCGGCTTGGGGTCAACGTCAATGGGCACCACCGTATCTTCAGGAATGAGCGGATGGCGGGCGTGGATAAGTTCAAGAGTTGGAAAGTTGGCAGGTTGAAGATTGGAAGGTTGTTCAACTTTTGATTCTTCAACTTGTTCAGGACGTCGTTTTGAACCTGTAACTTTCAAACCTGAAACCTTCAACTCATGCAAGATCGGTTCATTCGCACGCAGATCGTCCGCGTATTTTGCCTTCGCGAGAATCAAATCCATCATGGCGAGGTTTTCAACGCCGTACTTCAATTCACTGGAGTGATCTCCCACCAATGCGGAGACTTCCGCAAGAATACGGCGTTCTTCATCGCGTTCCTTCAATTCCAGTTCGCGCATTTCGTTGTTGAGTTCCACAACGGGCAATGGCTCCACGAACAGAGTTGCACCGCTGGCGGATTGATCGTGAATAACCGCTTTGATGCTGCCTTTGAATTCAGCACGCAACGGAATCACATAGCGTCCATCACGCTGGGTGATGATCGGCTCCTGCAATTTCTTCGCAGACTCAGTCAAGTAGCGCTGCAAGCGAGACATCAATCGTCCGTGGGCGATCTTGATCTCGCGGCGCAACGCTCCCAATTTTACGGATGCAGAATCCAACACCTCGCCGCGATCGGAGAGGATGCGAGTGATCGCATCCACGATGCCGTGGGATTCGGGCAACGCCTCGGCAAGTTTTGCGAGGCGCGGAAATTCGTCAGTTTTGCGGTCAAATGATTTTTTGATCTCGCGGCATGAGATAAGCGTGGCTTTGATATCCAGCAGTTGCTGTGGGTCGAGCACGCCGCTGCGTGCGGCAAGGTCTGCGGCGGGGCGAATGTCTCTTGCGGCGCCAACGCCAATATCATTCACTGCCAACACTTTGCGGGCTTCGGTCGTCTCTGCGAGGCGGGCTTTGGCGAGGTCAAACGAGTCCGTGGGTTCGAGGCTGCGCGCCAAACTCATCGACGCGGAGAAATCGCAGTAGCCTGCGAGCCGCTCGAGGATCTTCGGGTATTCAAGTACGTTGAGTGTCTTGCTGTCCATAATGGGAGATTATACTTCCTGGAATGATGAATGCAGAATGACGAATGGAGAATAGGATGAGACTGAAAAATAAAGTAGCGATTATCACAGGTGCAACATCGGGAATCGGAAAAGCTACCGCGCTTCGTTTTGCAGACGAGGGAGCTGATCTGGTCTTAACGGGCAGACGCTCCAGCTTGGGCAGTGCTGTCGAAGCAGAATGCAGGCAAAAGGGAGTCCGATGCGTGTTCGTGGAGACAGATCACACAAAGCTAGAAGAATGCCAAAGAGTCGTAGATGTCGCTTTGCGAGAATTCGCTCGCATTGATATTTTGTTCAATAATGCTGGCATTGTCACCAAAGGGACAGCAGACACCACACTCGAAGATGTTTGGATGGATACACTGAACATCAACGTGACTGCAGTGTGGCGCATGTGCAAGTTGGTGATCCCGCACATGAAAAAGCAGGGCAAGGGCGTGATCGTGAATAACGGGTCGGATTGGTCTGTGGTCGCGGGGAAGAATGCATTTCCGTACATCATGAGCAAGGGCGCAGTAGGGATGATGACAAAGGCGATGGCGCTGGATTATGCGCGCGAGGGAATCCGCGTGAATGCGGTATGCCCTGGGGATACGTTTGTGGATCGCTGGATCGAAAAGGGCTATTTTGAAGGCTCTGACCCCGTGACGATGGAAGACGCCATACAAGAGGCAAGCGACTATATCCCGATGGGGCGCTTTGGAAAGCCCGAGGAAATTGCGAATGCTGTTTTGTTTTTGGCTTCGGATGAATCCACCTTTGTGACAGGTCATTTGCTTTTGGTGGATGGCGGCAATACGGCGCAGTGACAATTAAGTTTGCCAATCTGTTAACTAAAACCAAGATGTTTCTTATTATAATAATCATGAGAGTTGAACTCATTAAGAAAGGAGGTATTGCGTTATGTTATTCTCTCCAAAAGAGAAAGGGCAGGGGCTTGTTGAATATGCGTTAATTCTTGTTTTAGTAGCCATAGTTGTTATTGCTGCGCTCATGATTTTAGGCCCCATCATCGGCAACGTATTCAGTAAGATCAACAGCAGTTTGTCGAAGGTGTAACACCCATCAAACTCAAGATATTGACAAACACATATATAGGCGGCCTGTTGATACCAACAGGCCGCCTATATCATTAATCAGCGAGTAAAATGTATTATTACGCTTCACAGCCTGTACCTGTTACAGCATTACAAAGCAAAGAGGAATTACATGATCGTCGCATCTGACATGATGGGAACGCTGACCACCGGCTCCCCCTTTTTAGGTTTGGTGGATTGGGTAAAGCATAACCAAAGTAAACTTCGCGCCAATGTATACATGGCTACGATCTCTCCTTCGTACCTGCTTGCAAAGTATGGATTTATCGACTGGCAGGAGTGGGGACAGAAATTAATGGTGGACAGCCTCGGTTACATTAAGGATGCCAACCCCGAAAACGTGAAGCATGCATCCGAATGGCTTGTAGAGCACAACTTGTGGAAAAAACGCCGCGTAGACGTGGTCAATCGCCTGATCAAACATCGTGAAGAAGGGGCAAAAGTGTACATCGCCAGCAGCGTAGTGGAGCCATTCATTGAGCCGTTCGCACAGCGCATCGGCGCACAGACCATCGGCACGCCTGCCAAGATCGAGAACGGGCGCTTGCAAATGGTCAGCGAGTTGATGAAAGATGAAAAGAAGATCGAACAGGTGTTGAGCCGCCTCGGCGTGGACCGCGTGGACGTTGCCTATGGCGACACAATTCTGGATGTCCCTTTGCTGGAACATGCCGAACATCCCGTGGCGGTGTACCCTGATGCAAAACTGAAGCAGATCGCATTGGATAAAGGCTGGGAAATCATCGGCGATACGCCGAAATATGGGTAACATCATTCCGTCACACCGCACTAGCGCGCGGCGCAAGTGTTGCGAGGGCGGCGCTCTTCCGCCCGAAGCAATCTCTCTCTAACGAGTTGGAAATTGCTTCGTTGGGAAGATCAAATACCCTCCTCGCAATGACAAGAGAAGAGGATTCATGGAACGAACAACACTACGCAGAATACGAAAACGAAAAGCGGACAACAAAGTGTATTTGTGCGCGCCAGTCAACTCACTGGTGGAAGGAATCTACGAGCAGAACATTCCCTTCTATGAGATCAAAAAGCACGGGGATTTTGGCCTCGGCACCTTCAACGATCTCGACGGCGAAATGATGATGGTGGATGGAAACATCTTCCGCGTGGGATCAGATGGCAAGGTCAACCAGATCACGGACGAAGACGCCTGTACGCCTTTCGCCTGTGTCACCAACTTTCAGCCAGCCATGGAAGAGACTCTTGAGAAGGAATTATCCTACGTTGAGTTTCTCAAATGGATGGTCGAGCTCATGCCTTCGCCGAACATTTTCTATGCCTTTCGCATTACAGGCGACTTCAGTTATGTCAAAACCCGCTCGGTGCCAAAGCAGGAGAATTACCGTCCATTGGTGGAAGTGGCAAAAGAGCAGCCTGTCTTCGAATTCAATGAGGTAAGCGGTATGATGGTCGGGTTTTATACGCCTGCGTTCATGGCATCCCTGAGCGTACCCGGAGTACATTTGCATTTTCTCACCGAGGACAAATCCAGCGGTGGACATTTACTGGAGTGCCGTCCGCGTAATGTAAAAGTGGAAATGCAATATCTCTACACCGTGGAATTATCCCTGCCGTCCAACTTGGATTACCTCACCTGGGACTTCCAGCGCGATATTGGCAAAGATCTGGACAAGGCCGAGAAGTAAAACAACGCTTTCTTTTGTATAATTAGTCCATCGTCCAACTTACAACTTAAGAGAGAGGTGACCCATGACATTCCAGCTTGTGTACTACTCCCAGCAGGACCCGCAATGGAAACAAGACATCCTCGGCTTTGGTGACCCTGGAGATACTATCGGCTATGTCGGTTGTGCACTGACGAGCGTGGCCATGCTACTCAGCGGGCATGGGTACGCTGAAACCCCAAAGACTCTCAATAAAAAATTACAGGCAGTTGGCGGCTTTGTCAGCGCAGGCATCCGCTGGGGATCCGTCAGTCAGGTCTATTCACAAGTCAGCCTCAAAAGCAGCATCTCCTGCAATAATGCAGATGCCCCCCTCGGGCTGATCGACGCGTCCATCGCCGCTGGCCAACCCGTCATTGTCATGGTCGATAGCACCCCCGCTGCAGGCTTGCTCACCCACTGGGTTGTCCTCTATGCCAAGGAGGGTACTGACTATCTTATGCTCGACCCCTGGCCATACCAAACTGACGTCAAGAAAAAGACCTATCTCATGCCGCGTTATAGCCAAGGCAACCCGTTGCAGCGCTCCATCATGCATGTCATTATCTATGAATGCTTCACCGCTGGAGGAGGGATTGCCACACCGACGGGGTCTTCCACTTCGGGTTCATCCACATCAACTGGAACGCCGCAGACTCCGCCGATAACTATTCCCGTTACAAACGGCAGATCCACCGCCAAAGTGAAAGCAGACGTCGCCTGGGGCTTGAACATCCGCTCGACGATTGACACCTCGAGTATGGCAAATGTGGTTGTATCTGTACCCGCCGGAACCGAGCTCACCCTGATGGAAGATGATGGCGTGTCAAAAATCGGTGCCGTCAATCAGTGGGTACGAGTCCGCGACGCACAAGGACATGAAGGCTTTGCCGCCGCATGGTATTTGGAAAAAGGCACGATCGTGGCACCTGCGTCAGCACCCGCACCAACTCCAGGTCCAGTGACTGAGGCGACTTCTTCCACAACAACGTCCACGCCGTCGCCAGCCCCGGCGCCTGAAATCAAAAGAATAAGCGTTATCGTAAAATCTGCGGGAGCAAAAGTATACAAAACCGCATCTTTAAAAAGTGAAGTGCTTTCGAAGGAAAAAGGCGGCGCACGTCTGACCGTGGTCGAAGAATTCAGCGCTGCTGAAGCCAAGATCGGCAAGGCGGGCAAATGGCTGACCGTGAAAAGCACGAACAATAAACGTGGGTATATAGATGCCAGTTTGGTTAAAAAAGGATAGCAGGTCGGATCAAGGATTTGAAAACGAAATCTGAACAATTAAATATATTACTTCTCACGTTCGGGCTTTTGCTCGGTGCTTATGCGCGCATGCTACCGACGATGATGATTGGGTTTCCTGTTTCGGACGGCGGCCTGTTTTACGTAATGGTCAAAGCGCTTCAAGCCAATCATTACACTCTGCCACCAATTGTGGACTTCAACGGCATTTCAATACCATTTGCGTATCCACCTTTGGGGTTCTATATTGCAGGCTTGGCATCTGATATTTTCCACGTTCCGCTTATTGAAGTATTTCGCTGGATGCCCGCTTTGGGATGTATTCTATTTTCTGTTACTTTTTTCCCTCTGGCAGCATCTCTTCTGAAGTCAAACTTAAAGGGCAGTCTGGCAACTATATTCTTCGCTCTTATGCCACGCTCCATATCTTTTTATATTATGGGCGGAGGGATTACGCGCGTATTGGGCATGTTGTTTCTGTTGTTGACTTTATTTAGCGCACACAAACTATTCACTACCTCCACCAAAAAATACATTTGGATGACCATCCTATTTGGAAGCGGCGTGGTCTTGAGTCACCCTGAAGCCACACTACACACTATATCCTTATGCCTTGTTTTATGGATATTTTCCGGAAGGTCAAAAGGAGGCATAAAAAACGCTTTACTGGTTGCAGTTGGAATACTGGTACTGACATCTCCCTTCTTCGCCCAGGTGATTGCACGCCATGGGGTACAACCTTATGTGAGTGCAGCGCAAACTGGTTTTCAATCCACGTTCGCGTGGCTGGCAATTCTCACAGGTTCTTTTTCAGACGAAAAATTTACAACCGTTCTCTCGGCGCTGGCCCTGTTAGGGCTTGTCATCTCCATCACAAGGCGCGATTTTTTATTAGTTGTATTGCTATTTGTCCCCGCACTTGTAGACCCTCGCAGCGCGGCTTCCATCTCTCTTATTTCCTGGGCTATGCTGGCATCCATTGGATTCGTAGAAATTGTACTTCCGGGATTGTACACACTGCAAAATCCGTTACTTAACACTGAGCCTATCGAAACAAACTGGAGTGAATATTTCAGCAACTCAGCTGCCATAAAATTTGCACTAACTGGGTTGATCTTTTATGCTTTTTTTGGGACAGTGCTTTCAGATCAGGTATACCCCAAAGTAAGCTTATCCCCATCTGACCGCGCGGCAATGGACTGGGTTGCGAATAACATCCCTCAAGGCAGCAAATTTGTCATCCTAACAGGGGAGACCGAAACATTCGCTGATGCAGTTTCAGAGTGGTTTCCTGTGCTTGCGAAACACACGAGCGTAGCAACTGTTCAAGGCTACGAATGGATGCCTGATAAATTATTCAAAACAAAAATGGATGAGTATTACGAGCTTCAATCTTGTATGAATAAAACGTATCAATGTATTGAGAAATGGTCAACAAAGACAGGAAACCAATTTAGCTACCTTCTGGTTTCGCAGGACAGTTTATTAGAACAAGAAGGTGTAGCTCTTCACACCCCTCTCTTAACATCACTTTCGGAATCTGCATCCTACCAAATGCTATATAGTGAGGGAGACGTTGCGATCTTCAAAGCTTTACATTAGATTGAATTCAACGCAGTCACAAAGACATCCGCCATCGCTTGGATGTTGATCTCTTCTGAAACAATCCGAAACGACTCTTCCCCCATTCGTCTTAAACGCGCTATATCTGATAGCGCGTTTTTCATAGTAGCAAGCAGAGCATCATAATTCTCTGGCGGAATCTGCCAGCCGTTGCCTTCTCTCACCAGATCATCCTGTGTGCCATCCCCTTTTGCCACGATAACTGGCAAGCCGTAGCTCATCGCTTCCTGCACAGCCAGACCACCCGTACCTGGCAAAACAAAAAGATCGGCCTGCGCGAAATACGGTTTCAGTTCCGCACCATGCTTTGCACCAATAAACTCGGCTGATGGGTAAGTTTCTTTTGCAAACGACTCAAGTACCGCACGTTCAGGTCCATCGCCCACAATGATCAACCGTGGATTCGTCCCCAACTCTGCGCAAGCCCGCAACAAAGAATCGATTCGCTTGCGAGCCTGTAATCGTCCCACGAACAAGATTGTGGGGCGAACGTCAAAAGTCGAAGGTCGGGCAGGTATGGGAAACTCTGGTGCTGGTGAAACGGAATTATGCGCCACGAATATCTTCTCACGCGGAAAGCCAAGCGCCGCATACTCCTCCGCGCCGCGATGACTGTACGAAAGCATTGCATCGAATTGGCTGATAAACGAAAGCCTGCGCTTTTTTCTAAATCCGCTCACGGATGGCGAACCCAGTCCCCAGCCAATAACCTTCCGTCCGCGAGTGTGCATCCACTTCACGGCAGATGATGTCGCCAAATAGCGTGGATTTGCCTCCACGATCAAAGCATCGGGATCTGTTTCTTCGAGCCAGCCAACAAATCCCTGTTGATGGCAAAGATAGAACTTTCCTCCAAACAAATGGACATTATTTGCCTGTGTGTGTTTTGCAACCTTAGTCTTGCCGCTCGCGATCATCTCCACGGGACGGGGTAAACCCGCAAAGAGATGCATCCCGCCTCCACATTGACCTGCCAACAGATCAAAGAACGGGACGCGATAACTGGGCAACACGCGCTGCTGCAAGCCAAGCCTGCCTGAATATATTTTCATTACGGCACCTCACAGCGCGAGAAGAATACCGCGACATCGTCGTGGTATTCTTCGCACCAAATCTGCAACGAGTATCAATCTTGGGCTTGACCAATCTATCTCGACGTCCTTCTCTAAGGCGTCTTGGGCTGCTAATGCAAAATCCCCTTTATGATCAACAAGCCAGTCAAGATAAAACAATCCTTGATTTATGACATTTTCCTTGCTCAACTTCTTGTATTCAATAATAACGGGTGTGCCATCTTCATCCAATCCTAAAGTATCAATGCGCCCCCTTTGTCTATCACCAGTTGTAAATTCACTTGCAATAAAGCGAACACCAAGCAGGTCCTCAAGATTGGTTTCAAACAATTTTTGAAGTTCACGTTCGTTCTTAAAGCTGGATGGCTTTATTTGTTGAACAATACTTTGTTTCAATTGATATAGTGGCATATTTCCATCCTTATCTATAAATCAATTATAAACCTATAAATAAAGGCGACACCCACCCTGCGCCGCCTTTCACTTTCTACTTTCCACTTTCCACTTATCACTTTTTACTCTTCCCCTAAATCACACCCAACTTCTTCCCAACCGTCTTGAACGCTTCCAAACCTTTATCAAGATCATCCTTTGCATGGGCAGCAGAGATCATCACTCGGATTCTGGCTTTGCCTTGCGGCACGGTCGGGAAGCCGAGCGCCATTGCAAAGACACCCGCATCAAATAACTCACGGCTGAATTGCTGCGCGAGCGGCGCTTCGCCGAGCATGATCGGGGTGATGGGAGTCTCAGTGACGCCCGTGTTGAAACCGAGGTTCTTCATTTCAGTGCGGAAGTATTTGGCGTTCTCCCAAAGTTTATCCACCAATTGAGTGGAGTCTTCGAGCAAATCCACGGCCGCGAGGCAGGCCGCCGCATCCGGCACAGTCACCGCAGACGAGAAGAGGAATGGGCGTCCACGCTGACGCAGCCACTCGATGATGACCGATTTCCCAGCGACGATTCCGCCCACCACGCCAAAGGCTTTAGACATCGTGCCAACTTCCACGTCCACTTTGCCGTGCAGACCGAAGTGATCCACGATGCCGCGTCCGCCCTTGCCGAGCACACCTTCGCCGTGCGCATCATCCACCATCAAAAGGATGTCGTACTTCTTCGCCACTTCATAAATATCGGGCAGCGGAGCGATGTCTCCGTCCATGCTAAAGACGCCGTCGGTCACGATCAACGCGCGGCGATATTGACTGAGGTTCGCTTGAATCTGTTCTTCCAACGACTTCACATCGTTATGGTCATACGGAATGATCTTCGCGCCAGACAAACGCGCACCATCAATAATGGATGCGTGGTTCAATCTGTCCGAGAAGATCACATCTTCTTTCCCGACCAGCGCGGGGATGGTCGCCAGGTTTGCAGTAAAGCCGCTTTGGAATGTGATCGCTGCTTCCACGCCTTTGAATTGCGCGAGTCGTTTTTCCAACTCCACATGCAGAGACATTGTCCCAGCGATGGAACGCACGGCAGCAGGGCCAACGCCCATTTCATCTGTCGCCTTTTTTGCGGCAGCCGTCAGCGCGGGATGATTCGCCAATCCCAAATAATTGTTCGAGCAGAAATTCAAAACCTTTTTGCCATCCACCGTCAGCCAGGCGCCTTGCGGCGAGCCGATCGTGCGGATGTTGTTATACAGCCCCTGCGATCTCAAGCCATCGATCTCTTGCTGGATCCAATCCGTTTTCGACATGGTTTCTCCTTTTGGAATGCAATTTCATTATAGCGATTTCCCCCGTGCGTGATGTCACGATTCTATTTGTCACTTATCACTTCCGCGAGCAGACCCAACTCCGCCAGCGCGGCCATTACCTTTTCGATGGCTCCGCTTTTGACAACTACCGCTGTTGGGCTTAATAACTCGCCCAAAAATTTCCCCGCTTTCGAGCCACGCATCTCTTCCATAATCTCGGGCCTGCTGACTCGCAGCACAAGCAGACTCTCCACCCGGGCCTCTGTGCCGTGCTGCTCCCAGCGTTTGAGAGCCTTCACCAGCGCAGGCGGCACCGCTCCGTTCGTGTGTTTGACCAGCATGGCAAGCAATTGCTCGGCCTTCAATCCCTGTTCACTCGCCCGCTTCAAAGACTGTGCACTGACGGAGTAAAGATAATCGTCATTCTTTTCTTCATCCCATTCACAAAACCGCGAGATCTGATAGCGTACTGCGCGGGAGAAATAGCGGGAGACGGTAATGCGTCCATTGGAAGAGACAATAATCTTTCCTCTTTCTTCTTTTGTTTCATCGAAAGAGGAAAGAAGAAAGAAGGCTGTTGCTTCTTTCCCTTCTTCGGGCGCGGCCAGGTTTAATCTTCCCAGCCAATGCAGCACCTGAATAAAATATTTCACCAACGCGCCATCGACAGAGTCCCAATAGGCGAAGCCGCGCAGGAACTGTCCATCGGAGGCGCGTTTGATGAACCAGGAGTCATAGTCGCCTGCGGGGCGTTGAAAGTCTGGGAATTTTTCTTTGATCGTGCGCAGGAAGGCAGGCAGGCTCCACCATTTGTTTCGCGGAATGGAGTTGACCAAGTCCATAAGGAATTCGCGGGTGACGAGCGGTTGGTTTTTCCATTCGCCTTCGCAGAGAATGCTGGGGATCAATCGAAGTTCGTCGAAGGTCTGTGAATTGAGCCAGGCTTGGAAGAGCATGTCCAATGCTTCAGGGCGGGAGGCTTCGAGAAATTTTTTGACGGCTTCGGGCTGCAGGGCATTATTTTTGACGAGGTTGGCGCTTATTAATAGTTCTTCCAAGTCACGCTGGAAGCGTGACCTACTTTTGTCTCCAATGCGCAAAGCAGCGAGATAGGTTGTTGCATCGTCTAGGATATGGTCGGTGGCGGGGATCTCGTGGGCTTTTTCCACGGGGGTGGCGGGCCGCCCCAATGGTTCGCTGTTCTTTCTGATCTCGGTGTCACTTTCCTGAAAGGCCAGTTCATTGACCAGTTCAAGCAGGTCGTCAGGAATATATCCAAATTCCTGCGCGCCTTTGCCCAGGTCAAAGAATGCTTTGGCAAGGAAGCCGCGATAGAAAAGGATCTCGGCAGTGGAAATGGGCTTCATATGCGGATGTTCCCTGTCCCGCCTGCCTGCGCCCATCTCGCGGATCTCGCCGTATTTGCGGGCAAAGATCGGCCATTCCATTTTGCCATCGGATGCGACGAGCACGTTCAGCGCGGAGCGCGCCTCAGCGGGGAGAATGTCTATTGTTTCGGTAACAGCTTCCAGGTCCAGAAGAGAGGCGCACAGTTCTTCGAGGGCAGAGTCCGCGTCAGTGGATTCCAATTCGATTCCCCAGAATCCTGCGATGATGCGGAGATGTCCCAAATCCTGTTTTTGGAGTGAGGCGGAAAGCTCAGGCATGTTTTGATTCTATCATCCCTTGCGCAGGCATGGAAATTTTTTGATACGTGCATCGTCTTGCATCGGTTCGTGTTCTAGTATTGTATTACTTTATAAATATTTTTATCCAATACCTTGGCCAACTAAACAGTAGGAACTGGTTCAAAAGTGGGATGAACCATGCCCAAGCGGGCAATTTGTTCAAATATCTCGGCTAATAAAATGCCATCAGGTTTATGCGGAAGTAATTT
>Ga0172373_10001884_pt1 | contig 33186 bp, 23 predicted proteins | sample Lak10m_2_FD_114546 | JGI IMG/M metagenome (GOLD analysis project Ga0172373, IMG submission 114546) | Freshwater microbial communities from Kabuno Bay, South-Kivu, Congo - kab_092012_10m | ecosystem: Environmental > Aquatic > Freshwater > Lake | place: Democratic Republic of the Congo...
GGCTTCGCGGCTTCGCGTGACGCGAACTGTCTGCTGAACGCTGCTGCGGGAACTGGGCAGGGTTGATTATACCCCTCACCCCCGTCCCCTCTCCCCTTCCAGGGGCGAGGGGTGCCAGGTGCTTAAAGGACAGTGCTCGGGTGTGCGGCATGAATGCCGCCAGTTCACGCCCAGTACTTTGCGATTCCCTTCGCGGCTTCGCGGCTTCGCGTGAGGCAAACTGTCTGCTGAACGCTGCTGCGGGAACTGGGCAGGGGAGAATATACCCCTCACCCCCGTCCCCTCTCCCCTGCCAGGGGCGAGGGGTGCCAGGTGTTTAAAGGGCAGTGCTCGGGTGTGCGGCATGGATGCCGCCAGTTCACGCCCAACCCTTTGCGTTTCCCTTCGCGGCTTCGCGGCTTCGCGTGAGGCGAACTGTCCGCAAAGATCCCGCAGGACACCGCACCCGCGGACTCCCGTCCGCGGCTCGCCAAACTACACGCCGTCCCCTGAACACCGAACACCGAACACTCACCACTGCCGTTCGCGGCTTCGCGTGAGGCAAACAGTCGCCAGGGCACCGTTCCAGGCGAATCAGGTCGTGGTCTGGTCTGCTTCGCTTAGCAGGTTGCGTACGGCGATGCCGATGTCGGGCTGTCGCATCAGTGATTCACCGACCAGCACGGCGCCGACGGCGGCTGATCGCAGTCGCTGCATATCCGCGGCCGTGGCAATGCCGCTTTCGCTGACCAGCAGGACGTCCGCCGGAATCTGTCGCTGCAGTGTGAAGGTGTGTTCCAGTGATGTGACAAATGTTCGCAGGTCGCGATTGTTGATGCCCAGCAGCTGCGTTCCTGTTGCCAGCACGCGGCTGACGTTGGGCAGGTCGTACAGTTCGATCAGTACGTCCATGCCCAGGCTGCGCGCATAGCCGTACAGGTCGTGCAGCTGTGCGTCATCGAGGCATTCGGCAATCAGCAGCACGCAGTCAGCCCCCACAGCGCGAGCTTCAGCGATCTGGTACCGATCGATGATGAATTCCTTCCGCATCACCGGCACAGCAACGGCCTGCCGGATGGCTGCGAGGTAATCGAGGTGTCCGTGGAAGTAGTGTTCGTCGGTCAGCACGCTGAGACAGGCGGCACCGGCCGACTGGTACTGCAGGGCAATGCTGACCGGGTCAAAATCGGCTCGGATCAGGCCGGCGGAAGGCGACGCCTTCTTGACTTCGGCGATCAGCGCCGGAGCCCGGGCCTGCCGCAGTGCTGCGAGAAATCCGCGTGGTGCCGGTGCGGTCCCAAGACGCGTTTCCAGCTGGCTGAAGGGCACGCGCTGCCGCGCCTGGTCCACTTCCTGAATCTTTCGGGCGATGATTTCGTCCAGAATGGTCGACAAGTTCGCTGCTCCACTGTTTGATACGTGAATTCAGATGCTAGTCGATGCCGGGGTTACAGGTCGAGCATTTGCGGGGGATTCCCGCGATCGTGGCCAAACTTCCTGCCGAGTGTTCGGATCATACAGAGTCAGGGGTGCGTGAACTGTGGGCAACATTTTTCAGGTGATGCTGGCTGTCCAGGCTGCTCCTGAGATCGAAATGACGCCGGCGAAGACCGTGGCCGGTCTGCTGCTGTTCCTGACCATCGCCGCCAGTTTCGGAACCGGCGTCTCGTGGCTGCTGCGTCTGTATCACGGCCAGCACCCGCTGCCTCTGGCTCGCCGGCTGCCCCTGCAGACGCCGCCGATGGCTCTGCTGTGTACTGCTGTGCTGACACTGCCGATGGCCATTCTGGCTTTGACGGTCAGCATTGAGCAGCTGACGGCTGATCCTGATGCCGCCGCAGACACCGCAGCCGCAGACGCCTCAGCCGAAACCGCTCCGGTCAATGCCGAGGCCCCTGCGGATGCAGCGGACATGACCGGCGATGCTGCCGCAGCGGACCTGCCGCCATCCCCGGCGGAACTGCAGCGGCGTCAGGTGCAGATGGTGCTGCAGGGAATTCTGTTCAATGCGGTGCTGGTGCTGGCACTGGGTCTGGTTGTCTGGCGACAGACTCGCAGGAAACAGCAGCAGCAGGCAGCCGACGCTGCGCTGGCGGAGTACTCTGATGTGCCGGCGGGTGTGCACGAGCTGTCTGGCTGGGGTGATCTGGATTTCGCTGTGGTCGCTGCGGCACCAGCTGCGGTCAGCGAACCGGCAGCCGAACCACTGCACGTGCTGACTGAAATCCGCTGTGCACTGCAGGTGTTTCTGGCGGTTGTCCTGCCATCCATGCTGCTCAGATTTCTGCTGGTGCTGGTGATTACTCAGCTGACTGGCGCTGTGCCGGATCGCAATCCGCTGCTGGAAATTCTGGATTCCGAAACGGGCCCCCTGCTGCTGCTGCTGATAGTGTTCACGGCGGTGGTGGTGGCGCCGATTGCTGAAGAGCTGCAGTTTCGAGTGGTGCTGCTGGGTGGTCTGCAGCAGGTGGGACTGCCGCGGCTGGGCATTTTGCTGTCGTCGACGATGTTCACGCTGGCTCACGGCTTTCCCGACTGTATCGCGCTGATCCCGCTGACGGCCGGGCTCTGTTACACGTGGCAGCGGCGGGGCAGCTATCTGACCTGCGTGCTGCTGCATTTCCTGTTCAATCTGTTCAATATTCTGCTGGCTGTGCTGGTGCTGTTCTGACAGTGCCGTGGCAGTGCGTGGAAAGTCCCCGGAGAATTCCGATGAAGCTGGTCTGGTCGTGCTGTCTGGTTTTGCTGTTCAGTGCTGCTGCAATCTCAACGCTGCACGCGCAGACTGCCGATCAGCAGCTGGAAGCATTCTTCAAAAACCATCTTGAGGAGTGTTTCCGGATGCGTCCGCTGGAAGCGACGATGCTGGGCGACCATCGCTTCGACGATCAGCTGGACGACATCTCTGCGGAAGCTCGGCAGCGCTGGCTGCAGCATTACCGCAGTCAGCTGCAGCGTCTGGAGCAGCAGATTCCGCGGCAGCAGCTGACTCGCAGCGGGCAGGTGGATTACGAGATTCTGCGTGACGAGCTGGTGCGCAGTATCTGGCTGGCCGAGAACACTCGTCCATTCGAAGAGGATCCTCGTACCTACGGCAGCTACATCAGTGACAGTGTGTATTCACTGCTGGTGCAGTCGACACTGCCGCAGGAGACGAACGTTGGCAATGCAATTGCTCGCATCCGCCAGATTCCTCGAATAGTGCAGACAGCCCGCGAGACATTGCGGGATTCACCACCGACGATTCTGGAGACGGCGATTCTGCAGAATCGCGGAGCGATCGGATTTTATGAGAAGGGGATTTACGAACTGATCGGCAGCTCGGCCCTGCAGGACGAGCTGCGTGCGGCTGCGGCTTTGGCTCTGCAGTCACTGCGTGAGCATCAGACGTTTTTGGAGGACAGTCGTCGGCTGCGGGCCAATGGAAACTGGCGTCTGGGTCCCGAGCTGTTTGCTGAAAAGCTGCAGCTGGTGCTGAATGCCGGCGTATCCGCCCGGCAGGTGCTGACGGATGCAGAAGCAGAATTTCTCCGCGTGCAGGACGAGCTGTATGTGGTTTCAAGGCAGCTGTGGAGCCATTATTTTCCGCAGTCGGTGTTGCCGCCGGACGATGCGGCCGGTCGGCGTGAAACAGTCACGAAGGTGATTGCCGCCGTCAGTCAGGAGCACGGAGCGCCGGAAACGCTGGTCGCTGATGCTCGTTCGTCCGTCGGTCAGATTCAGGACTTTATTCGTCGGCAGGACATTCTGCGACTGCCGGATCCGGATCGCTGTCAGGTGATTGAGATGCCGGAATTTCGTCGCGGGAATTCGCTGGCTTATCTGGATCCGGCCCTGCCGCTGGATCCTGGCGGCATCAGTTCGTATGCGGTCAGTCCGCCGCCGGCTGACTGGGGTTCAGAGCGAGTCCGCAGTTTTCTGGAAGAGTATAATTCGCACATGCTGCAGATTCTGACGATCCACGAAGCGTATCCGGGGCATTATGTGCAGCTGGAGTATTCCAATCGCTGTCCGTCGCTGATTCGTCGGGTGCTGCAGTCGGGAGTGTTTATCGAGGGCTGGGCTGTTTATACCGAGCAGATGATGCTGGATCAGGGATATGGTGCGGGCAGTCTGCAGCTGCGTCTGAATCAGCTGAAGTTCTACCTGCGAGCAGTGGTGAACGCGATTCTTGATCACCGCATGCACTGTACAGAGATGACGGACGAGCAGGCGATGGAACTTTTGACGGTGCAGGCTTATCAGTCCGAGGGTGAAGCGCGGCTGAAGGTGATTCGTGCGAAGCAGAGTTCGACGCAGCTGAGCACATACTTTACGGGTCGGATGGCACATTACCGTCTGCGTCAGGAAATTCAGCGGGAACAGGGTGCTGCATTCAGCCTTGGGCGATATCACGAAGCGGTGCTGGATCACGGTTCCGTGCCGATGAAGTATTTGCCGGAGCTGGTGCGTGAGCGACTGCAGCGGGAGCGATAGAGCGTCTGCGTCGGGAGTCTGATTTGGGGCTGCGGCTGCGCTCTGGCTGTGAAACTGTGCGAGGCAAATTTAGTACGGCGTGACAGAAACAATTCTGTCAGTTGTGTGCTTATTTCACGCTGGCGGGAACAGGATGTGCGAACGTACAGTCCGAGTGTTTGATGCACATTTTCTGCTTTTGTAGTGCGATCGCGACAACCCATGGCGATGCGACACAATCGCCGATAGTGATAACCCGCACGGAAATTCGTGTGACGGACAGCGACGCGAAGTTTTCTCAAATCACCCGCTGACTGCGGGTAAATCCTGGTACAGGTCTACCCTCGTTTCGCGTAGTATTGGCAGACGGGAATCTACCTGGCAGGACAACGACGCCGATCAAACCTTAGTGATGCATGATTCAAAAAACGATGGATTTTTTAATCATGCGCATCTTTTTACGATGGTGTCAGAACCAGGCGCTGAGGTTGATTCTGCCAAACACTGCAAATCGCATCAGTTCCCCGCAAATACTCAAGGATGCTGGTATGTTGTCAGATGCTGAACGCAATTTTGACGGCGGCTTTGAAGCCGGTGCTGAGTTTCCTTGCGATAGTCGATTGGACTGTCCGCTGGCTGCGTCTGAGTCTGGGGAACAGCCGCAGCCAATGCCAGCTGCGCAGGGAAGAGGGCCGCGGCATGTGTATGTGATTGATGACGATCCGGCATTGCTGGAGATGCTGCGGCTGACGCTGGCAGAGCAGGGCTACTGTCCTCAGTGTTATGTGTCCTCGCAGGAGTTTGTTGATCAGATTCCGGTGCTGTCGCGAGGCATGGTGATTACGGATCAGTTTATGATCCCGATCAGCGGTCTGGAGGTGCAGTCGCGGCTGCTTGCCCGGCGAATTGATTTTCGAGTCGTTATGATCACTGGTTATCCGCGTGTGGATATCGCGGTGAAAGCCATGAAGCAGGGTGCGATTACAGTTTTGGACAAGCCGTTTCAGCGTGAGGACCTGCTGCTGGCTGTTGAGGAGGGCTTCGGGGTTTTAGACAGCCTGCAGGACGACGATCAGGAGTTGCCTCCGGTTCTGCCGCATGGTCAGCGCTATATAACCAGACTTTCGCCTCGGGAAAAAGAAGTTGTCGATCTGGTCTACGAGGGAGCGACAAACAAGTGCATCGGCATACGACTGGGAATCAGCATCAAAACAGTCGAGCGTCACCGAGCCAATGCCATGAAAAAGCTGGAAGTGAACTCGCTGGCAAAACTGATCAGACTGCTGGAGCGCGAACGCAACAACCTGATGTAGGTTCACCACAGACTGCGAAACTCGCCGGTTGCTGCCAGCAGCTGGCTGCCGGCCCCAAGGTGTGCCGGCGGCTGGGACAGAATTCGCAGCCAGATTCTGCGTCCGTGCCAAAGGCCCTCAAGAGACAGATGGGCGCCCAGATCATCTGCTTTGTTTTGTGCGGCGCCGCACCAGCGAATCTCTGGCGAATGATCAAATTCTGCAGCCAGTGAGGTCACGTCAAGGCTGAAGCCTGCACTGAAACTTTCTCCATCGTGGGCTCCCCCAATGATTTCCAGCCGGCCCAGGAAGAGCGTGATTTCCCAGACCTGCAGCTCTTCATCAAAAAAATGGTGACAGCCAATTGAAGCGGCATCGGGCTGATCCACAAAGGCTGAGCAAAAGCGAGTGGTCAGCTGTGGCAGCCAGCCAGGCAGCATGAAGGGGGGCGGCGAAGAATCGTGAGGCATTCGCGGAGCAGTCAGACGGGAGTCATGGTTCAGGAAATGCTGCACCGACAAAGTTGCCGAGGGGCTGTACTGAGCCTGCGGCAGCACAGCCGAAGTTTTATTGTCTGGCTGCGGCGGACGCCCGAGAAACGTCAGTCAAAATACTGAGTTAAGGGACAGTATGTATGCGTGGCGGGGAATACCCGCACTGCGGGTGTCAGCGAGTGTGCGAGGCGACTGCTTTTTCAATTTCATCCAGCATCTGAGCGCGGCGGAAGGGCTTGTACAACACAGCTCGCAGCCCTTCCTGTCGTGCTTTGACGATCGAGTGTGTCGAGTCATAGCCGAAACTGGTCATCATGATGATCGGGACGGCCGTGTTAATTTCCCGCAGTCGCCGGAAGCATTCGTAGCCGTTTGCATCACTGAGCCGAATATCGATCAGCACGACATCGTAGGCGTGATTTCGCAGCATGGAGCAGGCTTCGCCGGCGGTCGTGACGGCGTCAACTTCGCAACCCATTTGCTCCAGCAGCGTATGAGCTTCTTCGCGAGTTCTGGCGTCTTCGTCGGTGACCAGTACGCGACGGTTGCGGAGAGCGGAGCGGGGCGGACGCGGAGTGGCGGGGTGACTGAGCCCGGGGCTGGTGTCGAGGCCCACAACGGCACCTACATCCAGCCGAATCTTGCGAACTTTGCGAGTGATTACGTCGAGGCGATCGGCCAGATCCGGGTCATGTCCGACATAACGATCCAGAATCCACGTCGCAGCCTTCAGAATCTCGTCTGAAGGCTCGGCGACCTCACGCCGCAGTCGGTCGGCATTTTCGTTGGTGACAGTGGCCTTTTCGGCTTCCAGCAGCTGCAGCTGATTCAGCGAGCTGGCGACGACGCGACCAAACAAAACCAAAAACTCAAGGTCCTTTTCGCTGAATGATTTTGTGCCCGGACCTTCGACATTGAAGGTACCGAGCAGCACATCCCGAATCATCAGCGGGACCGTGAGTGAACTGCGAGCATCCGCGGCGCCGCAGAGGTACAGCTTGTCGGATTTGGTGTCGACACACAGATAGCTGCGTTTGCTCCACGCGACGAATCCAGTCACTCCGTTGCCCGTGGCTTCGGCATACAGCTGCCGACTGGCAGCCTCAGGAGCCATGCCGAATTCCAGCAGCGGCTGGAGTTCGTTGGTTTCGGTGTTCAGCAGTCGGATTTCGAAGCGGTCATACCCCAGAACCACCTGAGTCAGCTGAAGAATCTGCTCCTTCAAAATTGCGACTCGCTCGTCCGGCGTCATGCCGGTCACTTCATCCGGCGACAGATTGCCCAGTTCCAGGCCGGCGCGATAGATCGCATCCTGTTTCTGCTTTTCGTGAATCAGAGCCGTGACATCACGCGCAGTGAGGATCACAGCAGACTGCTTGCCATCACCCAGATTGATCGGTCGACGCGACAATCGCAGAGACAGTACGGTGCGGTTTTCACGCCGCACCTGCAGTTCCGTCGCACCGCCGTTCACCGGCATGGCAACGCGAGTCAGATCGGTGCCGTCCACAGGAGCAATCACGTCCTGCAGCGGACAACCGATCAGCCGCACCGCCGGTTCGGACTGCAGAATCGTCTGGAAGGTCTGGTTGTGCCACTGTATCGTCAGTGCATCATCAAGCAGCACAACGGCATCCGGCAGTGCGTGGAACACGCCCAGAGCACCGACCTGTACGTCAGACAGCTGCTGCGGTTCGCAGCCGGCTACCAGCACGTAATCGGCCACCGCATCCGGAACGTGAACGTCGCCGGCACGCACGACGTCTACGGCGTCGTCCGTGAGCGCGAAATGCGGAATCGATTCAGATCCGCGTCCGAACACCAGCAAGCGTTTTCGTTGGCCGGTCATTGTGCGCATCCCCGATTTGTTGCAGAGGTCCGGCAGGAGCAATTTGTATTCTTTGAATTCTGCACTGCCTTTGCCGGACTGGCAAGAAGGTTTCCGCCACGGAATCGCGCAATTATCACCGAATCTGTAACTGAGAAATCAGGAACCGGCAGACTTTTCCGACCGGTTCACAAAGCCCACACGCGGCGACCGCACTGGCGTATCGCAGTCAGCAGTTCCCGCAGGTCCTGCTCGGTCGTCAGCGGATTGATCACCGTCGTTCGCAGCGCTGCGAGGCCGTCCAGAGTCGTCTGGACAATGTAAAAACTGCCCTCGCGGATCAGCTGAGTCCGCAATTCCCGCTGAAACCGATTCTGCTCAGCCAGCGGCAGCTGCAGCACCTCGGGCGGCAAATACCTGAAGGCCAGAATATTGCAGTCAGGCTGGTGCAAAGTCTGAAAATCGGGCTCGGAATTCAGCAGTTCCCAGAATTGTCTGGTCAGCTGCAGCATGCTGTCCACCAGCTGTTCAAACAGCTCGGCACCAAACAGGGCCCACAAGCCCCACAGCCCAAAGCCCGTGGCTCGCTTGGTGCACTCCACTGTTCGCATGCCGACGTCCACATCAGCCATTCCGGGAGCTGACGGATCAAACAGATAGGGGGCGTCCTGCTGGAAAGTCTCAAACCGCAGCTCCCGCCGTCGGTACAGCACGGCTGTACACAATGCCGGTACAAACAGCATTTTGTGAGCATCCCAGACCACACTGTCCGACCGTGCAATCCCGGCCAGACGATCACGATAACGGCGGCTGAACAGCAGCGATCCGCCGTGTGCGGCATCCACATGCAGCCAGACGGCGTGTCGTTCGCAAACTTCTGCCACCGCTGCGAGGTCATCGATGGCTCCCGTCGGAGTCGCTCCGGCACAGGCCGAAACTGCAATCACAGGCCGATTTTCACGCCGCAGTCTGGTGAGCAGGTCGTCCAGCAGCTGCACATCCATGCGGCGACGTGCATCCAGTGCGACCCGCTGCACCGCTGCCGCACCCAGCCCCAGAATCCCGGCCGCACGCGTGACGCAATAATGCACGTCCGCGTTGGCCACCATCGTTGCTCCTGACGGCACACCGTCCCGCCACGACTGCGGCAGCGCGACATTGCGAGCAGTCAGCAGTGCTGTCAGGTTGGCGAGGGAACCACCGTGCGTCAGAATTCCCGAACTGGACTGGGCCGGCCAGCCCGTCAGGCCGCACAGACGGCTGATCAGCGCGTTTTCCACTGCCGTCGCCCACGGTCCCATTTCGTAGATCGCCATCACCTGATTCGTCACCGCGGCTGCACCATCCAGCAAACCGGCCAGCGGTGATGCGGCCGGAACCTGATGACCGATGTAGTGCGGGTGATGCAGATTCTGGCCGGCCGACAGCATCTGCTGCAGCAGCCGCCGCATGCCCCCGGCGACTCCGTCAGGGCCAGCCGCCAGCGGACGCTCCAGCCACGCGTCGGCCGCCTGCATCAATGGCTGCGGCTCTGACCAGTTCAAGACCTTCGTTCGGCCTGCCATGACATCGCGCAGATGGTCGGTCAGCAAACGCTGCCACTCCGCCGCCGCTGCACCAAATTCTTCGGCTGACCATGCTTTCGCCACAGCGTCGGTTACCCCGTCCGTCATCTGCCCGCCCTCCGCTGCCTGCTCATCACCACGTTCGCCTTTTCCTAACGGCTGTTAATCGGGTCCACATCCACTGCAAACTCGACGTCCTCGGGCAGTTCCAGCGTTCGCTCAACCGCCAGCCACAGTGCCCGCACCTGTTCTGTTGTGCCGGCACAGATCTGCAGGTGAAACCGCCAGAAGTTTCTGAGTCGAACGATTGGTGCAGGAGCTGCTCCCAGCACTCGCACTGACTGCAGTTCCCCGCGGCAGGCCGCACGCAGTCGCTCGGCCACCGCAATTGCAGCTTCTCGAGTCCGACGTTCATCGAGGCCCCGAAAAATCACTCGCGCGGCACACGAAAACGGCGGTGCCTTCGTGTCTCGCCGCTCCGCCAGCTCGTGACCCGCAAAGCCGATGTAGTCGTGTTTTGCAGCAAACCGCACCGCCGGATCGTCCGGACAGGTGGTCTGTACCAGTACCCGCCCACTGCGTTCACCACGTCCGGTACGCCCGGCCACCTGGGCAATCAGCTGAAATGTTCGCTCTGCCGCTCGCATGTCCGGCTGCCGCAGCATCGTGTCCGCGTCCACCACGCCGACTAATGTCACATTGGGAAAATCGAGCCCCTTGGCAATCATCTGAGTCCCGAGCAGAATATCGACCTCGCCGCGACGAAACTGCCCCAGAGCCTCGTCATGGCTGCCCGGCCTGTTCATCGAATCACTGTCCATGCGCAGTACCCGCGCCTGAGGGAACAGGCCCCGCACTTCTTCATCCAGCTTCTGAGTCCCTGCGCCCAGATATCGCACGGCTGCACTCTGACAGGCCGGACAGGCCAGCGGCGGATCGGACGTCCAGCCGCAGCTGTGACAGACCACCGCCTGGCGATCGCGATGCCATGTCAGAGTAATGTCGCAGGCCGGACACTTCACTCCCGCACCACACGTGCGACACCACACTACCGGCGAATAGCCGCGCAGATTCAGGAACAGAATGGTCTGCCCGCGTTCCTGCAGAGCTCTGGAAATTGCCTGATGCATGGCGCGTCCAATCGACGAGCCTCGAGCAATCCGCGGGTCTGTCCGCACATCCACAATCAGCACCGGCGGCAGCGGTCGATCCGCCACCCGCTGCGGCATCGAAACCAGCCGATCCTGTTTTCGCGCCGCCCGCAGCCACGATTCCAGCGTCGGTGTGGCAGAACCCAGCACCAGCGGGACTCGCGCGTCCTCACAGCGACGCCGGGCAACTTCCCGAGCGTGATAGCGGGGAGTACTGTCCTGCTTGAACGAAGGCTCATGCTCTTCGTCAATCACAATCAGACCCGGATGCGGCACGGGGGCGAACACGGCACTGCGAGCCCCCACGACAACCTGCACCCCGCCCGCCGCAATATTCTGCCACTGCCGATGCCGCTCAGTGTCCGTCATGTGACTGTGCAACACTGCCACCGAACCAAAACGACTGCGAAAGCGACGAATGGTCTGGGGAGTCAGGCTGATTTCCGGAACCAGCACAATCGCCTGACGACCATAGCTGACGACCTCGCGTATGGCCTGAATATACACTTCCGTCTTGCCGCTGCCCGTCACGCCGTGCAGCAGCAGCGTTTCATGACGCGATTCACGAATCGGTTTCAGAATTGCATCCAGTGCCTGCTGCTGCTGATCATTCATCTGCAGGTCAGCTTCAGTTTGTCCCGGCGGGCCGGCTTCCGCGTCCAGTTCAGAACGCTGCTTCAGTGGCACCACCAGCCCCTTCCGGCGCAAACCGGACAATGATGCCGGACTGCAGCCCGCCGCCGCGCACAAATCGGTCGCCGTCAGCGGCTGCCCCGCCCGCTGCAGCGATTCCAGCAGGGTACGCTGCTGCGAACTAAGCCGCTGTCCGGTCACACCACCCGCCAGCAGCTCCAATGCCTGCTCAGACAGATGGAAGTACTGCACTTCGCGAGTCCCGCTTTTGTTGCGGACACCCGCAGGAATCACACTGTCCAGCACCTGCCCCCAGCCACACAGGTAACGCTCGCCGATCCAGCGAGTCAGTTCGAGCATGGAACTGTCAATCAGCGGATCACGATCCAGCAGACTCTCAAGCTCTTTCAGCGTTCGCTGACCACGCTCGCCAGGCACCACTCCGACACAATAGCCGGTCACCAGACGATTTGATCGCCCCAGCGGAGCCCTCACACGCTGACCGGGCCGCAACAGATCCCGTAAACCCTCCGGAACTGCATACGTATACGGACGCTCAAGAGGCAGATTGAAGACGACCTCAGCCACCAGCACGTCGTCCTGAGCAGCCTGCTCCCACTCAGGAACATCGGCAAATCCAAACTGTCCCTGACTCACGATACACCTGCCCGCACACCAGTGGCCGCAAGATTCAGCAGCGCGTCACGCAGGCGCGGATAACAGGCCTCGGCCGCATAATGCTGCTCGACCGTCCGCCGACCAGCCATGCCCTGCTGCCGACGCAGCTCTGCTGAATCCAGCAGCCGCCGCAGTGCTGCCAGCCAGTCCTCAGTGGAACGCACCGCATAGCCCCCCTGATCCCCCGCCAAAATCTCGGAATTCACGCCCACCGCAGAAGCAACACCGGGCACGCCCACCGCCAGATACTGAATCAACTTCAGACCACACTTGTAGACTGTCCACTGTTCACGATCCGATAACGGCATTAAGCCGATATCGAACTGCTGCAGATCGGAAATCTCAGTCGCTGCCTGCCACGGGCGACTGGTCAGGTGCACACGCCCCAGATCCATGGCCAGTGCCGCACCGGCGTCCGGAACGACCAGCCGCAGCTCAAACTGACGCTCCTCCGCCAGACACTTCAAAGCCTGAGCAGCCTCGGACAAATACCGCAGATTCACCGTGGTGCCCATCCAGCCAATAACCGGACCGGCTGCTGACAATGTCTGCGACTGCGATCGCATTGCGTAACGTGACAGTTCGACGCAGGTGGGAATTCGCAGCAGCCGGGAATTCAGAGGACGTGCCCAGTCCTCAAGAAAACCGTTGCCACACACCACCAGATCGGCCAGAGGCACGAGGCGGGCGAACTTTTCAGGGTAACGCAGAAACACGGCGTCGTCCAGATCCAGCACGAGGCGACCGCAGGACTCGCGAAAACGCTGCTCCATATCGAGCGTTTCGTTATCGAAAATCTCACGATCAATGAACACCAGCTCGAACCGCTGCAGTTTTGTCCTGAGCCAGTGCCACCAGCGAACACTGCGTTTCAACAGCTGGCTGGGTCGAAAACCCATCCAGGGGAAGTAGTCGTACTTGCGAGGAAAACTGTGCAGGACCACCGCCTGATGACCGTCGTCACGCAGCCGCTGCACCCACGGCTGAATGCGGAACCGCGACGACGGAACCAGCGGACCGGATGACAGAAACAGAATCCTCATGTCCCCGCCACCAGTCCTACTTGGTCAGATCGTATTCCTTGATCTTCCGATATAAAGTCCGCTCGCCGATGTCCAGCATCCGCGCTGCCTCTTCACGGTTGCCATCCGCCAGATCAAGGGCGCGATGGATATAATACTTTTCAACTTCCGTCATTGGCTTGCCAATCAGTGCGTCAGCACCTGTCGGAGCATCCAGGTCGGGTTCCGGCAACTGATCACGCACCAAAGTTGCGATCTCAGGCGGCAGGCCGTCAATGTCCAGAATGCCGTCCGAATCCAGTACCAGCATGCGTTCAATGACGTTACGCAGCTGACGAATGTTGCCCGGCCAGTGATAGGCCAGCAGGGCCTTGCGAGCAGCCCGGGAAAAGCCCTGCACCTCGCGCCCCATGCGCCGCGACATCTCACGCAAAAAATGCTCCATCAGCAGCGGAATGTCACCCTGACGCTCACGCAGCGGCGGCAGATATATCGTCACCACGTTCAGACGGTAATACAGGTCCTCGCGGAACTTTCCGTCAGCCACATTTTTTTGCAGATCTGCATTGGTCGCTGCCACCAGACGCACATTGATCGGCAGCTCGTCGTTGGCACCCAGTCGAGTAATCCGGCGGTCTTCGAGGACACGCAGCAGTTTCACCTGAGTGTCCAGAGGCATCTCACCCACTTCGTCCAGAAACAAGGTGCCCCCGTTCGCGTGCTCAAACTTGCCAATCCGCCGCCCCTGAGCACCCGTAAAGGCACCCGCCTCATGCCCAAACAGCTCACTCTCAAGGATACTGTCCGGCAACGCGGAGATGTTCAGCGGCACAAACGGTTTGTTCTTCCGCGGACTGTTCTGGTGCAGCGCTCGGGCAACCAGCTCTTTTCCCGTTCCGTTTTCACCCTGAATCAGCACCGTGATGTCGGTCGGTGCCACATTCTTCAGGATCTCAACGATGGCGTGCATCTGAGGACTGGTGCCAATGACACCCTCGAAACCAAATCGCTCGTCCAGCGACCGACGCAGCTCGGCGTTGCGACGGATCAGACGCAGCCTGGCCGATGCCTTTTCTACCGCTGATCGCAGTTCTGTAATGTCCAAAGGCTTCGTTAAATAGGTGTAGGCACCATGCTGCATCGCAGTCACCGCCGAATGAATCGACCCGTGACCCGTCAGAACGATCACCTCAGCCTCAGGCAGCTCTTCTTTTGCGATCCGCAGAATCTCCAGACCGTCGACGTCCTCCATCCGCAGGTCCGTGACAATGACGTCCCAGGATTCTGCGTGGATCAGCTGCGCACCACGCTCGCCGGATCCCGCGACACGACAGTCGCAGTTAATCCGCTCAAGCGCTTCGGCGACAGCCTGCGCGTGACCCTCGTCGTCGTCCACAATCAGGACGCGAATTGGAATGGTGGAAAGATCAGATGAGTCTTGCTTGAGATCAGCCATGAACGTATTTGCTGTGCGTGCATTCAGCGATGAGCAATTCAGCAGAGAATCGCTCGGGACTCGTCAGAGTAGTCATTTCCGGTCGGAAATCAAAATCGGCAGGCGTTTTTTGACCGGTCGATCGGGAAATTCCAGGTGTTTGCCGTAACAGTGTGACGGAGGGGCGGCAGTCATGTGGAAATTCAGGGAGCTTTCAGCAGGCTGACGTGCTGGGCGAACGGGTAATCCACCGGCTGGTAACTGATGGCCAGTTCCGGCGTTTCCCGGCGGACGCCGCCGGCGTGCAGTGAGGTCAGAGCTCGGTCCAGGATTCCCCCCGTCAGCAAAGTCCGCTCAACCGGATAAGGCGCACGACCGCTGTGTACCAGCTGTTCGATGGCTTTCAGCAGATAGGCAAAGTGCGGATATTTTGGCTCAGTCCGTTCATCAAACACACTGACGGCAATGGGCTGTCCGCGAACGGCAAACGCTGCGCCTGTGCCGGTGGCACAGGAAAACATGAACTGGGCTCCGCGAAACCCGTCTCGATATTCGTACAGAAACAGCACGGCATCTGCATCCTGCCGCAGGTCGGCCCCTGCCACATGCGGGACCGCCTGGAAGGCCGCTGCCAGCAGGTCACTGCGGACCACACCGTCATCGACAGCCCGCCAGATGTCGGCACCCTTGAGGGCCTGGACCCACCGCACTCCCGATTCCGCTCCCTGTCGTCGCTCGACATGCCACTGCAGAAACTCAAGGGCATGGATGCCGTAGACATCCAGACCGCTGTAGCCGATTCCCACGGCCGCTTCGAGCTGGCAGTTCATGGGCAGTATCTCAGGCTGCAGGCGGTAGCCGACCGGCAGGGAAGATCCGGCGAGCAGCGGAATTTTCAGACGCTGCGCTTCCTGATACATCCACAGTCCGTCTGCCCATGCCGGCCCGAGGTGTTTGTCATTGAACACGGGGACAACGCGACCGTGCTTTTCGAAGGCGGCTGAAATTTCCCGGAAGAATCGTCGCCGTGGATACAGCTGCTGTCCAATGTCACTGAACGGGTAGTCGCCGTGCTCGCCGATGCTCAGTACACCCTCCACTCCGATGCTGCTGCCACCCAGCGTCAGAGCCTGTTCGATGGTGCTGAAGATCGGAATTCCGTATCGCCGGCTGATGTCACGAGCCATGTCATCAGTGACGAACTGATCAACGTACAAAGATGCCAGCTTAAGCTGTGGTCCGGGGCCACCCTGCTGTTCCCAGCCGGCGAGGATTTTGCCGAGGATCACATCTGCATGGGAGAACGGTCGGTAGATCGTGACGATGCCCGCCACTTTGGGGACGTCAGCCTGCCGGGCAGTCGCCTGCAGCAGAGCGGTGGAGGCCAGTGTGGCCGTGGCCGCTGCAGCGGTCTTCAGCAGCTGTCGGCGAGTCTGCTCGGTCATGAAAAACTCCGAATCCTGCCTGACTGCAGGAGCGTGGGAAGGGCCGGTCGGGGAAGCACACGATGCTGCTGCCGCAGCCGCAGCGGGTGGTGAGAGTACTCGGACGGGCCGCGGTTTGTCCAGCGGATGAGATTCTGCAGCAGGTTGCTACACTGCGTCTGTGAGATTCATTCTTTTGATTCGCTGAAGGTCTGTTCATGACTGGTGTTCCTGATTTTAGTGCGCAATGCCGTGCGGCCGCTTTGCAGCTGGTGGAACTGTCTCTGCTTGAGGACCTGCAGGGGACTGGCGATCTGACGTGTCTGAGCACGATTCCCGAGTCATTGACGGCGACAGTGCAGCTGGTGTCGCGGGAAACAGGTATGCTGAGCGGAGTGCCGATTCTGCCGCTGGTGTTTGAGCGACTGCCGGGAGCCGTGCAGTCGGTGCTGCACGTACAGGATGGCGGTGCGGTGCAGCGAGGGACTGTGATTGCCGAAATGAGCGGTCCGGTTCGCAGTCTGCTGATCGGGGAGCGGACTGTGCTGAATTTCCTCACGCATCTGAGCGGGATCGCCAGTTTTACGGCCGAGTTTGTGAGGCGAGTGCAGGGGACCGCAGCCGTAATCCTGGATACTCGCAAAACACTGCCCGGGTATCGAGTCCTGCAGAAGTATGCGGTGCGTTGTGGAGGCGGCGTGAACCATCGGATGGGTCTGTATGACGGTGTGCTGATCAAGGACAATCATCTGGCGGCTCGAGGTGAGCAGAGTTGTGCGGCGGCAGTTGCCGCGGCGCGTCAGTGGACGACTGAGCGAGGTTTGCCGTCGGCAGTGGAGATCGAGGTGGATACTCTTGAGCAGCTGCGGGATGCATTGCAGGCTGAGCCGGAGATTGTGCTGCTGGACAATATGGAACCATCGCGACTGCGGCAGGCGGTGGGACTTCGCAATGAGCTGAGTCCGGGGACGCTGTTGGAGGCATCGGGAGGAGTGAATTTGCAGACGGTGCGGGCGATTGCGGAGACGGGTGTGGAGCGGATCAGTGTTGGGAGTCTGACGCATTCGGCGGCTGCTCTGGATTTGGGTTTTGACTGGCCCTGGAATCGTCAGATTCGTCACTGACAGGGATGACAGCGGCGAATTCGGTCTGGATTTCGGTGGACACCCAGCGGAATTCAATACAGTATGTAATGCATGCTTGAATTTCACCCTGCAAATCCGCACGATCATTTTTTTCGCCGCACGTTTGACGTGCTGCCGCATGCTCTGCAACTGCTCAAATATGTGCTCAGAATTCACGAATGGTGTGACCGCAACGGTCAGTCGCCGTGCGTGGTGATCCCGCTGGTGGTGTATCAGGGGATGCAGGACTGGAACGAACCGACGTCGCTGCGTGACAAAGTGGATGCCGAGGGTGCCCTGCGAGATTTCGTTCCGGATATGCGGGTGATTCTTGTGGATCTGGGGCAGATCAGATCCAGTTTCCTGCCGGAACTTCCGGAACTGGAGGCTCGTATTCGCACGATGCAGCTGGCTCGACAGGCAGAGTTGGCGTTTGAGTCCATGGTTGCAATTTTTGCACTTCTGCAGAGCTGGGAAAAAAATCACTCACAAAACGATGCTCTGAACGATATTATCATCTGCCTGGGCTCGGTACTTGATGCGAAGCATCTGCGACAGTTGACTCAGGCCTTCAAACACAGTCAGACGCCAACAGCGGGGAAAAACATGCCAAATTGCCTCGAAGCATTGTTTGAGCAGGGTGTTGAGCAGGGCCGTGAACTGGGCCGTGAACAGGGCCGTGAACAGGGTCGTGAGGAGGGCCGTGAACAGGGCCGTGAACAGGGCCGTGAACTGGGACTGGTCAAAGGCATACAGATCGGCAGGATTCAGTTGATGCAACAACTTCTGGATCAGCCGGTGACGCCTGAACCGGACCTGCGGTCGCAGTCACTGGATGAATTGCAGGCCCTGGCAGCACAGCTTGAGGTCACCGTCAGGCGTCATTGAAAGTCGACCTGCCGGAGCATTTCCAGCAGGCTCCGGTTCGCTCAGGGCGACCGCCGCCACCGCCACCGCCACCGCCACCGCCATTGTCTTTGCGGACTGTGCCGACTGCAGCACCTGGGTTGTGTTTACCAGTCTGGTAACTCCTGCGGGTTAGGAAGCCGTTCCCCGAAAGAACTGGTTTTCCGGCGGTTATCGCCGGGAGGGCAGTGATTGCGGCGAAAACTGCCGACGATAAACAGGTCATTCGGTTTGCTGTGCTTTTTCCTGCTCAGGCCCCGACCCAATGACTCAGACTACCAAGAAAAAACGACCATCCTCACGGCTGCAGACGCCGCTGGAAACATATCTTCGTGAGATCAATGAAACTGCTTTGCTGACGGCTGATGACGAGAAGGAACTCTCAAACCGTATTTCGCAGGGCGATGCAGCCGCTCGCGATCGTATGGTGCGAGCCAACCTGCGTCTTGTCGTCAACATTGCTCGCGGATACAGCGGCAAAGGTCTGCCGCTGCAGGACCTGATCGAAGAGGGCAACCTGGGGCTGCTTCGCGCAGTCGAAGGTTTCGACCCCAACATGAATACTCGGTTCAGCACCTATGCCAGCTACTGGATCAAGCAGTCCATTAAGCGGGCACTGGTGAATTCCGCCAAGACAATCCGCATCCCGGCATACATGGTTGAGCTGCTGTCCAAGTGGCGTCGGGCCTCAGCAAAACTGGCTGACGAACTGAATCGCACGCCCACTCCCGAAGACATTGCTCGCGAACTGGGAATTCCTCGCAAAAAACTGCGGATCGTCAAGAAGGCCATTACGCTTTACAACGCATCACCGAACCCTGATCCTGAAGAAGGCGGGTTAAGCCTGGGTGATATCGTTCCTGACGAACGCATCCGCGGTCCGGAAGACGAACTGATCAATACCGACAACCTGACTCACGTATCTCGACTGCTGGACGAAATGGATCCTCGCGAAGCCACCATCCTGAAAATGCGGTTCGGGCTTGACGACTGCGAACCGCAGACATTGAAGGAAATCGGTGAATCGCTGGGCCTGACCCGAGAACGCGTGCGTCAGATTGAAAGTGAGGCTCTGCGAAGACTGTACAAGAGTCTGAACGGAGAGAACTGAACCGCACTGCACTTGAATCCGGCAGGACTTTCTTTCGGCAGCGATTCTGCTGACTGCCGCCGTCCGCCGGCCGGTTGCCTCACGAACCAAATTGTTCCCCGAGCACATTCTGTCCTTGATCCGCGCTTCACATGCCGGATCAGCCTGCGGTTTCGCGCCCCCCGGCCTGCAGGTAGCTGAGGACAGTCCAGCAACCGGCCGGCCAGCCTGAACAGGGCTGGTCACCGACCGATACGAGCAAAAAACCGTCTAGACATCCGCTCCCTGCCCACGGGACTCAACCCCGCCTGGCCTCAAAATCAGCAAAAACTGCTGAATTCCAGAGAACCTTGCGGATTCCGCCGGTTTTTCGGTACAAGACGCGTGCAGGGATCAAGGACACGGTTGTCCCTGGACACTGCGGGATTCAGCGGGGGCAGGGATGCTGCACTGGCTTCGTCGACGATTTTGCGCCGATCTGGCGATCGATCTGGGCACCACGTCCACTCAAATCGGTCTGCCCGGAGACGGCGTGCGTCTGGATGAACCCTCCGTCGTTGCCGTTTCGCGGGCTGGCGGTCGCGTCGCCGGGCGTGGCACAGCCGTTGGCAAACTTGCCTGGCAGATGCTTGGCAGAACCCCCGACAGCATTCAGGCCGTCCGACCGATTCGCCACGGGGTGATCAGTGATTTCGAGCATTGCGAGACGATGCTGCGTTATTTCCTGCGCAAGGCTGCTGAGGGGTCTCGTGGCCTTCGTCCGCGAGTATTAATAGCGGTGCCCGGCTGTATTACTGCGGTGGAGCGTCGGGCCGTTTTCAACAGTGCCGAACGCGCGGGCGCCGGGCGAATCTGGCTGATTGAAGATTCACGAGCAGCCGGGATTGGGGCCGGCCTGCCGGTCGCCGAACCCCTCGCTTCCATGGTCTGCGATATCGGTGGCGGCACCACTGAAATTGCCGTGATGAGCCTTGCCGATGTGGTTGCATCGCAGTCCATTCGCATTGCCGGTGATGTCTTTGATGAAGCGATTGTCCGCTGGCTGCGTCGTCGCTATTCGCTGCGGATCGGAGAGCTTTCAGCAGAACAGCTGAAGATTGCCATCGGCAGTGCCGCTGTGCTGGATCACGAGCTGACGCACGAGGTCAGTGGACTGGATACGGCCAGTGGCATCCCGCGCCGTGCGCTGGTCACCAGCGAAGAGGTCCGTGAAGCACTGTCGGAACCGCTGCAGGAAATTGTCGATGCAGTGCGACGCACGATTGAGCGGTGTCCGCCGGAACTGATTGCTGATCTTGCCGACACCGGCATGGTTCTGACAGGCGGCGGTGCGCTGCTGCGAGGCATTGATCGATTTTTGAGTCGACAGCTGGGTATCCCGGTACGCATCGCGGATGCACCGCGAACAGCGGTTGTTCGCGGTGCCATGATTTGCCTCGATCACCTGGAACGCTGGCGGGGCGGACTGGATGACGGACTGCGAGCAGCCTGAGGTGCAACCATGCAGACAGAATCAGGAAGACTGCGAATGTGGCTGGCTGCCTGCAGCCTCGCTGCTTTGTCACTGGCCACTGCTGCGGCCGACCGTCTGGGGCTGCTGAGTTCCGTGCGACCGGTACTGCTGGATACGGTCAGCCCGGGACGACTGCTGGTGAACCTGCATTCCGGCGGTGCCGAGAGTCTCTCTGCAGCCGAGCGAACGCAGTCGCAGGATGATTCTCGCGCAGTGGAAACAGCAAGGCTTGAACAGCAGCAGATGCTGCGACGGCTGATGATCGAGAATGCCGTTCTGCGTCGTGAACTGCAGCGGGATCGCCGCAGATTTGGCCTCGACGATCCGGAGGAGGTACGGTCGGCGCTGTTGCAGCTGTCGCTGCTGCCGGCACAGGTGCTTAGCTGTCGCGACGGTCTGCCGGCTGATTTGCGGGAGCTGCTGGTGGATGCAGGACGGGCTCGCGGACTGACGAGGTCCGAACTAGTGGTCCAGGGACACGGTGGAATCGTGGGTGCCGGGCGTGCTCAGTCGGTGCAGCCCGGTGATCGCGTCCTGGACGGGCTGGCTGTCGTTGGTCGGATTGAGAAATCGGCCCGCTGGGTCAGTCTGGTGCAGCCCATTTCAGCCAGCGGATTTCGCGCTAATGTACTGCTGCTGCGGAAGACGGATGCGGGGGCAGTCTTCGGTGCACGCGGCATCCTTGAAGGCGTTGGCGAACCCAGCTGCCGACTGAATGGAATCGCGGCTACGGAGGCAGTCGCGGTCGGAGATGAGGTCGTAGCGGCCGATATTGAGGGCCTGCAGGGGCCGCAGCTGTATTTCGGCAAAGTTGTGCAGGCCGATTTTCTGGCCGGTGGGCAGTGGGACATCCGTGTGGCTCCGGCAGTAAGCCTGGAAGAACTGCGCGAGGTTCAGATTTTGCACTGGGAACTGCAGCCCGCTGAACCATCCGTCACTGCCACGGAGAACCGCAGACCATGAAATCCGTACTGGCGGCTGTGATCTGTGCGTGGCTGGCGGTGATGCTGGAGGTTTCCGGCACTGGTCTGATTCCGCGCGGTGCTTTGTTCCTGCCGGTCATTTGTGCGGTGTTTACGTGGCAGCCTGGAGTTCGGCCGCTGCTGATCGGAGGCATACTGCTGCTGCTGGACTGGATCGCTCGTCCGACGCTGCTGCCTGCTGTTCCTCTGTTGCTGCCCTTTGCTGTGCTGTTGATTGTGCCGCATGATGCCAGACGGCGGTATGGAGTGCGGCGTATGCTGCGGCTGCCGGCGCCGCTGCAAATTCCGTTGCTGACAGTCATTGCGGCCGGACTGCAGTGCCTCGCGGGCGTATCATATCCGGCGCTGCCGAATTCCGAAGAGCTGCGACTGGTGGTCAGTCACAGCCTGCTGCCATTGCTGCTGATGGCCATGCCTGTCAGTGCAGTACTGGCATTGCTGTTGCGGCTGGCGGAAGAAACAGGTTTGCGGCGCCCATTTCTGTCGGAGCTGCAGCGGATATGAGGAATTCGCTGCGACATCCGCTGTTCCACGGCACTCCTGATCCGCAGACAGCGCTGACATCCCAGCCCGTCCGCCTGCCGGCTGCCTTGCTGCTCGCTGCCCTGATGCTGGTGCTGGTCCGAGTTGCCTGGGTGCAGTCACAACTGCCCGACGAGTACCTGCAGGCGCTGGTGGCGACCACTACGGAAGACGAGATCCTGCCGGCTCGCAACGGTCAGATTCAGGCCGATGCCACCGTACTGGCCCGTGATGAGGATCAATGGACGCTGCAGATTCATTATCGGTGGCTCGAGCAGCAGCCGGAGCCTACGTGGCTGAGACAGCAGCTGCGGCAGCGTCTGAGTCGTGAGGAGCGTCGTAACGAATCGCTCGTTCGCAGCACCGAACAGAAGATTCTGAATGAACGGCACCTGATGCTGCAGGCGGTTTCCCGAGCCACCGGTGTTTCCACAGCGGAAATTGAAGCGCGGCGCGGGCAGATTGAAACGCGAGTTCGCGGGATCATCGAACGTGTCAATCGGCCATTGCTGACAGATAAGGATGCCGCTGAGGATGATGGGACCGGGACCGCCGAGAGCGGACTGTTCCTGCAACTGGCGACAGCCATTCGTACGGCGCTGACAACGGCTCCCAGACGCTCCGAGACTGAGCGGATTTTCGTGCGTGAGGAGGAGACGTGGCATCAGTTGCTGCCGGAGCTTTCGCCGCGGGCCGCCGCCATTATCAGCGAACATCCCGAACGCTTTCCCGGCGTACGCGTGCAGGCCGACAGCCGGCGTGTTTATCCGCAACCGGACTTTGCTGTTCATGTCGTCGGTGCCAGAACTCGACCTGAAACCCCAGCCGGCACGCAGTCAGACAATGCTGGAGTATCAGCGACAGACACTTCGCAGCAGCCGGCGACTGTGGGCCGTTTTGGGGTGGAAAAAAGTTATGATGCGGTGCTGAGTGGTTTGCCGGGAGTCAGACGGATTGTACGTGACCGACGGCAGCGCATCGTTTCCAGTGAAATCCTGCGGCAGCCCGTTGCCGGTCGCGATGTGCAGCTGACAATCGATCCCCGGCTGCAGTTGCTGGCTGAGCAGCTGCTGGCCGAGTCTCTTGGAGATGCCGAGCGGCGGCTGTTGCCGGATCTGGCAGATCCTCTGGAATCTGCCATACCGGACGCTCCGCCGGAGCCAGAGCTGGTGCCGGTGGGCGGCAGTGTTGTGGTTATGGAAGCCGACAGTGGCCGACTGCTGGCGCTCGCCAGTGCCCCCGAATTTGACCTCACGCTCTTTACTCACGGCACACAGGATGCCTGGCAGGCCGTCAACAGCGACACACGCCGGCCTTTCGTCAGTCGATTTCTTTCCATGGCCATTCCCCCAGGGTCTGTCTGGAAAATTGCAACAGCCATCGCGGCGCTGGAATCGGGCACATGCACACCACAGATGGAAGTTGTGTGCCGCGGATTCCTGCAGAACCCGGACGAGCATCGCTGCCTGATTTTTCGAGCTTACGGTGTGGGCCACGGGCCCATTAATCTGCGGGGAGCCCTTGCGCAGTCCTGCAATGTCTGGTTTTTTAAGGCAGCGCAGCAGATGGGTATTGAACCACAGGCCAGCTGGGCAGACAGACTGGAATTTGGCCGGAAGACCGGAGTTGATCTGCCGTTTGAAAGGGTCGGTACCCTGCCCGCCCGCCCGCCGGTCAATGCGACTGAAACGGTCCGCCGTCGCTTTGCCCGCGAAGCACTCGGGTTCTCGATCGGACAATCACGACTGACCACCACGCCACTGCAGATCGCACGCCTGCTGGCTGTTGTGGCCAATGGCGGCTGGCTGGTTGTGCCGCATGTGATCAGCGACGAAGGCTCAGCCAGACATTTGCACGAAGCTGCAATGACTCCGTGGAGCAGCAGGCGAGTTCAGGTGCAGGGTTTAAATGCGGATACGCTGCTGGCTGTTCGGCAGGGACTGTCGGATGGAGTCTTAAATCCTGCGGGAACTGCGTATCGGACAGTACACATGCCTGGCCTGTCAGCGGCAGGTAAAACCGGTACTGCAGAGGCTGGAGCGGGGCGGGCGGATCATGCGTGGTTTGCGGGTTACTGCCCGGCGGAGAATCCGCGTTACGTGGTCGTGGTCACTTTGGAACATGGCGGGTCAGGGGCCCGCGCGGCAGGCCCCGTTGCCCGAGAACTTTTCAAAATGCTGCAGGTCCGGCTCAATGCCGAAGACCTGCAAACAAACTGATCAGACAGCAGCAGTCGCAGCCGCACTGCGACGACGCCAGTGTCGCAGACCGACGAGGGCAATCGCCACGCCGGCAAACGTGACCGTACCCGGTTCTGGCACCGGAAGAACTTCACCTGTAAACCTGCCAAACTCGACAGTATCGAATGCCAGTGCACCAGAACCACTGCTTCTGGTCAGCGTGAGCGTTGTGAACGGGCTTGTCGACGTGAATCCGAAAAACGCCGCGCCGTTTGTAGGTAATTGCAGCGGCACCCCATCGACAGTGGCGGTGATATCCCCGGAAACATTCGTCCGGCTGGCAACAGCGCCTGTCGTCTGAATTTGCAGAGCCTGCAGGGCAGTCGCGGTAAGTTTGTTCGCACCAAAGGCGAAGGCTGATCGCCGGAAAGTCCGGCGAAGGTGTCAGTCGTTGCGCCCGGAGATTTCAAGGCGGCAACCCACGCGGTGCGGTTGGTATAGGTCACCACAGCAGATTCACCCACGCCTGACCATAGCCACGCCATAGACAACAGGCAAAGAATATTGGCCGCCAGACGACCAAAGCTGAAAGACATGCTGCATTCCTTGCGAAGAAAAAACTTGCAACACGTTGCAGGACTTGATGAGCAAACGGAGGGGTGAGCCTGGACTGCAAAGCCCAAACTACGGATTGCCGGCGGACAGTCGTACGTGAGCAGCAGGTACTCGCCTGCCCTGACGGTCGGGAAAAGAACGGCAATGGCGGTGCCGCGGCAAGCTGAGCTGGCCGTCAGAATTCAAAAGAAAGCCCAGGCCACTCGAAATAATCTGAAAGTAACCAAAAAACACAGCTGTAATGGCTGTATCGTTTCTTTCAGGTGTTGCATTGAAAAAACAAGCCGCACACCACGTGTCAAGGTCCCGTTACAGAGTGTTAACAGAGACACTGGCGCCATGTCTGGCGCCCTGAACCTGGCTGCCAGAGTCCGTGCAAATTTTTCTGCTGCGTGGCAAAAAGACTGCAGACTGTGGCGCACATTTCTGTCAGATCGACTGCGTCTGCATTCAGCAGATTTCATTCAGCCGCAGCAGCTCGCCGCAGTACCAGGAACAGGCCATCGGTTTCGTCCGGCAGCAGTTGCCACTGCTCAGGCTGGTCCCGCAGCTCGCGGATGTCCTGCGGACGACGAATCGTGCTGTAGCGATGCCCCGTGTCGATGATGATGAAATCGGTATCAGCGGGAACACCCGGGCGGTAATTGTTCACTGCTCGCAGGTAATCACTGTAATCATAGGATCGCTCATAGTGGGTCAGCCGAGTGTGCACGTAATCGGTGGCAGCGACGCGGGCGGTCGGCGGAATTTTCGCCAGGACTCGCTGCAGTTTTTCGCCGCGATCTGTCGGCCGATACAGTTTTGCCCGGCCCCATTCTGCCTGATCAGACCAGTACACGGCCCCGCAGGGCAGCAGTGATCCGCTGGCTGCGGTCAGCGCAGCACAGAGGCAGGCCAGTCGTGCTTTTTCCGCGGGCAGCCGGGGCAGCCCCAGTCGCTCGGCCCACGATCGCCGCGAATTGCCGGCAGTCAATTTCAGTGCTGCTGCTGCTGCCCAGAAAATCACCGGCAGCAGTGGTGCATGGAAGTGATGGTAGGGCACCGGAGGCAGCTCTGCGGACCGGGCTGCATCGTCCGGCCCGTTGCCCAGCTGAATCAGGCTGAGCATTGTGAAGGTGGCCAGCCCGGCAAACAGCAGCAGGGGCCTGCGGAGGGGCAGCAGCCCCGCGGGTACGCTCAGCACCAGCACATACAGCAGCGTCCGCTGGCTGAACAGAATGGCCGCCACTTTCGCCGGCTGAGTCAGTGCCGTTTTGACCAGATCGCCGGGACTGTTGCCCAAATCGCCGAAATAACGACTGTAATGCACGACTTCGCCGCCGCGAAATGCGGGGATCACGACCAGTACCGCCAGCAGTACCCACGCAGCCGATGCCGCAGCAAGGCCTGCTGACCAGCGTGCAATTGCGCGCTGGTCAGGATCTGACTGACGCAGCCGCAGCAGCCACAGCACCAGACCGATGCCGCCGGTAATCAGGGCGAAATCTTCCTGAGTCAGCAGTGCGATCAAAAAGCACGCACTGGCAGACTTCAAACGCCTGCGTTCTGCAAAATCGATCCCCCAAAACAGAGCCGGCAGGCCATAACACGATGGTCGCAGTGTCTTCAGATCGATGGCAATGTCGAGGTAGTGCATCGGGAAATAGAGCAGCCATGCGAGTGCCAGCCAGAATGCTGCGCGAGAACAGCCGGACCAGCGGCGGGCGAGACTGAAAATCGGCACCACGCAAAGTGCCAGGCAGGCCGTTGACAGCCACTCCAGCAACAGATAATGCGGCCACAGCAGATGCAAAGGCAGCAGCAGCAGATGCACCACCTGAATGTGTTCACCCAAAAACAGTCCCTGATCCAGGTAACTGCGGAACCCCTTGCCGTGCCACGTGTTCCACAGATGCTCTTCATACATCGCAGAATCGCCATGCGGCACCAGCAGGTTATCGTACAGACTGCGGTTAAGCTGAAATGAAACGGTCTGCCACAGCAGTGCAGCCAGCAGCACCAGCAGCAGCCTGCGCTGACCGCTGGCGTCCGCGGTCGGCTGCTTTGCGGGGGCGGGCAGTGCGTTCAGCAGCAGGGCCAGCAGCAGGGCCAGGCTGAAAGCCGACGTCGTGAACACAAATGCCGTGAAATCTGCACCCAGAGCTGCCGGTGCCACCAGCCACAGCAGCAGCCACACCGCGGCAAATATGCTGGCGGGAGTGGTTCTGTGTGCCAGCTCTGTCAGACCACTGGACGGCTGTCTGCGGCGCTGCCAGGCAGCCGCCGTCAGCAGCGGCAACAGCACCACACTCAGCAGGCCAATAAACGCAGGTTCACTGTGCACGCGATCGGCTGAGTCCGTCCGCAGCTGGCCACCGGTCCAGTGCAGCAGGTGTGCCTGGATGTCATTGGGCCACAGCTGCTGCCAGCAGTTCTGGTCGCCCAGCAGCAACCACAACATCAGCGCTGCCAGCAGCGCCGTTGTGGCCAGCCTGAACACAGGCAGCAGCAGCGGCGATTGCTTTAGCGGCAGCGGTCGCGACACGTCAGGCCTGCAGAAGTTCGGCCGGAACCTGTCCGGCAGGTACCAGATGCGTTGGTCGGCCGGAGAGATCCATGATCACATCGTCCGTCCTTAAACCCATGGCGTGATACACAATCGCGCAGAAGTCTTCGACGCTGACGGGCCTGGACACCGGATATTCGGCTTTGTCATTTGTGGCTCCGATCACCTGCCCGTGTCGGAACCCGCCGCCCGCCAGCAGAATACTTTGTGCCTGCGGCCAGTGATCCCGACCGGCGTTTGCGTTGATTCGCGGCGTATGTCCGAATTCGCCAGCCACCACCACCAGGGTCTCGTCCAGCATGCCGCGTTCGGCCAGATCCTGAATCAGCACACCGACGGCTCGGTCATGCCGTGGCAGTTTGTCCTTCAGTGCCGGTTCGATGCTGCCATGATCATCGAAGTAGCCCGTATTCAGCGAAACATAACGAACGCCCGCTTCCACCAGCCGTCGTGCCAGCAAGGCCTGTTCGCCCCAGCCCGGCCCGTAGCGCGCTCGCAGTTCAGCAGGCTCTGCACTGGTGTCAAATGCTTTGCGGACGCGACCTGAAAGTACCAGATCCATCGCCTGCTGATCCATTGCGTCCAGCTGATCGAAGACTCGACTGCTGTCCACGCGACGACGCAGGCCATCCAGTTGCCGGCTGAGCGAAACTCGGTCCATCAGGCGTGATTCCGAGAGTCCTTCGGTGAGGGCAAAGCTGCGGTAGTCGCCGGTGGGCAGCTGTCCGGCTTCGTTGCCGTAGCTGAAGTCACCGTAACGGAACGGATTGTTGTTGACTCCCAGCCACGCAGCACCATGGAACCCGAATCCGCCGTCGTTCATGTTGACGCTGGCAAGTGAACCGGGCTGTGTGGGGCCCAGCAGATGTGAGGCCACCGCACCCATGGACGGGTATCGCGGCATCCGATCGGCTCCCGTGGCCCCGGTGCGGCCGGTCAGCATCCAGTGAGCTGCTGCCCAGTGATCTCCGTTGCCGTGCGAAAAGCTGCGGATCACACTGCAGTGGTGCATGACACGGGCGTGTTCCGGCAACAGTTCGCAGACGTCCAGACCGGGCAGGCTGGATGCGACCGGTCGGAACGGACCGCGATATTCCGCGGGGGCCTGCGGCTTCATGTCGTACATGTCAAGCTGCGACGGGCCGCCGTGCATCCAGACCAGAATGACCGATTTTTTGGAACGGGCTGCGGGGTGCGTAAACGCAGACTGTTCGGCCCTGAGCAATCCGGGGAGTGACAGGCCAAATACCGAGAGCGCCCCGACCTGCAGCATCCGTCGACGAGACTGGCGGTCACAGAAACGCTGAGCACTGGCGGAGGGACTGAGGATATTGAGCACGGCGGGATTCCGGAGGCAAAGCGAGGGCGGGCGGGATATGACAGTCTTCGGGACAGGCCTGCCCTTCAATCTACCCGAATTCGGAGCGCCGGCAAATCCGGAATCCCGTGGCAAAATGCGGATCCGGGGAATTTGCCGAAGTTGCCCGAACCGCTGTTATTCCTGAACAAAAATCGACTTTTTTAGCGAATCCCGAGCAACCTGCCTCTGGCAACGCCCGTCCCCCGTCGTTATTCTCAATCGTCAGTCGCTGCCGCTCACGGAAGTACCTGCCTGCCCAACCACCTGCCTGCCCTGCACTCCGGCATTGCTGCCCCGCGTTTACCCTCCGGACTTGTCGCTCCCTGTCAGGAACTCAGTCGATGTCTGCTGCTCAAGCTGCCGGTTTGTTTTCCAGTCAGTTTGGTCCTGTACAGCGTCCGCTGTTTCAGGCGGGCCGGCGTGGCTGGCTGCTGCAGGCAGGGCTCAGCGGACTGGCGGGAATTTCGCTGCCCGGGCTGCTGCAGGCGCGGCAGGCCGCCGGTCAGGCTGCGAAGCCTGTCAAAAGTGTGATTCAGATCTGGCTGTCGGGCGGTCCCAGTCAAATCGACATGTGGGACATGAAGCCCGACATGCCGCCGGAAATTCGGGGCCCGTTTCAGCCGATCTCGACCGCAGTTCCGGGCGTGCAGATTTGCGAACATCTGCCGCTGCAGGCAGCCATGATGGATCGGTTTGTGCTGGTGCGTTCGATGGACGCCAGCTCCAGCAACCATACTCCAATCACCTTTCAGGCCGGCAATCCGAAGGCACAGCGGACGGAAATCGGTCGCCAGGGCGGCGGGTATCCGTCGATGGGATCTGCTGCGGCCAAATTCTGCGGCGCCAATCGACCGGGGATGCCGGCGTATGTGGCACTGGCTGACAGCATGGTATCGGACATTTACGGTGCGGGGGATCTGGGTCAGGCGTGGGAACCGCTGGACGGGATGAAGATCAACGGACGATTTTCGCTGCCACGTGGGATTGAAGTTCCGCGGCTGCAGGACCGTGACGGGCTGCGTCGGGAGCTGGATCGTTTTCGCCGGCAGATGGACGGCTCAGCGGCTCTGCAGCAGCAGGATCGTTACGTGCAGGAAGCATTCGATCTGGTGCTTGGCGGGGCAGCTCAGCAGGCCTTTGATCTTAGCCAGGAACCGGCAGCAGTGCGGGATCGCTATGGGCGGGATTCGCTGGGTGAAAAATCGCTGTTGGCGCGGCGACTGGTGGAAGCCGGTGTGACCTTTGTCACGCTCAGCGACGCGTGGGGGCACTGGGACCATCACGGGGACGAAGTCCGCTGGGGCGGCATCGTGAAAGGGCTGACTCCGATGCTGCCGGTGCTGGATCGCGGCATCACGGCGCTCATCACGGATCTGGAGCAGCGGGGTCTGCTGGAATCGACTCTGGTGCTGATTCTTGGCGAATTCGGACGCAGTCCGGTCATGACGAAGACGGCGGGGCGTGACCACTGGCCGTCGGTCATGTCATTTCTGATGGCGGGCGGCGGCATGCAGGGTGGGCAGGTGATCGGAGCGACCGATCGGCGTGGCGGGACCATCCATGAGACTCCGCTGGGGCCTGGTGATCTGGCAGCGACAGTATTTCGGCATCTGGGTATGCCGGCGAATGCGCACTGGACCAGCCCGGCTGGTCGGCCGGTACCTTTGGTGGATCAGGGGCGTCCGATTGTGGACTTCGGCTGATTTTCTCACAGACGTGAACAGCTGCTCGTCAACGGCAGAAACTGCGTAATTTATCGGTGGTTGGGCTGGAACGAGCCTTCCGGGGACAGCGACTGTTCGGCCCGGTCGGGAATTCCCGGGAACCCTGAGTGTGCTGTTCGCGGGTGAGCGCTGGACTTGACGACAAATACCGTTTACACTTTGGAGTTCCCCCGCACGGCAGGTCCCTGTTCGAGAATGCTCTCGCACTGCAGTGTGGACAAACGTTTACCCCGCTGTTGCCTGGCGTGATGTCTGTGCTGGTGGCCTGTCCGCGGGCTGCTGGTGTGGTCAGCAGTGTTTTGTGGCTGGCGGGACGAATGGCAACTGGCATGGTCGATCGCAACCTTTTACGTGAATTCAACATTGACGAGTCGGAGCTGGATGCGGTGATTTCCGCATCGTTCCCGAACTTTACCGAAGAGGAGTTCTACCACCAGGAGGCTCAGGCATACGACCTGAACCAGATCCTGACTGGTACGATTGTCCGGGTCGACAGCGAGGAAGTCGTTGTTGACATTGGTTATAAGAGCGAAGGTGTGGTTCAGCGGGACGAGTGGGATCCTGCAGAACCGCCTCCGGAAGTTGGCCAGCAGATTGAAGTCGAGCTGGAAGAATTTGAAGATTCGATTGGTTTGATTGTGCTTTCGAAGCGCAAGGCGGACCGTCGTCGCGAGTGGGAAAAGATCATCAGCACTCACCAGGAAGGCGACATTGTTCGCGGCCAGGTGATTCGCAAGATCAAGGGTGGTCTGTTGCTGAACATTGGCGTGAACGTGTTTCTGCCGGCCAGTCAGGTGGACATTCGTCGTCCGAACGACATTGCGGAATACATCGGTTCCGAAATCGAGTGTATGATCCTGAAGATTGACGAAGCGCGGCGCAACATTGTGGTCAGCCGTCGTCGTCTGATCGAAGAAGAGCGCGAGAAGATGAAGAAATCGCTGCTCTCGAACCTGCAGATTGGGCAGGTCCGCAAGGGCACGGTCAAAAACATCGCCGACTTCGGTGCATTCGTGGATCTTGGCGGGATCGACGGGTTGCTGCACATTACGGACATGAGCTGGGGCCGTATCAGCCATCCGACAGAGATGGTCCGGATCGACGACGAAGTCGAAGTCATGATCCTGAACATCGACTACGACAAAGAAAAGATTGCTCTGGGCCTGAAGCAGAAGTCACCCAGCCCGTGGGCCAACATCAGTACGAAGTACCCGGTTGGCGGACGTGTTCAGGGCGAAGTGGTCAATGTGCTGTCTTACGGTGCCTTCGTGAAGCTGGAAGACGGCATCGAAGGTCTGGTGCACATCAGCGAAATGTCCTGGACTCGCCGTGTCAATCACCCCAGCGAGCTGGTGGCGATCGGCGACAAGGTCGAGGTCATGGTGCTGGGCATCAACGAAGACAAGCAGGAAATTTCGCTGGGCATGAAGCAGACTCAGCCCAATCCCTGGGACGAAGTCAGCAAGCGTTACCCGGTGGGTGCGATTGTCAAGGGCACGGTCCGAAACCTCACCAACTACGGCGCCTTTGTGGAGCTGCAGGAAGGTGTGGACGGTCTGCTGCACATCAGCGACATGTCCTGGACTCGCAAGGTTTCCCATGCGAACGAGATTCTGAAGAAGGGCGATCCGATCGAGTGTCAGATTTTGTCGGTGGACGAAGATCGTCGCCGCATCGCACTTGGCCTGAAGCAGCTCAGCGAAGACCCGTGGGAAACCAGCATTCCTCGCAAGTACGCTCCGGGCAGCACAGTCTCGGGCAAGGTCACGAAGATCACCAACTTTGGTGTGTTCGTGCAGCTTGAGAATGACCTTGAAGGACTGCTGCATGTTTCCGAACTGGCGGATCACAAGGTTGAGCATCCTGAGAGCCTGGTGAACGTTGGGCAGGAACTGGAAGTGCGGGTTCTGCGAGTTGACACAGCCGAGCGCAAGATCGGACTCAGCCGCAAGACTGAGGTCAAGGAAGCTGAGGCTCCGGCTGACGCTGAAGCGACCGCCGCGCCAGGATCGGCTGCTGCTGCTGCCGCCGCTCCTGCTCGTGCCCGCGAAGAACTGAAGGGTGGTACCGGTGGTGGTTCCGGCCCGCTGTTCACTCTGGGCAGTGGTGAATGACATCCGATGTCGACTGCGGTCGGCAATCGTGAATCCCGAAGGGGGCTGCGTTCTGCAGCCCCCTTTTTTTATGTCCCGCCGATCTGCAGCTGCCGTCCGGGAATTCCTGATGCACGGCTAAAAATGCAGCGTGGCAGTTCTTCCCGACAGCCCTGCAGCCTGCCGACAGCTGCCCGCAGCTCGAGCTTTCCAGCCCGAGTTCTGTCCTCTAAACGCCATAGCACCCCCCGCCCCTGGAAGGGGAGAGGGGACGGGGGTGAGGGGTATGAAACCACTTTCACCACTCATAAAGACTCAGCACACTGGTAGTCTCACGCGAAGACGCGAAGACGCGAAGGAAATGCAAGGGGGCGGGGAGTCGTGGCACTGGCGGCATCCATGCCGCACACCCGGGCACTGCCGTGCCCGGCTCGCTGAACGATCACCTGAACGATCGCCTGAACGACCCCTTCCCGTAGCTCGGGCTTTCCAGCCCGAGTTCTGTCCCTTAAACGCATTAGCACCCCTCGCCCCTGGAAGGGGAGAGGGGACGGGGGTGAGGGGTATAATACCAC
>Ga0172373_10001887_pt1 | contig 33163 bp, 23 predicted proteins | sample Lak10m_2_FD_114546 | JGI IMG/M metagenome (GOLD analysis project Ga0172373, IMG submission 114546) | Freshwater microbial communities from Kabuno Bay, South-Kivu, Congo - kab_092012_10m | ecosystem: Environmental > Aquatic > Freshwater > Lake | place: Democratic Republic of the Congo...
CCTGGCTTTGGCGGTCCCGGTTTCGGCGGTCCGGGCTTTGGCGGTCCGGGCTTTGGCGGTCCGGGCTTTGGCGGTCCCGGCTTTGGAGGCCCTGGCTTTAGTGGTCCCGGCTTTGGCGGTCCCGGTATGAATCGTGAAGGTTTCCGGGGGCGTGGTCCGGTGGGTCCACCGAGCTTTGGTGGTGTCCCCGGCAGATTTTCGCGAGGTCGTTTTGGAATGTGGCGTCCGCCGGGTTTTGGTCCATTGTGGGGAGGCGTTCGAGGCGGGCGCGAGCCATTTGGTGATGGTGTTGGGCGTCGAGTGCAGCCGGTTCCGCCGGGTCGTCCTGCGGGGCATGGTGGTGCAGGTGGTGGGGTCACAGTGCGACCGGTTTTGCCACGCTGAGATTGTCTTGAATTCTTGGCGATATTTCGTTTGGCGGATGTTTCTTGCGGGGAGTGTGCGGTGATGCTGACTGGCAGGCGGTGGAAGCAGCTGATGATGGCTGCGGGGCTGGGTTGTGTGGTGCTGGCTGCCGACGCGGTGGCATCTGACTGGGTTCGTTTTCGTGGTCCGAATGGGACGGGCATCAGTCTGGATTCAGAGCCGCTGCCTGTGGAGTTTGGGGAGGGGAAGAACCTGAAGTGGAAGGCGGCGTTACCGGGGGCCGGTGTTTCGTGTCCGATTGTGGTTGGTGAGCGGGTCTTTGTGACCTGTTATTCCGGGTATGGTGTAAGTCGTCAGGACGCTGGCGAAATGCAGTCTCTGAAGCGTCACATGGTTTGTGTGAACCGTGCGGACGGCGAGGTGGTGTGGGAGCGTACGATTGGCGCTGTGCTGCCGGAGGACGAGTACAGCGGGATGGGCGTTCCTGAGCATGGCTATGCATCGCATACTCCGGTGTCTGACGGCAAGCGTGTCTACGCGTTTTTCGGCAAGTCGGGGGTTTACTGCTGGGATCTGGATGGCAAGGAGTTGTGGAAGGCATCGGCTGGGACGGGGTCAGATGACCGTGCCTGGGGGTCATCATCCAGTCCGATTCTGGCTGGTCAGGTCCTGATTGTTCCGGCGGGTCCGGAATCGCGTGCGGTGCTGGGATACGACTCAGAGAGTGGTCGTCAGCTGTGGAAGGCTGAGGGGGATTCATTGGGGAATGTCTGGGGGACCCCGGCTCTTAGCGTAGTGGACGATCAGCGGACGGATGTGGTGATTGGCGCCCCTTATGAGATCTGGGGGATCAATCCGGCGACGGGCAAGCTTCGCTGGTATTGTTCAGCGATGGAGACGGATCAGTTTAATTCGAGTGTGCTGATTGACGGCGGGATGATTTATGCGGTTGAGGGCCGTGGTGGTGGTTCGATTGCGATTCGAGCAGGTGGCAAGGGTGATGCGAGTGGCAGCAATGTGCTGTGGAGCGGGAATGACAGCAACCGCTTTTCGACTCCGCTGCTTTACGAAGGTCGCATGTACCTGATTTCCGGTGGTTTGGTGAAGTGTGTGAATGCGGCGGACGGTAAGGAGATTTTTCAGGGGCGTTTGACGGGTGGTGCTCCTGCGGGTGCTCCGGGTGGTGCTCCGGGTGCTCCGGGTGGTGGTCGTGGTCGAGGAGGTTTTGGTGGTGGTCGTGGCGGTTCGGACTATGCGTCGCCTGTTCTGGGGGACGGCAAGATTTACTATGTGAATCGTGCGGGCGACATTTATGTGTTGAAGCCGGGTGAGTCTCTGGAGGTTTTGGCGAAGAACCGTCTGACTGCGGATCAGGAGGACTTCAGTGCGACTCCTGCGATCAGCAAGGGTCAGATTTTTTTCCGTTCCAGCCGTCATTTGTACTGTGTATCTGCTCAGTGACAGTCAGTTTTCCTGCGGGAATGCTGGTTTTTTGAACCGGGCGGGGAGTGCCTTTGGGTCCCCGGCCGGTTTTCTTTTGTGTCGATCGTGGCTGCTGCAGGTGTTGGTTGTCTTGACAATATTCGTGTCAACGTCGATGCTTGAGGGTTATGGCGGTTTCTTCGAACAAGCGGTCGGTGCGATTTGATTCTGCGGAGCAGGAGGCATTCCTGAATCTGTGGCGGACCTATGACTGTTTGAAGGGGCTTGAGGAGTCGGTATTTGGTGAGTATCAGTTGTCGGCTCAGCAGTACAATGCTCTGCGTTTGCTGCGCGCTGTGCATCCGGGTTCGCTGCCGACATTGGCACTGGGGCGTCGCCTGATTTCTCGCAGTCCGGACACAACTCGAATGCTGGATCGTCTGGAGGACCGGCATCTTGTCATTCGTGTGCGGCGCAGCGAGAATAGGCGAGTCGTGGAGATAGCGATCACTGAGTCTGGCATTCAGTTGCTGGATTCGATGGCGGATCGTGTGGTATCGATGCACAGGCAGCAGCTTGGTCATTTGACTGAGTCTGAGTTGTGTGCATTTGTTGAGCTTTTGAAAAGAATTCGGCAGCCGCATGAGGCTGCTGATGGTCATTGGCTGAATGATTAGCCGAGTTGGCAGGCTGACCGGCTCTGGGAGGGGGCTAAGTTATGATCAGGAATTTGGTGGCAGCGTTTCTGTTATTCTCGGGGGTGGTGCTGGCTGAAGACTGGCCGCACTGGCGTGGTCCGAACAATGACGGTCATTCATTTGAGGCGGGTTTGCCGGACAAGTGGTCACCGAAGGGCGAGAACCTGTTGTGGCGTCGGGCGGAGTATGCCTCCCGGGCGACTCCGGTGGTGATGAATGATCGTGTCTACCTTGTGTGCCGAGCTTTCCCCGAGACGACTCAGGAGGGCGAGAAGACTGTCTGTGTGGACGCAAAGACTGGTGAGCTGATCTGGGAGAGTGTGCACAACATCTATTTGTCGGACGCCCCTGCTGAGCGAGTGGGCTGGTCGAGTGTTGTTGCTGATCCTCAGACGGACACAGTTTTCGTACTTGGTCTGGGGTGTGTATTCCAGTGTCTGGACGGCAAGACCGGCAAGACGATCTGGGAGCATTCCATGAGTGAGGAGTACGGGATGTTGTCGACGTATGGCGGTCGTACAAATTTCCCGGTGGTGTTTGAGGACACTGTGATCATCAGCGGTGTGATTACGGGCTGGGGTGAAACGGCTGTGCCGGCTCATCGGATGATTGCTTTTGACAAAAAGACGGGTGTTGCCCGCTGGCTCATCAGTACTCGCGTGCGTCCGGAGGACACCACCTATACGACTCCGGTGTTCACCACATTTCGCGGTCAGGCTGCCATGGTATTCAGTGCTGCTGACGGGGCGATATATGCTGTTCAGCCGCGAACGGGCAAGGTGATCTGGAAGTATCAGGCATCGACTCGCGGCATCAATTCAACTCCTGTGGTGGATGCTGCGGGCATAGTTTATGCGGGTCATGCTGAGCAGAATTCCAGCGACACGAACGTCCTTGGTGCGGTGTTTGCGTTTGACGGCAACGTCGAGGGTGACATTACAGAGGACAAGTTGCTGTGGAAGGCTCAGAAGCGAGCCTTGGGTCGCAGTTCACTGGTGAAGCTGGACGACCGCATTTATTTCATCGAGGACGGTGCGGCTCTGGTGATTCTGGATGCGAAGACGGGTGAGCTTGTTGGTCAGAAGAAGCTGGGTCGGATTATGTTTGGCAGTCCGATGGTGGCTGGCGGCAAGTTGTATGTAGCGGAGAACACGGGTCGGTTCTGGGTATTGCAGCCGACTGAGAAGGGTGTAGATGTTGTGAGTGAAGCGCGTCTGGCCCAGGGTGAGGAGGTATTTGGTTCACCTGCGGCATCCAACGGTCGGATTTTTTTGCCGACGATTGAGGCTTTGTACTGTATTGGTGGTGCAAAGGCTGCGGCGTCGAAGCCGTCAGTCACAGCGATTTCACGCGAGGCTGCCTTGACGGACCGCAAGGTTGCGCAGGTCCTGCTGACTCCCACCGAGCAGATTTTGAAGCCGGGTGAGAAGCTGCAGCTGCGTGTTTTGGGTTACAACAAGGCTGGTCAGTTGCTGGGGCCTGTGAAGGGTGCTGCGGTGACTGCGGAGGGTGGTGGTGCTGTCTCTGCGGATCTGGTTTATGCGGCGCCGGCATCCGGGGTGTCTGGAGTGGTGTTGACGGCCAGGGTGGGCGAGTTATCTGCGAAGGCTCGCCTGCGTGTAATTCCGTCTTTGCCGTGGAACTTTGATTTTGCGGACGAGAAGGTTCCGCCTGTGTGGATTGGTGCGGATTATCGTCACAAGCCGGCTCCACTGGACGGCGAGAAGGGTCTGGTGAAGGTGAGTACGATTCCGAAGGGGACTCGCAGTCAGGCGTGGCTGGGCTGGACGAATCTGCATGACTACACGATTCAGGCTGACTTCAAGGCGACTCAGAAGGGCGATCGTCTGCCTGACATGGGTTTGATTAACCAGCGTTATACTTTGGACCTCCAGGGGGCTCAGCGGCTGCAGATTCGTTCCTGGACAGCTCGTCTGGAGCTGCGTTTTGCGAAGACGATGGACTGCATCTGGCAGGCGGACACGTGGTATACGATGAAATTTCGCAGTGAGACCGAGTCCGGCAGGGTGACCTTGCGTGGCAAGGTCTGGAAGCGTGGAGAGGCGGAGCCGGCGGAGTGGCAGATAGTGGCAACTGATGAGGTTCCGAATCTGCAGGGCAGTCCGGGTCTGTTTGGCAACGCGACGGACGCGGAGTATTTTGTGGACAATGTGGCGGTGACTGCAAATCAGAAGTGAGTGCATCTGCAGTGTACGGCGATGATTCACCGGACTGTGGTTTTTTTGGACAAGGATTGATCAACGATGAGTCTGAACTTCAGGGCTGTCCTTGCCGGCATGCTGGCTGGCGGGTGGCTGTTGTCTGCTGTGGGTGTGGGTGTGGGTGTGGTATCGGCTGAGGATCCGACGAAGCTTGCGCTGGAGCGGATTTCGAAGATGGAAGTGGGCAAGCGGGACTGGCCGCAGTGGGGTGGCAGTTACGGCCGCAATAATACTCCGGAGGGAAAGAACATCCCGATCAAGTGGAACGTGGAGTCTGGTGAGAATATTTTGTGGTCGATGCCACTTGGTTCCGAGACTTATGGGAACCCGGTTGTGGCCAATGGCAAGGTGTATATCGGCACGAACAACGGCAACGGGTATATCAAGCGTTACCCGAGCAGTGTGGACCTGGGCTGTCTGGTGTGTTTTGATGAAAAGACTGGAACGTTTTTGTGGCAGCACAGCAATGAGAAGCTGCCGACTGGTCGAGTGCATGACTGGCCGCATCAGGGTATTTGCTGTTCGCCTTATGTGGATGGTGAGCGAGCGTGGTATGTGACCAGCCGTGGTACGGTGGTGTGTCTGGATACTGAAGGTTTTCGTGACGGTCAGAACGACAGTCCTTATGTGGACGAGAAGGAAACGGCCGAGACGGAAGCGGACGTGATCTGGCTGGTGGACATGATGAAGGATCTGGGAGTTTCTCAGCACAACATGTGCAGTTGTTCGGTGACGGTTGTTGGTAATTTGTTGTTTGTGATCACGGGCAACGGCGTTGATGAGAGTCACATTACGATCCCTGAGGAGCGTGCTCCCAGCTTTATCTGTCTGGACAAGAACTCGGGCAAATTATTGTGGCGTGACAATTCGCCAGGGGCGAATGTGCTGCATGGTCAGTGGTCTTCACCGGCATACGGAGAGTTTGCCGGGGTGGCTCAGGTGATCATGGGAGGTGGTGACGGTTATGTTTACAGCTTTCTGGCTGAGGGTCGGGATGGTCAGGCCGAGCTGCTGTGGAAGTTTGACTGTAATCCGAAGGATTCGATTTACCTGCTGGGTGGCCGAGCGACTCGCAATCACCTGATTGCGACTCCGGTCGTGTATGACGGACTGGTTTACGTGGGGGTTGGCGAGGACCCTGAGCATGGCGAGGGTCAGGGCCATCTGTGGTGCATTGATCCGACGAAGCGTGGTGACGTGAGTCCGACGCTGGTTTACAATTCGAAGGAGCCGAAGACACCGATTGCTCACAAGCGTCTGCAGGCGCTGGTGGATAAGGAAGGTGACTTTGAGCGTGAGAATCCGAATTCGGCTGCGATTTGGCATTATGTCGGGGCTGATCCATCGAATTTCGAGACAACGATGCATCGCACGTGCGGCACTGTCGCGATCAAAAATAATCTGCTGTTTGTGTCGGACTTTAGCGGACTGGTGCACTGTCTGGACCCGAAGACAGGGAAGCCGCACTGGACTTACGACATGTTTGCTGCCAGCTGGGCGTCTCCTTTGATCGTTGAGGACAAGGTGTATCTGGGCGACGAGGACGGGGACATTACGGTATTTCGTCTGGCGCAGGAGCAGGAGATTTTGGGCGAAGTGAACATGGGCTCTTCTGTCTACACGACTCCTGTGGTAGCCAACGACACTTTGTTCATTGCCAATCGTAATCGTTTATTTGCGATTCGCGAGGGTGCAAAGAGTGAGCCGGCTGACAAGTGATGAGCTGGCGTGTTTCGGGTGATTGCTGTTGGCCGAACAGCAGATTGCCGGAGCAATGAATTGACTGAAACCGCGGCTGGATGCAGCCGCGGTTTTTTTGTGGGTTGCCTGAGTCGGGAGATCCAGCGGAGTGTGGCAGTATATCTTTAGTCGATATCGTGTGCTTTTAAGTCGTCTGGGCTGGGGTTTATTGCCTTTGGTGGCAGTACTGGGTCTGTCGACTTTGGGGCACAACGAGAACGAGGTGCGGGACTGGCTGCCGCGGGGGTATCCGGAGACATTTGAGTACGAGCGATTTCAGGGGTTATTTGGCAACGACGAGTTTGTGCTGGTGTCGTGGGAGGGTTGTGAGTCGGAGGACGAGCGGCTGTATCGTTTTGAGCGAGCTGTCCTGGAGGCTCGGATTTCGGATGCGGCGGATTCTGCGGCACTGGTGCGAAAAGTTTCCAGTGGTCGATCGGTGCTTGAGCAGATGCAGCGAGCACCGTTGAGTCTGGAGCGGGAGGAGGCAATTCGGCGACTGTCGGGAACGCTGATTGGTCGGGACGGGCGGTTGACATGTGTGCTGCTGTGGCTGACTCCGGAGGCGCGAGCAGACGTTCATGGCACGTTATCTTGCGTGCGTGACCTTTTGGAGGGGAGCGGAGTTCCATTTCGGGACGTGTGCTGGGCGGGAGCTCCGGTGGTGAATGCGGAGCTGGACGCGGCGAGTGCGCGATCGATGTCTCGAGCGATTGTCTTCAGCTGTGTCGCGGCACTGGGGATAGCGTGGGCTGCTTTGCGTGAGTGGCGGGTGGTGCTGATGGTTCTGGCGGCCGGTTTTTACAGTGCGACGTTGAGTCTGGCGGTGTTGCGGATCTGCGGTGTGCCGATGAATTCACTGCTGATTTCGATGATTCCGATGGTGTATACGGCGGGGATTTCCGGTGCCATTCACATGTGCAACTATTATACTGAGGCATTGCGCAGTCGTGGCTCGCAGGAGGCGGCGGTGCGAGCGGTGGAATGTGCGTGGCTGCCTCTGGCGCTGGCGGCTGCGACAACGTCAGCTGGTTTGCTGTCAATCTGTCTGAACGATCTGAAGCCGGTGCAGCAGTTTGGCTTTTTCTCGGCGATCGGGATTGGACTGAGCTGGTTATTGCTGGTGTTTTGGCTGCCGGCGGCACTGGCTGGGATTGCGATTCGCGGTGTTCGCGGGACGTTGCCGGGTGATGAGGCGGGAGATGAGGCGGGAGATGCCCCGTTGCCGGTGTTTTGGGTTCGATTTGGTGAATTTGTGGTACGGCGGGCGGGTTTAATTTCGGGTGCGTGCCTGCTGCTGATGGTGGCTTCGATACCGGGAGTGCTGCGGCTGCAAATTTCGATGAGTCTGCTGGAGGAGTTCCGTGAGGATGCCGAGGTGTTGCGGATGGGGGCGTGGATTGAGGACCGGCTGGCGGATCTGACGACCTGCGAGGTGGCGCTGCGATTTCCGGAGGTTAGTCGTCTGAGTGGATTTGAGCGACTGCAGCTGACTCGACGTCTGCAGTCGGAGTGTCTGACGATTGACAGTGTTTCCGGTGCCTTGTCGATCGCCAGTTTTGCGCCGTCGCTGGAGGGGTCTGCGGGGGGTGTGCTGCAGCGTGCGGGCATGAATCGACGTTTGCAGCAGCAGCGTGAGCAGTTGCTGGAATCGGGTTTTTTGGGGGTTGACGGCGGGGATGAGTTCTGGCGGATCAGTCTGCGTCTGCGGAAGGCAGACCAGCTGGATTACAATCGTCTGGTGCAGCGAATTCGAACGACAGCGGGCGAGCTGCTGCAGGGTGAGCGAGCCGAGGGTGTGGAGGTCCTGTGCACTGGTGTGGCTCCGGTGATTTATCGGGCGCGGCGGTCGCTGGTGGATGGGCTTGTGCTGGGTTTGGGCACGGATGTTTTGTTGATTGTAGGGGCGATTGTGGTGGCGATGCGGACGGCATCGAGTGGAGTGCTGCTGGGTCTGGCGAGTTTGTTTCCGACTTTGATTGTGCTGGGGCTGCTGGGATGGCTGGGAATCGCGATTAATGTGGGGGCGGTGATGGCCCCGTGTGTGGCGCTGGGGGTGACGGTGGATGATTCGATTCATTTCATGGTGTGGTTTCGCAGTGGGATTTGGCGCGGGTTGGGTGAATCGCGAGCTGTGCTGTTGGCGTGGCGTGCTTGTGTTCGTCCGATTTATCAGAGCTGGATGTTGCTGGGGCTGGGCATGGCGACTCAGTTTGTGAATGATTTTGCATCGATTCGGCAGTTTGGGATGATGATGACGGCGATGCTGACGGCCAGTCTGGTGGGTAATCTGGTGTTGCAGCCGGCATTGCTGGCCAGCCCTGCGGGGCGTTTTCTGGCGCGGGGTTTTTTGCGACGGGGGCAGCGGGAACGGGAGGTTTCAGTTCCTGTGGAGCCGGAGTTCCCCACGTGATTGCTCGCGTAATTCCCCCGTTTTCGTTATTCTGCACGGTCTGTTGGGAAGTTGATTTTGTGGTTCGTCTTAGCGGTATGTATCTGAACGATGCAGTGAGGGGTTTATGAGCAGGTTGATGTTTTCGAGGCTGCTGTTCGCCTGGGTGCTGGCAGTTTGTGGCTGTGTTGTTTCCGAAAGTGTGAGGGCGGAGGAAAAATGGGAATCACTGTTTGACGGGAAGACATTGAAGGGCTGGAAGAAAGCGGAGCATGGTCGGGCGGTTTACGAGGTTGTGGACGGTGCGATTCACGGTGTCACTGTGGAGGGAAGTCCGAACACATTTTTGATGTCTGAGGCAGAGTACGGGGATTTTGAGCTGACATTTGAGGTGCGTGTGCATGATGGTCTGAATTCCGGCTGTCAGATTCGTTCGCGCGGCAAGACTGAGGCAGACGTGTCTGCAGAGGCAGCGCGGACGGGCAGCAGACCGCAGGGCGAGGGTGGTCTGGGGCGTTTTCATGGTCCTCAGGTGGAGCTGGAAAAGTCACCTGGATTTACAGGTTACGTGTATGGCGAGGCGACGCAGTACGGCTGGTTGTCTCCTGAGCCGAAGTCGGGTGGCAAGCCTCACGAGCTGATGAAGAGCGGTGCATGGAATCGGATTCGGATTCTGGCGCAGGGGCCGCGGATTCAGACCTGGGTCAATGACCAGCCGGTAGCCGATCTGACTCATGACGACATCTACAAGACTCATCCCCGAGGTCACATTGGTTTGCAGGTGCATGGAATTGCGGCAGGCACGGGGCCGTTTGATGTTTCGTGGCGGAACATTCGGATTCGTCGGCAGTGATTGAGGGGAAGTGGAAATGGAATCAGGGAAGATTCTGATGTTTTGCGAGCGTTGGGTGCAGCTGGGTATGGGTAGTTTGCGGCTGTTGTTGTGCAGTGTGCTGTTGTTCGGCAGTGTGCTGTTGTTGGGCAGCAGCCGGCTCAGGGCTCAGGAGTTCAGTGGCATCAAAGTTCCGGAGGGATTCCGGGTTGAGTTGTACGCCGACGATGATTTGGCTCACGACATACACTCGCTCACGCTTGATTCGCGTGGGCGAGTTGTTGTTTCGGGTCCGGGTTATGTGCGAATTTTGACAGATGCTGACGGCGACGGTCGTGCGGATGGTTTTCAGCAGTTTGCTGACGGTCCGGCGACGGGTTCGCAGGGGATGTATTTTCATGGCAGCAGCCTGTTGTGTGCGGGTGATGGCGGTTTGCTGCTGTATCGCGACGCCGACGGGGATGATCGTGCTGATGGTGCGCCGCAGGTGTTTCTGAAGATTGCTGCGGGTGGAGAGCATCATGTGCATTCGATTCAGCGTGGGCCGGACGGCTGGTGGTATGTCATGGCCGGAAATTTTTCCGGGGTGACATCGGCCTATGCGACGGCGCGTACGTCTCCTGTTCGGCAGCCGGTTTCGGGGACGCTGCTGCGTCTTTCGCCGGAGCTGCAAGGTGGTGAGATTGTAGCTGATGGATTTCGGAACGCGTATGACTTTGCATTTTCTGTGACTGGAGATCTTTTTACCTGGGACAGTGATGACGAGCGGGATATTTCATTGCCGTGGTATCTTCCGACGCAGGTGTTTCATGTTCTTCCGGCCAGCAACGCGGGTTATGTGACTGCTGGCCTGAAGCGTCCTCCCAGCTGGCCGGACATGCCGCCGGTGACGGCATCTTTTGGTCGTGGATCTCCGACGGGGGTGGTGTGTTATCGGCATGATCAGTTTCCGGCTGAGTATCAGGGTGCGTTATTTGTGCAGGACTGGACGCTGGGACGAATTTTGTGTGTGCCATTGCAGCGTCAGGGTGCGGGCTGGGTGAGTGAGCCCCGGGAGTTTGCTGTGGGTCAGAACCAGTTTGGTTTTGCACCTACGGACATGGAAGTGGGGCCGGATGGCAGTTTGTATGTGAGTGTTGGTGGCCGGGGGACTCGCGGCAGTGTTTACCGCATTTCCTGTCGCGTGACGGACGGCGGTCAGAAATCTGCTGCTGATGCAGCAGCCAGCGGTGTGGACCGTGTTTTGGCAGCGAGGCAGCCGAACACGGCCTGGTCGCGTGCGGAGTGGGTGGGTCTGGCGAAGCAGCAGTCGGCTGATGCGTTTCGTGCAGCTGCAGCGGACGTTGCCAGATCGTCTGCAGAGCGGATGCGTGCGATTGAGGTGCTGGTTGAGTTGTTTGGTGGTCTGGATGTGGTGACAGCGACGGGATTGTTGTCGGCGGGTGATGCGGAAGTGCGAGCGCGGGCAGCGTGGGCGGCTGGGCGTACGAAACCGGGGTCTCCGGAGTTATCTGTGGTGCAGCGTTTACTGCGGGATCGGGATGCCTTTGTGCGACGCACAGCGCTGGAGGCATGTTCCACAGCGACGGCCGTTCCGGTCTTAAATTTTCTGTCGCTGCAGCTGCCGGCGCTGCTGAGTGATGCGGACCGTCTGGTGCGACTGAGTGCAGCGCAGCTGGTGTCAAGGCTGGATGCGGGCCAGCGTTCGCAGTTGCTGAGTGGTCTGGCGGATCAGCGTGGCAAGCTGTGGTTTTATCTGGGTTTGCTGCAGCGTGGTGGTGAGCAGAGTGCGGAGGCTGCGCGAATGGCGGTTCAGGTGCTGGCGGAGCCGGCGAATGGGCTGGAGCTGCGACGTGAGGCGGTGCGAGTTCTGCAACTGGCTCTGGGTGATACGGGGCCGCAGAAGGATCGTCCGGTGATGTTTGACAGTTATGGTCCGCAGCGGTCACTGGAGCCATTGGAGCGGGATCTGAATCCTTTAGTGCCGCAGCTGGCAGCAGTGTTTCCGACGGGTGACCTGTTGCTGGACCGGGAGCTGATACGGGTGTTTGCCATGGTGGCTTTCCCGAATCGCGACATCTTTGATCGTTTGCTGGGGCAGTTGACGGAGGAGAGTCTGCCGCAGGATGACATACACTGTCTGGCGGCTCTGAGTCGTCTGGAGCTGGAGCGTTCGCAGGAGGAGTCAGAGCGGTGCGCCCGGGCGTTGATTGGGATTGACGTGAAGCTGAAGCGTCTGGGGCTGAAGCAGGATACGAACTGGGACGACCGGATGGGCGAGTTGTATTCGCAATTGTGCGAGGTGGATCCTGCCCTGCCCTCGCTGCTGGTTCAGCAGCCTGGTTTTGGATTGCCCGGGCATGTGTTGTATCTGGGGCGAGTTCCAGCTGGCGTGGTGCCTCAGGCTATTGAAAACGTACTTTCCACGATTGCATCGGATCCGGGTTATCAGTGGACCAGTGAGATTGTGTTTTTGATAGGCGAGTCTGAGCGAGCCGAGCATGCACAGATACTGAGATCGCAGCTGGAGAATCTTTCGGTCCGGGATGCGGTGCTGATGGTGCTTTCTGAGCGACCTGCAGCTGCTGACAGGTCGTTGTATGTGTCTGGTCTTGAGTCACCTCAGCTGAATACGGTGGAGGCCTGTTTGCAGGCGCTGCAGAAGCTGCCGCGCAGCCGCGAGGCAGCGGAGCAGTGGTCGCTGTTGTCCTGTGCACGTCGTTTAATTGGTGACAAGCGGGAGTTTCGTTTGCGAGAGTCTGTGATGCGGCTGCTGCAGAACAACAATGAGCAGACGTTGAAGTTCGAGTTTGGTGAACCCGGTTATCGTGTTCAGCCTGAGTCGATGCAGTTATGGCAGGAGTGGCTGGAACGCCGTTATCCGGACTACCGGCCGACCATTTTAAGTGAGCAGGCGGCGGCTGTGTTGAAGAGTCTTGATGCGGTGCCGTGGGATGAGGGTGATGTGAAGCGTGGCGAGGTTTTGTTTGAGCGTCTGGGGTGTGCAAAGTGTCATGGTGGTCGGCGGTCACTGGGTCCGGACCTGACGGGGGTTTCGAAGCGATTTTCGCGAGCCGATTTATTTGCATCGATTGTGGATCCTAATCGGGACATTTCGAATCGGTATCAGACAACATCGATTGAGACGTCGGCAGGTCAGGTGCTGACCGGTCTGATTGTCTACGAGTCGGTGGACGGGCTGCTGTTGCGTGATGCCGAGCATCGCACGTATCGTGTGGAGGCAGCCGAGATTGCGGGGCGGCATTTGCAGCGGAATTCGCTGATGCCGGAGGGTTTGCTGCGAAATTCGGGACCGCGGGATCTGGCGGATCTGAATCGATATTTGCAGGAACTTTGATGTTTGGTCTGAACGGAAACTGTTGTTGGGGTGTGGGTTAGGGGGGGGGATGTGATGTCAGGTTCGCGACGGTTTTCTGAAGATACTCTGGCGATGCTGGTTGCCGCTGCGATGTTGTGTATTTCGGTGCTGGTCACTGTGCTGCACAGTAACGGGCTGTTGCCGAGTGGTGGGACTGTTGCGACGGCGGAGGGTCCGTTTTGGCAGAATCCGATGAAATCGCTGGTCTCGCTGCCGGCGGCGTGGGAGGTCCATCCATTTGAGTCGAAGGCATCGTGGTTATGGGGTGTTATGTCGGCGGCGCTGCTGATCACATTTGTCATGAGTGTGGTGATGTGGCTGGGGCGGGGATCGGAAATGAGTTTCTGGCGACCCTGTGCAGGTGTGTTTGTCTTGAGTCTGCTGGCATATGTGCTGGCGGAGCAGAAGCTGGTTAAGTATTACGGGCTGGAGTATGCGTTGTGGGCGCTGTTGATTGGTCTGTTGATCAGCAACACGACAGGGGTGTCAAAGGTCTTGAGGGCAGGTGCGCGAACTGAGCTGTACATGAAGACGGGGCTGGTGTTGCTGGGTGCTGAGGTATTGTTTGGAAAGTTGCTGGCTTTGGGTCTGCCGGGGATTTGCGTGTCGTGGGTGGTGACTCCTGTTGTACTGATTGTCACTTTTTGGTTTGGTCAGCGTGTTTTGAAGATGGAGTCTGCTGCTCTGAACATGGTGATTTCGGCTGACATGTCTGTTTGCGGTGTATCGGCTGCGATTGCGACTGCGGCAGCGTGTCGTGCGAAGAAGGAGGAGTTGACAACAGCGGTGGGTATATCGCTGGCGTTTACGGTGATGATGATGGTGGCGATGCCACCGTTGATTCGGGCGATGGGTCTGGGTCCTGTGGTGGGTGGAGCGTGGGTGGGTGGGACGATTGATTCAACGGGGGCGGTGGGTGCTGCAGGAGCCATGCTGGGTGAGGAAGCTGAGGTGGTGGCAACAACGATCAAGATGATTCAGAACATGCTGATCGGCGTGGTGGCATTTGGTGTGGCAGTTTACTGGGTCACGTGTGTGGAGCGAACCGCTGGTACGCGGCCTGAGATCAGTGAAATCTGGCGCAGATTTCCGCGTTTTATTCTGGGTTTTCTGGGGGCATCAGTGCTGATGTCTGTGTTGTACGAGAATCTGAGTGGCGGTGCTGATTTTGTGAAGGCGGTTGTGGACGGTGGGACGAAGACGGTGCGGAGCTGGTGTTTTTGTATGGCGTTTGTGAGTATTGGGCTGGAGACGGATCTGCGGACGCTGGGGAAGTTCCTGCGTGGTGGCAAGCCATTGACGTTGTATGTGTGTGGCCAGCTGCTGAACCTTGTGTTGTCGCTGCTGATGAGTTTGCTGATGTTTGAGGTTGTATTTCCGGAGGCGGCTGATGTGCTGCGAAAGTGAGCGGCGGCTGACGGCCGGCGGTGACTGGCGCGGTCGGTGTCGGCTGGGTGCGGCGCTGGTTCTGGTGGCGGTCGTCTGGTGTGGACTGCTGCCGGTTTTAAGTCGGACGGCGGGCATGCGTCAGCGGATTGAGTTTTTGGAATCGCGGGGGATTAATCCGTCGGCCAAGTTTTTTACCGAGCAGGAGGCGGGCTGGCGGAATGCGGCCGAGGTGGAACGTCGGATACGGCAGCATCCTGAGGCTTTCTGGGACCTGCCGTTTTAGGCCTGAGCCACCGCCAGTCGGGTTACTCGCTGATTTTCACTTCGAGAACTTCGACGATTGTGTCGAGTCGTGTGAGGGCGAGGACTTCGCGGACTGCGGGGCAGGCGTTGAAAACCTGGACCTTTGGCGGATTTTCGCTGAGTCTGGTGAGAGAGACGAGCAGTCCCAGCATGCCACTTGGTACGAGAGAGACGCCGGTGAGATCAAAGGCTGCGACGCTGGAGTGCTGCGAGCGCAGCAGGTCACTGACAGCAGTGCGATAGTGTGCGGCGTTGAATTCTGAGGGCACATCGCTGCCGCCGAACCCCAGAACGGTGACTGGTCCGGAGCTGTAGACCCGGAGAACACCGTCGTCGGTCAGGGCGTACTGTTCGGCACCTGCGTAACTTGCGGGGGCCCCAGGAAGTGGTGCGGATTTGTGTGGCTCTGTCATGTGTTGGCTTTCGGTGCGGGACTGTTACTGACAGTTCAGTTTCCGTGGACACGGGCGAGCAGTTGAAAAGATACGATTTGGGGAGTTTTGCTGCCGTGGGAACGGTGGAAAAATATGGATTTTTTGGGGATTTTGGGTGGGGACAGGTGTGGATTGGCGAGGCGGGCGGGCTGATTGGGCGAGTTGCACCGGCCTGCCGGTCCGGGAATTCGCATTTGATTGTGTCCGGGCGTGGCCAGGTAGTTGCGAAAGCCCGAATTTCGCAGCAGAATATCGAACCGCTGTGCCTCCGCAGATATCCCGCCGTGTTCGTTCCAGGCAATCAAGGTGTTGTACTGATGAGATCGCGAACCATTCAATTGTCTGTGGGCTGGCTGCGGTTTTCGGGGTTAATACTGGGCTTGTGCCTGGCTGCGGCTGCGGCGGCTCAGGAAGCCGCTGCTCCGGCAAAGCCGGATGCTGCGAAGCCGGATGTTGCAAAGCCGGAACCGGTCAAGGAGGGGCATTCGGTTCATGGCGAAGTTTTCAACGAGGGGCCTCGTCAGGCAGCCTGGCTGATGCCTGGAATGGGTGCCGTTCGGTTTCCGACGACGTCTGTCAGTGAAGAGGCGAAGCAGTTCGTGCAGCAGGGTGTTGCTCAACTGCATGGCTACTGGTATTTTGAATCTGAGCGATCATTTCGGCAGGCAGCGATGCTGGATCCGGATTGTGCGATTGCGTACTGGGGCATGGCGATGTCGAATCGCGGCAATCCTGGTCGTGCGAAGGGGTTTATTGCTGAGGGGATGAAGCGTCGTGAGAAAAGCAGCCGTCGTGAGAAGCTGCTGATTGAGGCGTTTGACCGACTGATCAATGCGAAGGGTGACAATGACGGTGAGCGTGAGTCGCGGGCCAACCGGTATGTTTCAGATCTTGAAGATTTGCTGCTGGAGTTTCCTGACGACATTGAGACGAAAACGATTTTGTGTGAGTTTTTTTGGGCCGGTCGTCGTGAAGGCTTGAAGATGCCTTCGCAGCTGGCGGTTGATGCGATGATCCAGGAAGTGCTGGACGTTGAGCCTCTGCATCCTGTACATCATTTTCGCATTCATCTGTGGGATGGTCGCAAGCCGGAGCAGGCACTTCAGTCATCTGCACTGGGAGGCCTGGCGTCTCCCGGGATTGCTCATATGTGGCACATGCCCGGTCACATCTATTCGCGTCTGCGTCGGTATCACGATGCGGTCTGGCAGCAGGAAGCATCTGCTCGCGTGGATCATGCTCACATGATGCGAGACCGCGTGTTGCCGGATCAGATTCACAACTTTGCGCACAACAATGAGTGGTGCATTCGGAATATGACTGCGATTGGCAGGGCTGATGATGCTGAGTCGCTGGCGGGCAACATGATGAGTTTGCCGCAGCATCCAAAATACAACGATATCAATCGGATTGGCAGTTTTCGTTATGGTCGTGAGCGTCTGCTGGAGGTTCTGGAAGCATTTGAGCGGTGGGATCGTCTGGCAGCTTTGCAGGGTGATGTGTCGTTTGCCGATTCCGGCAATGCGGAAGAGGATCTGAAGCGGGACCGAGCGATTGGAGCGGCTTTTGCGGCGCTGGGGAAGGCCAGTGAGGCTGCTGCGATTCGCGGCAAGCTGCAGGGGCTGCTGGACGCTGAGAAGCAAAAGCAGACAGAGGCAGTTGCAGAAGCAGAAAAGAAGGCTCGTGAGGCCAAGTCGGACGACAAGGCCATCGAGAAGGCTCGCAAGGACGCAGAGCAGCGATTTGCCGGAACGATGCGCAGGCTTGAGAAGGCGATTCAGGAAATTGATGGTCGTGGCGCAATGGCAGCTGGGGACCTGGCGAAGGCGCTGGAGCTGTTAACAGCCGCAGAGATTCCTGTGGAGCAGCTGGCACTGCTGCAGCAGAAGGCGGGCAAGGCGGACGACGCGATCAAGAAGATTGGTGATCGTGTGAATTCGAAGAACGGCGAGGTTTTGCCCCTGGCGGCTCAGACGGAGATTCTGTTTGCGGCTGGTCGTCGTGATGAGGCGAAGGCCAGTTTTGAAAAGCTCAGGAAGCTTTCATCGACGATTGATCTGGCCGTGCCACCGATGGCTCGACTGGCACCGATTGCGGCGGAGTTTGGTTTTCCGGCGGACTGGCGTTTGCCGGCGGAAAATCCGGGTGATCTGGGTGTGCGTCCGGAGCTGGATTCGCTGGGGCCATTTCGCTGGTCGCCGGTGGCGGCACCGGAGTGGACGCTGCCGGATACTGACGACAAGCCGCGTTCACTGGCTGATTATCGTGGTCGACCGGTTGTAGTGGTGTTTTATCTGGGTTATGGGTGTTTGCACTGTGCGGAGCAGTTGAAGGCGATAGCGAAGGATTACCAGAGTTTTCGGGATGCCGGTCTGGAAGTGGTCGCGATCAGCACGGACAAGCAGATCAATTTGAAGCGTGCTTTGGGGGATTTGGAGGGTGGTTTCCCGTTTCCTTTGGCGGCAGATCCTGAAATGGCGATTTTTCGCAAGTATCGGTGTTTTGATGACTTCGAGAAGGCGGCACTTCACGGCACATTTTTGATTGATGCTCAGGGGCGAATTCGCTGGCAGGACATCAGTTTTGAGCCCTTCATGAATACTCAGTTTCTGGTGAAGGAATCAAAGCGACTGTTGTCATTTGAGCCCCAGACGGCTCCTGCTGCGACCGTGCCGGTCACTGCCGTTCCGGCGGTGACGGCTGCAGGGCGGTGATGACCAGTTGCAGGTGAGCGGGCAGCCAGTGTACGGCGGTGGCCACACCGTGGCCGAGTGCGGCGATTTCTATGGGAATCGCCGGGAAGGTGAATTTCCCAGAGCTCTGATAATCGACCAGCAGGTTTTTGCCATCGGTGTGGCAGCGGGTGCCATGTTTCCAGCGGCTGCAGAGTTTGCGCAGTCGGGGTGACATCAGCAGGCGTGTATCGGGTTCCGGCGGTGGATCTTCCAGCCCGGTTTCCAGGAGCGTGTTGAGTCGCTGATTGAGTTCGCTGCTTTTTCCGGTGTTGAGGTCGGTATCGGCGATGGCGAAGGTTTGTACCCAGTCTCCCCAGCGTGCTGTGGCGACATCGAGTGGTGAGTACAGGGGGAACAGTGGACGAGCGATTTCCGGCCGATCGGGATTGCCTGGGCGATGAAAACTGACGTGCACGAGTGCTGACAGTCCGTCTGGATCCCAGCCATAGCGAACGGGCGTTCCGAAGGTGACTGCAGCGACCTGTTGTGCCAGCGGGTGCGGCTGTGTGGCGGTGTTCAGCGCAGCGCGTACAGCGAGCCAGTGTGTTTCGTTGCGTTCTCCGACGGCGGCGAAGAACTTCTGAACGGCGGGGCCACCGGTCAGCAGGTTGGACAACAGAGCGAAGGCATTTCCGGCGTGCGAGTGTCCCCAGAGGAGTGCGCGGCGGCCGGGTGCGGGAGGTTTTTGGAGCAGTCTGTGGATCAGTCGGACAGCGAGGTCGGCGCGGGCGAAGTGGTGATTTTCGCCGCTCCATGTGGGCTGCAGCAGTTCGATTTGTGGATCGTCACCAACAAGTGTTTGAAATGTACTGCAGAATTCGCTGGTGTAATTCCCGAGATCTTTGACAGAGCGAGCGATGATGGGTCTGGTGGACCGGAGCAGCAGTTCGGCGGTGCCTTTCAGTGCGGAAGCGGCGGGTGCGGGGGCATTATTTGCCAGGTCCTGTAAGGTTGCGCTGATACCGAACGGGTCATCACCGAGGAATGTGCCATGGACCAGAATCACCTGATCAAAGGCGAGATCTGTGTGCAGCTCGGCAGCAATTCCGGCGACTGGCGGTGTGGCCTGCAGTGTGTGCAGAGTGGGGGTGATCAGCGGTTGTGTCGGGTAGGACTGATGTCGAAACTGATTTCCGACCGGCATGACTGAGCCTTTAGGGTGCTTCAGGGCTGTGGATTGCGGGGCCGCCACAGCAGTGTCGGAGGCTGTCCGGCTGCTGTTGAGTGAAAGTACTCTACCGGCACGAGCGTTGTTTGTCCGTTCTGATCGACTAATTTGAGCTGGCCGAGCTGATTGAATTCTGCCGGTGGCTGATCTTTGGTGTGTCGTACCCAGCCGGTGAGCTGTCCGTTGTTGTACTGATAGTCGTCGTGCCAGTGGCGGGTCGGGAACAGCAGGGGGTCAGCGGCGGGCGGCGTACTATCGCCGGGCTGGTAATGGACGGACATCAGTGTGTTGCCTGAGTAGGTGCGGGTTTCTGAAGCGGGCAGCAGGGTGCTGATGATGCCGGGCAGTGAGACGGAGACGCCGTCGTCAATGAAGACTGCGACATCAACGCGGCGGCTTTTCAGGCCGGGCAGCCACGGGACATCGAAGGCGGGGCCCCAGTTGACGGTAATTTCAGCACGAGAGCGATCGTCGTTGAGTGGTCTGATGTTGACCTGTTCGGGACCACTTTGGAGAACGACCCAGTGAATTTGTGGCTGGCGGCCGGTTTGCAGCTGTTCTGGCAAGACCTGAACGGTCATTTTTCGTGTTGGCAGCAGCGTACGATAGACTCGCCCGAGAGCGATTGGTGAGTTGAGAGAGACTTCGCTGAGTTGTCCAGAGAAGTAGTCGACGTCTGGTGTTCCTGAGTCTTCGGTGATGACAGCCAGTCTGGCGACGGCCGGGATCTGTTCAGGTGTCAGGCTATGGGCGAGTTTGACCATGCGTTCGGGGTCGAGGTCGGCTTCCTGGAAGACAACCGGGTGAGCGCGACCTGTCAGGTACTGCATTCCGGCGGGGTCAACGAATCGGAGGCTGCGTCGGAGAATCCACTGAGTGATTTCCATGAGTCGACCGGTTCTCTGCAGTTCGTCGCGGACATCTGGCCGGAGTGCCGCCAGTGTCAGCAGAGCCGCTTTCATGAATGGCTGATCGGAACCGGAGGAACCCTGTGAGACGATCCAGAACGGGGCATTAACGGGGAATGTGTCACCGGTCTCCGGGTCATAATCCCGATGTTCCGGGTAGCAGTACATTTGATTGTGGTACCAGTGCTGAATGGTGAGTGCGGTATGCAGTTCGTTTGAAAGCAGCATGCGGGGGTTGCTGCGGGCGAACACGGGATCGATGTAAGCAGTGGAAGCGTTTCCGATGGTGGGGAGGTTGAATCGCTGAAATGGTCGCAGGCCGTAGTCCGCATTGGCGGCGCGAGCATGGGGTGCGTATTCGACGAAGTTCAGATTTGGGAATTCGGCTGTTTGCAGTGTGCTGTGATCTCGATCGCGGTTGTCGTAGAGCAGTCCGTGAAAGCCTGCGGCAGTACCCTCGCGAATCCACTGACTGACCAGTTGCTGAGCGGGTGAAGGGGGGCTTGTCTGTGAGTTTTGCGGGAGCAATGGCGCGTTCGGGGGCAACTGAAATTCCGTTACAAGGCTGAATTCCTCGGGTATCCAGCGAGTATTGCCTGCCGTGACGGTGGCTGTGCGATCGGTGATTTCAGTGGCCGCCGTTTTTGAGTTTTTTGTGTTGGCGTTGATATTCCGTGCGGCCTGTCGGAGCAGCAGTGAGAATCCGGGGCGTGACCGCAGGCTGGCAAGCTGAGGATTCTGCTGCAGGTCTTCCGGCCGGTTGAAGCCATTTTTGACGGCGCTGGCAAGTGTCTGCAGAGCGAGGTCATCCTGTCCCTGCATTGCCAGCAGGCAGGCATGGTTGTAACCGAGGCTGGGGTCATTGGGTGCCAGTTGAAGCATCTGTGCACTGATGGCGAGTGCCAGCGCGGGTTGCCGGTTAAGCAGGGCGGACCTGAGAGCGTTGCCGAGCTGTTGAATCTGCAGCTGCTGTTGCGGGAAACTGAAGATTTCAGCGGGCGGTACCTGGATGCGAGCGGGGGTGCGGAGGGCGCACCGGCGGGCGAGCAGAGAGCTGGTGAGCAGGCAGGAAATGGCTATGAGGACGGTGAATTTTCGCATGGGAGCTGCTGCTGTTGTGCTGCGAGACGGTGGGATTTGCTGGAAATGTGCTACCAAAGATCGACGATTTCGAAAATTGCCGGCGGGCAGGAATTGGTGCAGCGGTGTTTGTTTCCGTCAGATCAGTCCGAGAATGCCGGATTTGCAGCCCTGTGAATCCTCAAAAGTGCTACACTTTGTAAGTCGGCAGAGGAACAGGTGTTCGCTGAGTCTTTGTATTCAGAGGAAAGTCCGGGCTCCACAGGACACGATGGTGGGTAACGCCCACCGTCCGCGAGGATCGGGAAAGTGCAACAGAAAGCAAACCGCCGAACGGCGGTGTAAGGGTTTTGCCTTTGCACTGCGTCGTGGTAAGGGTGAAACGGTGCGGTAAGAGCGCACCAGCAGTTCGGGTGACCGACTGGCTGGGTAAACCCCATCGGGAGCAAGGCCAAGCAGAAGGGAAGGCGGCATCTGCCGTCTCGAATCGGTCCGATTCGCTGACCTTCGGGTAGGCTGCTGGAGGTGTCGAGCAATCGGCATCCAAGAGAAATGAGCACCCGCGACAGAACCCGGCTTATCGTTCCTCTGCCGGCTTTCTGCAATTTCTGGTGTTGACCTGTACGGGTATTTTCCGGCAGGATTTGCCGAAGTTTGCCAAATCGTCTGTTTTTGTTTTTCTGAAAATTTCAGCATTCGGCAGTGTTACTGCAGCGGAAGCAACTGGCATGAAGCGGGCTGTCAGCAGAGCGTGTGTGCGGATCCTGCTGACATATTTGTTGGCGATGTGTTGTTCGTTTGCGTCTGGCGGAGATCGCTGGGTTGTGCAGGCGCAGCGTGGAAGTCTGCTGTTGTATGCGGAGTTTGATCCGGACACTGAGCGGATCTGGGCCGAACTGGCGGAGGTGGATGCTGAGTTGCTGGAGGCGACGGGGATTGAGGGGACGTCGGGGCGTGTGGAAATCGTTTTATTTTCGACTCGGCAGAGTTACCTGCAGTATTTGAGTGGGCGAGTTCCGCAGGCGTCTGCGCGGCGGGCGATATTTCTGAAAAACGGTGAAATTAGTCAGGTTTATGCGTACAACAGCCGCAGTCTGGCGGTGGATTTGCGGCATGAGATGACGCATGTGCGAGTGCATCAGCACATGCCTTATGCGCCGCTGTGGCTGGACGAGGGTCTGGCGGAGTATTTCGAGGAGGAGGAGGCCGCACGTCCGCGGTCATCGCGTCGTGAGGCAGTGCGGTGGAAGGCGCGTGTCGGGTTTTCTCCGACGCTGCCTGCGCTTGAAAAGATTACAGCGGCCGAGGCGATGGGGGCGGATGAGTATCGCAACAGCTGGGCGTGGATTTGTTTTTTGATCAATGACAGTGCGGACAGCCGGCAACTGCTGCGGAGCTATGTGCGGCAGATTCATCGCGGGGAGGCTCCAGGAAGATTCAGCGAATACGCTGCGACGGAAAATTCCGGCCTGCTTTCACGAGCAAACTCCTATTTCCGGAAAATGACGTTTCCTCTAACCTTTGCATCAAGCGGTGAGTGAAGGCCGCAGTGGTTACCGCTGGTTTGGGTGGCCTTTACGAGTTTGGAAAACAGTTCGGCAGTAACGAAGGAACGGAACGATGGCTGCAATGAAGAATCTGAAGGGAGTCATTTCGCTGGTACTGGCTGCCGCCGTGCTGTTTCAGAGTCCATTGGCTGTGGCTGGTGCGGCGACTGATGAGTCAGCGGTGCGAGTTCAGGATGTGCGTCTGGGAGCTGGGGGCCTGCTGACGACTCGCGTTGTCACACTCGAAGGTCAGCCGGTTGAAGGATCGCAGGTGACGGTTGAGTTTCAGGGGCGTGCGGTGGCGGTAGCCGAGACGAACGCCGATGGTTTGGCATCGTTTCGTGGTTTGCGAGCCGGTCAGCATCGTTTGGTGACAGCTGGTGGTGCCACTTCCTGTCGTTTCTGGACTGACGAGAAGGCTCCGCCAGCTGCCGTGAATACTCCGGCTGTTGTCAGCGACGTGCGTCTGGTGCGTGGTCAGTTTGGTGCTTTCAATCTGCCGATGCTGGTGTATGCGGGGGTGGCAATTGCCGCAGTGGTGATCGGCATTGATGCTCGCAATGACGCTGAGGACGCCAATGCTGCGGCCTTGAAGGCTCAGGCGGATGCAGCAGCCCTGCAGAGCGAACTGAATGCTCTTGAGCAGCGATTGGAAGCATTGGAAGACGCCAGTCCGTGACTGGTCTGATGAATCAGTTCTCCGGAAAGCCCGGTGCTGCTGAGCGGCCCGGGCTTTTTGCATTTAGCGGCCTTGCGACAGCCATTGCAGAACGAGCTGATCGTCTGCGGCGGCGTCTGCGGGGCTGGTGGCAGCAGCGGTCCATGGCAGCAGGCGCTGAACTTCGGGGGGCAGGCGTGCGGGGTCAGAGGGCCCGAGTGGAATCTGGCGGGCGGGTGATTCCGCCAGTTGTCTTTCGACGTCAGCGGACAGCAGAAAGGCAATCAGTCTGGCTGCGTTGTCGGGGTGTGGACAGTTGCGAATCATGGCTACGGTGTTGGGGATGCAGACAGTACTGCCATTTTGCAGTCTGAACGGCAGCATATCGACTGGTTTGCCGGCTGCCAGTGCGGCGTAGAAGTCGTCTGTGTCTGTGAGTCCGAAACTGCAGGCTCCGGCGGCAACGAGGTCCCTTACCGCCCCGTTGCCTCGTACTTCGCGGATGCCGCGGGAGTGGAGTGAGTTGTGCCATTGCTGAAGCGCTGGCAGTCCCTGTTCGCGGCACATTTCAGCGTACTGAGTGAGCGTTGTGCCGTACAGAGGTATGGCGATAGCGGCGCTGGAGAGGCTGGGCTGACTGAGTGCGGCAGCCAAAGCCTGTTCGGTGCAGGCCATCTTTTCGGTGTTGACGATCCAGACTCGAAGTCGTGCTGCAAAGCCGCACCAGCAGCGTTCGGGATCCTGAAATTCTTTCGGGATGTACTGCAGCAGTTCCGGGGGGATGGGCTGCAGCACACCGGCGTTTTTTAGTCGGATGGTTCCGAGAGTCTGGTTGTTCCAGAAAACATCGCAGCGGGGGGCTTGTTTTTCTGACAGCAGCATCTGTGTGAGTCCGAGGCTTTTGTTGGCCTCTTCGTCAAATCGCACATCGACGCGGATTCCGGTTTGTTGTTCGAACTGCCGCAGAATTCCGTCGGCGAAAATTGAATCGTGAGCGCAGTAGACGACAACGACGGGAACCTGGCTGTCTGGTCTGAGCAGCAGCGGAATGACACCTGCTGCGATAAAGGGCAGCAGGACCAGCAGCCATGGCAGGCGTCGTTGGTACTGAGGCATGCAGTGGTACTCCGTACCGTCTTGAGTGCCGGGCGGGTGTTGTTCAGCCTGCTGCGAAGAGGTCCATGACGGCTTTACCATGTCCGTCCTGGGTGACATAGAAGGGACGCCCTTCGATATCGAAGCCCGTTTGCGGGCTGATGCCCATGGCGGTCATGATGGTGGCATGCAGGTCAGCGATGGAGACGGGGTTTTCCACAGCGATGAGTGGTCGTGTATCGGCAGTGCGTCCGTAGACGAAGCCGCGTTTGAGTCCGCCGCCGAACATCAGCACGCTGGTGCCGCCAGTGAAGTGCCGGTGCAGTCCGTAGTGTTTCATTTCTGCGACTGCATCGACTCGTTCCGTGGCCTGGTCTGCTGCAGAGGATCCTGGGACACCTTCGATCAGTGCATCGCGGCTGAATTCAGACGCCAGAATGACGAGCGTTCTGTCGAGGAGACCTCGCAGTTCCAGGTCGCGCACGAGCTGTGCGATGGGGGCATCGATTTCGGAGTGCATGCGGGCGAGCGTTTCGTGGCCGTTGGCGTGTGTATCCCAGTGCAGGAACGGGACATATTCTGTGGTGACTTCCACGAAGCGTGCTCCGGCTTCCACCAGTCTGCGAGCCAGCAGGCAGCCTCGGCCGAATCGCCCGGTGTCATAGATGCGGCGAGTGTCTTCGGGTTCAAGCTGGATGTCGAAGGCATCGCGGTCGCGAGAACTGAGCAGTCTCCAGGCGTTGTCCATGGATCGCAGCAGCGATTCCTGCTGATAGTCGCTCATGAAGCGTTTCTGTGGGCTGTTATCGACAAGTTTTTGGAGCAGTTTTTGGCGGCTGCCGAAACGGCCGGAGTTCATTCCTTTGGGTGGGCGAACTGAGGCGGCGGCTTCTTCCGGAAACGGCAGATTCATGGGTCCGAATTCGCTGCCGAAGAAGCCGGCGGTGGTGAAGGCTTTCAGTTCCTCGCTTTCACCGACTCCTTCGAGTCGCTGGCCGATATTAATGAAGGCCGGGATCACCGGGTTGAGCGGTCCGCGGAGTCGGGCGATCCATGAGCCGATGTGGGGGCAGGCTACGGTTTGCGGCGGCACATATCCTGTGTGCCAGTGGTACTGATGTCGAGAGTGCAGGATGCTGCCGAGGTCTGGCTGTACGGCCGAGCGAATCAGCGTGCCACGATCCATCATGGAGGCAATTTTTTCCAGGCCCTGGCAGATCCGCACGTTGCTGACGGCGGTGTCTATGGCGGGGAATGTGCTAAGCATTTCCGCGACGGGCAGGCCGGGGCGAAAGGGCTGATAGTGTTTCGGGTCGAGTGTGTCCGGAGCGGCCATGCCACCGCCCATCCACAGGAGGATGCAGGAGTCTGCGGTGGGAACGGGCTGAGTGGGCTGGGTGATTTCGGCGTGAGCGATGCTGCGTGGAGCACCTGCAGCCAGGGAAGCTGTGGCAGCGGCGGTCATGGCTCGCAGAAAGTCGCGTCGAGCCTGCTGTTCGTGTTGATCCGCACGCATGATTTTTCTCCGGCCGGTTTTCTGGAGGTTTGTAAGAGCTGGGATTCTAGTCGGCCATTTGGTGGTATGCCACCGGGCTGGGAGAGTGTTGATGGGGGCGAATTTCCTGAGAATCGGCAGTTCGAGGGACGGATTCTGCTTGAAAATGGGTGAAAACCCTGCCTGAAGCTCAGTTCTGTTCGTCGATTCCGTGGCAGATTTCTTGCGTTACCGGGACTTAAAGGTCAGAATTGTGCGGGTTTTGAGAGGCTGAGCGGGCTGTCACAGGAGTCCTGCAAATGAGTGCAGCGAAGCGAACCGGCGTAATATTCGTGGGTGTGTGTCTGGTGCTGACCGCGTGGATGCCGGTGCAGGCTGAACCTCCGGGACTGGGTCCGGCGGGTGAATTGCAGCGGATCGAGTTTGAATCTGCGGGTCCGACGACGCTGGCTGGTCGCAATGCGCGGCGGCAGCTGCTGGTGACGGGCGTTTATGCAAGTGGTCAGCGGCACGATTTGACTCACAGTGTGGCGTACAGCGTTGCGGCTCCGAATGTTTTGTCGGTGGATGCGGAAGGTCTGGTGACGCCGCTGCTGGATGGTGTCAGTCGAGTGACAGCGACGGAGCCGGGTGGTCGAACGGCGGCGATCGAACTAACGGCATCGCGTTGTGCTGAAGACCTGCCAGTGAATTTTGAGAACGAGATTGTGCCGATCTTTACGAAGCTGGGCTGCAACGCTGGTGGCTGTCACGGCAAGGCTGACGGTCAGAACGGTTTTCGGCTGTCGCTGCTGGGATTTTACCCTGATGAGGACTATGAGTTTTTGGTGCATGAGGATCGGGGTCGTCGCATTTTTCCGGCGGACGCTGGTTTCAGTCTGTTGCTGCAGAAGCCTGCCAACATTTTGCCTCATGGCGGTGGTCAGCGAATGTCGCCGGGGACATACGAGTGGGATCTGGTGACTCGCTGGATTCAGCAGGGCATGCCGTATGGTTCTGAAGAGGATCCTGTGCTGCAGCGGATTGAAGCTGTGCCGGCAGTTCGCGAGATGAACTTCCGTGGTCGGCAGCAGCTGTCAGTGCTGGCGCATTACAGTGACGGTTCGGTGCATGATGTGACACGACTGGCATCTTATGAGCCCAACCATGCTGAGATGGCAATTACGAATGCTGCTGGCCGAGTGACGGTAGAGGACGTGCCGGGTGAAGTAGCTGTGATGGTGCGATTTCAGGGTGAGGTGGGTGTATTTCGGGCTGTGATTCCGCAGGGTATTCCGGTGCAGAGTGTGCCTGCGGAAAAGAACTTTGTGGATTCGCTGGTGTTTGGGAAATTGAAGCAGCTGGGGATCCCCCCTGCCCCGCTGTGTGACGACGCCACCTTTATTCGGCGGGTGTCGATTGACATTGCTGGTCGTTTGCCGTCACCGGCTGAGACCAGTCAGTTTATCGCTGACACGGATCCTGCGAAGCGTGACCGGCTGATTGATCGGTTGTTGTCCAGCCCGGGTTATTCTGATTATTTCGCGAACAAGTGGGCGGCGGTGCTGCGGAACAAGCGGCGTCAGGCGACTGACATTCAGTACACATTTCGATTTCACAGCTGGATCCGGCGTGCGCTGCGTGAGAACATGCCGTACGATCAGTTTGTGCGTGCGGTGCTGACGGCGACGGGCGACGCTGAAACTCATCCACCGGCGGCCTGGTATCGCGAGGTCGCGACATCGACGCAGCAGATGGAGGACGTTGCGCAGTTGTTTTTGGGGATGCGACTGGCGTGTGCGAAGTGTCATCATCATCCGTTTGAGCGCTGGAGCCAGCAGGACTATTACGGCTTTGAGGCATTTTTTTCGCAGGTGGGTTTGAAGAATTCCCGCTACAATATGCAGCTGAATCAGCCGGATATGGTGTATGTGAAGGCTGAGGAGCCGAAGTCGCGTAATCCGCGGACTCAGCTGGACGTTCCGCCGGCCGGTCTGGGCAGTCCTGCGCTTGAGATTTCGAAATACGATGATGCTCGTCAGCACCTTGTGGACTGGATGGCGGCGCCAGAGAATCCATTTTTTGCCAAAGCGCTGGTGAATCGGTACTGGAAGCATTTCTTTGGTCGCGGCATAGTGGATCCGGAGGACGATCTGCGAGTCACGAATCCGCCGTCGAATCCGGCGCTGCTGGATGCTTTGTCAAAGCACTTTGTTGAGCATCGATTTGATTTGCAGGATCTGGTGCGGACCATTTGTCGCTCGTCAGCCTATCAGCTGAGTTCAGAGCCGACGGAATTCAATGCCGCGGATGCTCAGAATTTTTCGCGTTTTTATCCGCGGCGACTGACGGCTGAGGTGTTGTATGACGCGGTGAATTCTGTGGCTGAGACGCCATCGAATTTTGGTACGATTCCGCAGGGTACGACGGCGGTGCAGCTGCCGGACAACGGTTTCAATAATTATTTTCTGCAGGTCTTTGGGAAGCCGGAAGCCGAGAGTGCGTGTGAGTGCGAGCGGTCTCCTGAGGCCAATCTGTCGCAATCACTGCATCTGTTGAATTCGAGTGATGTGCAGGGGCGTTTGCAGAATGGTCAGGGGCGAGCCGCCAGGTTTGCTCGCGATGAGCAGCGGGCTGCGGAGGAGCAGCTGAGGGAGTTGTATCTGGCGGCGTTCAGCAGGCCACCGCGTCCGGAGGAGGTTCAGTTTGTGGTGCAGAAACTTGCTGATTATCCCAGCCGTCAGCAGGGTTGGGAAGACGTGATCTGGGCCATCCTGAATACTCGTGAGTTTCAGTTTGTAAAATAAGCTGCGGCAGGCGGAGTGGGCATTTTTGCTGCGATGATGCCGGGCAGTTGCGGTGAAAGTTTGGGGCCTTCGAAGTCCAGCAGCAGTGACGCTTCCCACGGTGTGCTGAAGTGCTGTTGTTCTGAGTCTGCGAAGGTGCTGTCTGTGAACAGCAGCATGTTGTCGGGCAGGCTTTCCTCCGGCAGGGCCACAGTTTGATTGAGTGTTCGATCGATATACACAGCGGCTTCGGCGTCAGGTCGTAAGATTGCGGGGTGTCCGCTGTCAGTCTGGAAGCGGATCTGCATATTGGCTGGCTGCCACTGCGCAGGTGGACGGATGCGGACGACGGCCATGCGTGGCTGGTAAACGCAGTCCTCGGAAATGATCTGAAGTGCGAGGGATTTCGGGCCGTCGGCATGTACGATGGTGTCAAGCAGGCTGAAGCCGAATCTTTGGGTGACATTTTTCAGTGTCAGTTGCCAGTCGCTGGAGTCCTGTTGCCCGAATTCCAGCAGCAGGCCACCTCCTCGGCAGGCCAGCAGAACATTTTCGAGCTGCAGTTTCTGGGGAGGGTGATTGCAGGAGATGCCATAACCGCCCCCTGCAAACACGCAATTCTGCAGTTCGATGATTCCGGGTTGCTGAGCGGGCCGGAACCAGGCCAGTCCGGAGCAGTCGTCAGCTGCGGAGGGCGACTGGATCTGACATTGGTGCAGCAGCAGAGAGCTGCACTGGACTGCGGCCAGCTGTCGAGGAGTTTCGGGTGTTGCTGAGCCGCTGGCTCTTCTCAGCTGCAGGCCTTTGAGTTCCACGGCTGATCCGGCAAGAATCCACTGATTCTGAGCCGGGATTTCGACGACTGCACTACCGGGGGTCAGGCATTCGATGGTGAGTCTGCCGGGAATGCGGAGATCGCGGGGGCGATACGTGCGCCCGGATTCCAGTTGAATGACTCCGTCAGCATTTGGCGGAGGCATGTCGAGGACTGTGTCCACGGCTGTGGCAGCGGTCTGGTTGTTTGTCAGCGGAATGTCTGTTGTGTTTTTTTCGGGGGTCAGCAGTTCGCGCCAGTCGCTGACGTTGAGTGGCAGCAGCTGAGGGTCGGACTGGCTGGCAATGAATCCGAGTCCTGTGAGGGCTGCGACAGCGGCTGCCGGCCAGCCGGTACGGCGAATGAGTCGGGCTGTGCGTGACTGTGTCTGACGTGTTGGGCCGGGCGGCAGAGTGACAATTTTGCGGGATTCCGGGAGCGACTGCACGATGCGGCGGATTGCGGAGAAGCTCTGGGGGGCTGCCGTCCATTGTCGCAGTGTTTCGGCAGCGGAGTCCGGGCGCAGTTCGGGAAGCCTGCGTGTGAGTATCTGGAGGCTGCGAGCCAGCCATTCAGGGCATTCCGGAACCAGCATTCGAACGTCGGGTACGTCATGTTCCCGGTGGCTGATCAGGCGTCGTACGGGATCGGCGGAGATGATGACCGGGCGCCCGGTGAGCAGCTGCCAGAGGAGGCAGCCGAGTGCGTAGAGTTCGCTGCGGCGATCGGGTTGTCGAGCACACTCGGCAAGTTCCGGTGCGAAGCCTTCGCAGTCGCGGAGTGTCAGTTGCTGTCCGATGGAAATCGCGGGGCGTCGCAGTCTGCGGGCAAATGCTGATGTCAAAAAAACTCGACCGCTGCTGCAAGCTCGAACTGCTGACAGGGTGAGGTTTCCGTGGGTGAGACCGTTTTTTTCGAACCACGCGAGGCACAGCAGCAGTTCGCGACCGATCTCTGCTGTGGCCTGCCACGGCAGTCGTCCGCCGCGTATCAGGAGCTCGTCAAGCGACCAGTTGCCGGCGTGAGGTGAAGCCAGCCAATACTGGCCGTGAAGGTCTTCTGCAAGTTCCAGTGGCAGAATGCAGCTGTTTGGTTTGCGTTGCCGAATCGCAGAGATTCCATCGAGCAATTGTCGCAATTCGGTGGGTGGCTGAGTCCCTGCCGCCGTGCTGCCGGTGCTGGCTCGACCGAGCACAAATTTTTGTGCTGACTGGCGGTCGAGTGCGAGCAGCGAGTGTTCTCCGAGCGGTTCGCAGGCGAGGAATCTGCCGACGGACAATTTTCCGGGTGGCGTGAGCTGCAGTTGTTCGGCCTGCCATGGCGTCAGTTGGCGCAGGCGGACCATGGCATCGAGCCAGACGGAGTCAAAGTCCGGGAGTTCTGCGGCTAAAGAGCGTACGAGCGGTGCGCAGCGGTCGAGGTCGCACCGGGCAGCCAGTCCTTCGGCTTGCAGCAGTGAGAGCAGGTGATCTGAGGGTTGTCGTTTGCCTGACCGCATCCAGCAGTACTCGGAAATCCATTTCGGTTTGCCCCGTGGCCGGATTATGGCAGAATCTGCCGGTTTGCAGAAGCCGTTTTCAGTGTGTTTGTGCGGTGATGGTGGGGAGTGCGAAGATGACGGGATGCGACGGGGTATCATCCGGGGCACCGGGCGGGTGTGGCTGGCGACCAGACTTTGCCGGGCGTGTTGTGTTGCAGTCAGCTTCGAAACTGAACATATTTCTCGAGGTGCTGGGGCGTCGCGGGGACGGGTTTCACGAGCTGGACACCGTGATGGTAAGGACACAGTTCTGTGATACATTGACGCTGATCCCCAACGGCAGCGGTGTGGTAACGCTGCGTTTGAGTGACGCGACTCCGGCTGCTCTGCGGGACGCGGTGCCGCTGGATGGTCGCAATCTGATAGTTCGGGCGGCTGAGGAGCTGCGTGGTTTGGGGGATTCGGGTTGTGGTGCGGAGATTGTCCTGCACAAGGTTATTCCTCCGGAATCCGGCCTTGGCGGGGGCTCAGGTAACGCGGCAGCGGCGTTGCTGGGGTGTCGCCGTATCTGGAATCTGGCAGTTTCGGATGAACGACTGCATGAAATTGCCGGGCGTTTGGGCAGTGACATCAACTTTTTGCTCAGCGGCGCTCGGGCGGCGATCTGTCGTGGGCGTGGTGAGCTCGTTGAGCCTCTGGCTTTCCCCGGAAAACTGCATTTTGTTGCTGTTCGTCCAGCGCGTGGCAACAGTACGCCGGAGGTCTTTCGCAGGACTGCGGCGGGTCAGAACCCGCGGACTTCCGAGCAGATTGCGAGTTGCTTGCAGGGTGGGCGAACCGAGTTACTTGAGTCATGTATTTTCAATCGTCTGACCGACGCAGCGGCGGGCCTGAATGCCGAGATGGCGGAGCTGCAGGCTCGATTTCAGCATGCCGTGCGTAAACCGGTGTTCATGTCCGGCAGTGGATCGACGTTGTTTGTGGTGTGTCGGAGTGCGCAGGAAGCTTACATCGTGAAGAACACAGCCGAGCGGCAGTTGCGTACTGTGGCGTGGCGACTGGAAGTTTGAGTGGAGGCGTTACCTGGGGGCAGAGGGATGGGCGATTTCGAGCCAGTTCTGAATTGTCTGCAGGTTGTCGGTGACTCTGTCGACCGCTTTCTTTGTCTCAGACGTCTGTTCAAGGTCGTCAAGTCGGAGCACGCGGAACCCTGCGCTGTAGACGATCTTCTCAGATTCCAGTGAGCGGCGAGTGTTGAGAATGAAGAGTGCCGGGGGCTGGCCATTTTGAGGAGCTGCCTGCCGGATTTGTTCTGCGATCGCGGCGTTGGCTTCACTGTCGACGGGCCACTGAATGCGGACCGGCTCGATTCCCAGATCACGCAGCAGATACAGGAATTCAGGGCCGTCGGCGACGACTTTGGGGGGACTTGCTGACAGTCTGGTTTTCAGGCTGGCTGTCTGATCGGCAAGTGCCTGCAGTGTTGTGCGTATGCGACCGGCTTCACGCTGTATCAGTTCGCGACGGTCGGGGTGTGCCGCGATGAGAGCAGTCTCGAGGTCGGGCAGTTGCAGCAGCAGAAGCTGTGGACTGAGCCAGGTGTTGGGGACGAAGCCCTTATGTGAATGTGCTCCGTCGGGCCCGTGCTGATGAGTAACGGCATCGGGTATCTCGATCAGGAACTGTGTGATGGATTTGCTCAAATCAACAGTTCGGGAGGGGGCCAGCGAAATGCGGTCAGTCCATGGTTCCCAGCCGGCACCGGTCAGCACGACCAGTCTGGCGTCTCGCAGACGGGCTGCAGCGGTGCGAGTGGGGCGCCAGTCTCGTGAGGGGCGTTCTCGGGGAACGATCAGGCGGACGTCGTCGGCCTTTCCGAGCAGCTGACCGGCAATTTCTGTTGTGATGGGCGAGGTTGTGGCGACTGCCAGCAGTTCTGGAGTGCTGGCGGACTGGCTGGCAGGCTGTTGGCTGCACCCGCCGGAAATCCCGAGCAGGGTGGCGATGATGATGACTGAGAAGGCTGTTTTCATGTGATCGCGTGTGCAGTAATTGTTGATTTTTCCGGGTAAGTGGCGGGCGATGGCGGGAGTGGAATGGGGGAGGGTGTCATCTTCGGGTGTGTTTGTGAAGTCGTCAAATGCCTGAACGATTTCCCGGAAAAAACCTGAAAAGTGTCAGTGGAAAAGGCGGCTGCTGGCGATAGTTGTGTGGACAACTATTGTTTTGCTGTCTATTATC
>Ga0172373_10001890_pt1 | contig 33124 bp, 26 predicted proteins | sample Lak10m_2_FD_114546 | JGI IMG/M metagenome (GOLD analysis project Ga0172373, IMG submission 114546) | Freshwater microbial communities from Kabuno Bay, South-Kivu, Congo - kab_092012_10m | ecosystem: Environmental > Aquatic > Freshwater > Lake | place: Democratic Republic of the Congo...
AGGGATCGCGGTGAGAGCTGTCAACTGGCAAGCAGAACTGAAAACATCCCAATTCGCCCGAATTCACACCGTTTCGTCATCCCACCCCAGCACCACACCAGCACCACCCCAGCACCACCCCAGCACCACCCCAGCACCACCCCAGCACCACCAATTTCACCACGCTCCCTCCGATTTCCAAAATCGCACTCCAGGAACGCCAGGAACGCCAGGAACGCCAGGCAGGCAAGGCACGCAAGCATTCATCAGGCCCCGCATATCCCGTATATCCATGATATGGCTCATATCCAGTTTATACCGTATACCAATTATCTCACGCATCCTCAGCACATACCGTCCATTCAGCACATCTGACACACCCCAGGCCGTACCAGTCCAGTCCTCCCCTCGGTCTCTCAAATCCCGCAACGTCCGAATAACAACAACTGCACGCCTGACACGATCCGGTCGAAGCATGTCAGAGCGAAATTGTCGCGAAATCCCGCAGGCTGCCCGCGAAGCCGGAGGGACTGTCCCTTTGGCAGCAGGCAATCAGAGCTGGAAAAAAACAGCTTTCTCGCTTCTTTCTTTTCGTTGAACGCAGTACTTAATCGCTGCAGGGAAGATGCGTTGAAACACCCGTACGCGGACCGTTTCGAAAAGACATCGCAGCAAAACTCAAATCGCCGCTCCGTCCACGCGAACTGTCCCGCGATAGACACAAGAGCAGTCTGGTATTCCCAGTGCCACCATCAATTCCCTCACGACTCCGAGGGGCGTCTTCACAGGGACAGTCCCTCTGCCCGGAAATGGCAAAGCTATACGCTGTAGAGGTTTGCGCCTCGCTGGATGGGCTGGTGGAGAGGAGTGTTCGGCTGGAGCGACTGCGAAGGCGCCCACAAAAGTCAGGGGGCGTTGAAATTTTCGTCATCATTGTCTTTACAATGCTAAGTGGGTTTCGTATGATACCCTAATGATAGTATAATCTGCGTGCCATGTTTTCGTGTTGACATTTGTGTCTCCATCATTTTCACTCAGCCCCACCAAGGCTCATAGAAATGGCCAGAATCACGCGATCACGTATTCATCGCCCGGATGAAACTGCGTGTGTCCTCACAGTGTGTCGCCCAAATATCGGGCGATGCTACGAACAGCCTGATTCCGCAGACAGTGGTACTCACTGCCACGGCAAATCATCGGCAGAGGCGATTCTTGTTCGACAATCTCAGTTCTTCTGCATTGAACTTGTCTGCTGCATTGTTTCCGTCGTTGATATCCGCCAGATCCTGCGACCTCGCCCCGATATTGCTCAATCCCTGACCGCAGCCGAGGTCGCAGAACGCTGGCTCCGTCTTTGTCCATCAATTCGCACCACCAGCCGCGATCCGGACCCGCCCACGAAAGCTGAAATTCTCAACATAGCTCGCGACAAAATACGCGTTCGTCAAATTCGCAGACAACTGAGTGATGTGTCGTGGTGGATGCGGCTGCTCTGCCAAAGACTTGCTCAGCACCTGAACTCCCGAAACGGGCTCCATGGACCATTTCACGAGGGCCGTTTTCGTTCTCAGAAACTGTTCGATGAAGGTGCCACCAACGAAATACTCGCAGAAATCAACCTTGCGGGGCTCCCTCTTGACACCACCGAACAGCTCACACCCAAAGCCCTTCGTGCGCTGGCCGCAGAAATCGCAGTGCGGATACACTCCAGGTTAGTCAGCCACTCGTCTGCAGGACAACCAATCGCCGAGACGCCGTACTGCGAACAGTTACTTGTTTCAAGGACACCAGCGTCCGCAGACAGTGCGACGATTAATCGTCAACCGGCCCTGGAACTGGTGTGGATCGCGAGGTTTGCCAAACTCGTCCAACATTTCGCAGGTCCCACTCGACAAAACGCACGCTGCGCACGCAGAGTACGCTACGCACAGCTCTCAGTCGTTGCCTCTTTCCTGCGCACTCGTTCACCTCCATCAGTCATCGCAAAACAGGCAACCACCTGATACTGCCAGACCCGTCTCAAAGCAGCTCAAGATACGCCCGAATATCGGCCTTTTCCTGATCCGTCATGCCGAACCCTGGGATGCCGACGACGTTCTGTACGAAGTTAAAGTACTGCTGATAGTGATTCATCAGTTCGTCAAGATTCTTCGCACCATTGTTGTGGAAATAGGGGGCGGTGGTGCGAACGTTCCAGAGCGTTGGGATTTTAAATGCGTTGGCGTCCGCTGCATTTCCGGTTATCAGGGCTCGTCCGGGGTCGGTGGATGTCATTGTCACGAGGCTGCCATCTGGCTGGCGGAATTCCCAGTTCCGCGGGGTACCCCCGCCAAGCTGAAACTCCGAGACGAAGGCACTGATGAATCGAGTACCTGTCGGGATGCCAAAGATTGCGTTGGCACCCGGCGATGTGGCATTGAGCATGGGGCCTCCATGGCAATGCACGCAGCGTCCCTTGACGGGGTTACCGTTGACCGGATTATCATCCGTGAAGAACAGGCGCCCACGTTTTTCAGCATCAGTGCGTCCACGTGGCAGTTCAGGTGGTGTGCCATGCTCAATAAAGTTTCGCAGTGATTTCACAGTTACTCTACTACGCTCCCAGGCTGCCACCGCATTCAGGTCTCTTTCGGTTGGCAATCGGGTGATTTCAGAGTGCCCCATCCAGGCGTCAAGTGCCTGCAGTTGCAGGTTGGGCGCGCGGCCGTCGTACATAAGAACCGGGTCGAGCGCTGAGCTATTGAACACCGTTGGTACGCCGCGTGGAAGAATTGCAGTGCGAGCGGCTGAGCCTTCGATGGCAACATTGCTGTGCAGGGGAACTTCTACGAGTATTGTGGCATTCTGGCGAATACGGTTGAACGTGTTACCTCCAACGACATCGGCAGCATCGTGCCGGAACAGCACGTCACTGGCTGGAAGCAAATTGACCTGCAGTATTGAAAGAGCACCAGTTTCCTTCGTGTGACAGGTCTGACAGGTACGTCCGTTTCCTCGAAAGGTGGCACCGGCAAACAGTTTCCCTCCCCGCTCAACCAACTGTTCGTCGTCCTGAGCGGAGGCAGCGACGGCTGTGAGCAGGATTGCGGGGATCATCAGCAAACGCAGGACCCAAACGCGAATGTTCATCTTCCGTACTCCTCATGCGTGAAATCGGGATACCGGAACACTCTGCAGATCACACGACAACAGCCCGGTTCTTTCAGAGAAAGGCCGAGATTTGTAAACACCCCGCCAGCTTTCCGAGAAATTCGACTCGACGCCCGGGCTGAATTGCTCAAATGACGACCGCGCTCAGATCGTATCTGGTACGCGGATTGCCGGGGTCATTTCCTGATCGAGATTGTTTTCGCTTCAACCCGACAAGGTAACGAACCGTTCACAGAGCGATGCGCTTTACGCAGTCGGTTTGGCGAAGGCATCCTGAAGGTAATGGTCACGCGGGACTCAGAGCTCTGCCTGCATGGAGACCCCGAAAAGATGACTGGAATTTTGTGGGGACGGTTTACCGGGACGCTTGTGGACAGCCCCAGACCCCCGGGAGGCCATCGACAGGTTTGCTGCTTGCGAGGCAAGCTGAATGCATCCGGACCAGCGATGATTTCAAACATGAATCAGTCAGTTTTGGAACAGATTCCAGATCACAGGCTCGTTCGCGCATCTGTGCAATCTGAGTGATTCGTGGTTAAAACAAGGGATTCGGATTTGGACCACAGATTCCTCAGATTCCACAGATTCCACAGATGATGGGAGCTTTTCAGTCCCGTGTCTGTGCGATTCACTTCGGTTGTCACCGTGCACCGCAATCGCTGCACGTCTCTGGACGGTGATGCACCACTCAGTCACAAGCTTCCGTGGGAATCAGATCGCGAGTTGGTTTGACATGCCCAGCCTGACCTCCGCGTTTGCGTCTGGATTTCGGCTTCGCCGTGCTCACTGGCTGCTGTCCCGGTCAATGGCTCGACGGTGGCAGCGAGGAATTGCCCGAGTTCATGCCAAGTCGCCGTTCGAGTTCCTCGATTCGCTTTTGCTGTGATGCAATGAGCTGTTTTCAAAGATCAATCCTGAAACTGTGAACGGTAACCAACTTTTTTCCTTCTCAACTGGTCTCCTCTCTCCTTTCGCCGTCACAGGCTTCGGGATCGAGTCAGGTGCGGACATTGATCCGGCGATCAGAATCGCGAGGCGACCACAAACGTGATCCAGCCTCCGAGGTAGGCGAGGAGCGTCATGTAGACGAAGCAAAACACTGGCCAGCGCCAACTGTTGGTCTCGCGGCGAATCACCATCAGCGTTGAGACACATTGCGCACACAGGGCGAAAAAAACCATGATCGAGAGGCCCGAGGCGACCGTGAATACGGGGCGGCCATCGGGCCAGGAAGCTGTTTTCAGTACTCCCCTCAGGCCTTCATCTTCTTCATCCACGTCGCCACCAAGACTGTAAATTGTCCCCATCGTGGCGATAATCACTTCTCGGGCAGGAAAGGAAGCCAGCACGCCGACGCCGATCTTCCAGTCCCAGCCAAGGGGGGCAAAGACCGGCTCAATGACGCGCCCCGTCCGACCCAGCAGACTGTTTTCAAGCAGACTTGCGTTTGCCTGATTGAGTTTATCTGTGAGCTGTTCAAGCTTTGCGGACTGCTCGGGATCGTCAGCAGGCAGCGTTTCGATTTCCGCCAGCAGTTGATCGCGGGGACCGTGGTCGCCTGGAAATGAACCGGCAGCCCAGACCAGCACGCTGGTTGCAAAGATCAACGTCCCGGCTCGACTGACGAAAGACCAGCCACTCTCCCAGACACGGCGCAGGACAACTCTCCAGGACGGCATGCGGTAATCTGGCAGTTCCAGCAGAAACGGAGCAGCCTCGCCCCGGAAAAAAGTGCTCCGCAGCAGGAACGCGACCGGGATGGCCACAAACAGCCCCAGCGAACTCATGCCGAAGAGTACCAGCCCCCGCAGGGGAAGCAGGTTCCACGCAACACGGATGTCCGGAATCAGTGTGCCGATCAAAAGCACATAGACCGGCAAACGTGCTGAACAGCTCATCAGTGGCGCCACCAGAATCGTCACGAACCGGTCTCGACGATTCTCGATGACTCGAGTCGCCATAATCCCGGGAACCGCACACGCGAATGATGACATGAGCGGCAGAAAGGAGCGGCCACTGAGCCCCAGTAAAGACATGAGCCGGTCCATCATGAATGCGGCCCGGGCCATGTAACCACAGTCTTCGAGAACACCGATGAAAAGGAACAGCAGACAGATCTGAGGCAGAAAAACCAGCACTCCGCCAACTCCGGCAATCACGCCGTCCGTGAGCAGACTGCGGAATGGGCCTGGGTCCATCGATGCCACGACCAGATCGGACAGTGATCCAAGACTGCTGTCCACAGCGTCGCTTAAGGGCGCGGAGAACCAATAGATCGTGGAAAACACGAGCAGTAACACGGAGACACACAGCAACAGCCCGAAGACACTCTGCGTGAGCACGCCGTCGATCCGATCTGTGAGTGATCGTCCGGAGATACTGGCGGTGGTCTGGACCGCAGGGAGCAATCGACCTGTTGCCGCGTAACGCTGTTCTGCTTCTGCTGCAGGCAGTTGCTGGCCGCAGACGCTCAGCTGATCACGTGCCCTTGACAAAGCCTGTACAAATTCCGATCCCTGCTGCCCCGCCAGCAGTCGTTCGACCAAACCGCCTGGATCCAGCAGCGCCCGGCGCACGAGGAAACCTGCTGCTGACGAAGAGACTGCCGGCATCGATTTGAGTCGCGAATGCAGGTCAGCCACAGCGCGACAAATCTCGGGACTTAAATATTCAGGATGCGCAGCTGGCACGGATGCCGCTCGCAGGAGCGACAAACAGGCTGCTTCGAGTTGCTGCAAGCCTTCCCGACGGCTGGCTGAAGTGGGGACAACAGGCATCCCCAGCCGCGCTGATAGTTCTGTGCAGTCAATACGAATGCCTGCCGCAACTGCGGCGTCCCACATGTTCAGGCAGAGAACGACCGGCAAACCGGACTCCTGAACCTGTGTTGCGAGGTAGAGGTTTCGATCGAGCGCTGCGGCATTACAGATGCAGATGACCAGGTCGGGCGCAGGAGCCCCGCTGTAACCAGTCAACACCTCCACCGCGACAAGCTCGTCCGGTGATCGAGGTGCCAGACTGTAAGTTCCGGGAAGGTCAATCAGTTCGACCGCCGAACCATTCCATGTGACGCGCCCAGTTCGCTGATCAACCGTCACACCCGGATAGTTGCCGGTCCGCACATGCAGGCCCGACAGAGCATTGAAGAGGGTGCTCTTGCCTGTGTTAGGGTTGCCGATCAATGCCACCCGAAATGGGCGGGAGACAGCAGGATTATCGGAGCGGGCGTTCAAGGGCGGGGATCGCGCAGGGAGTTTTGGAAGGCGCTAGACAGAACCGGCCAGTTCCATGCGGTCTGCCCGTCCGCGACGGCCGAATTCCGCCGAAGCAGAGACCTGACAGGCGTCTGCCAGAACTTGAACGTGGACCACAGCAGCATCCGCAGGCCGCATCGTGATGGATACTCCGTGCAGCCGATATTGGACCGGTCCGCCAAACGGTGCCCGGCGAACGACGTGCACGGTCGCACCCGGAACAAATCCCAATTCCATCAGACGTGCCGCGAGGCCCCCTGTTGTGGCGACCTGGGAGACCACGCAGACCGTTCCCGGTTCCAAACCTGAAAGCGGAAGATTGCTGAGGAGATTCACCACACGGCCCGCCCTGATTGAGAGGAGAAATGTTGGTAAGCGACCGATCCTGTCGAGCTTGAGACTCAGTCTCAGTTGGTCGGAGTATCGCAGGTTGGCTGTGAAAAGCCACAAAGAATCGGCCTGGAGTTGAACGATTTCCCGAGAATGTCTCGATTGCGATCGCCGGCGGCAACAGCGTCGAAAGCAACACTCGCCGTTGGCTCAGGTCAGTATCCAGCGTGGAAAAAGACGGCTTAGGGGTGATTGCCTGCTGAGTTGCCGGCCTGAAATGTCAGTCCCAGTCAAAGAGATTGCCGAGCCACGACTCCCGTTTTCTCGGTCTTTGATCGTAACGTCCTTCCCGGTCATCCCAGTTGTCCCGGTCATCCCGGTTGTACGAGCGAGGTCGGGTGGTATCGTCATCAAACTGACTGTGAGCATGACGACTGGCGCATTCGAGAAGTTTGTCGAGTTCACCGCGGTCGAGCCAGATCCCCCTGCAGGTTGGACAGTAATCGACCTCGATCCCCTGACTATCCATCATTCTGAGTTCGATTTTACGAACAGGACACAGCATGGAATGCTCCTGAAAATTGCATAAAGATCTACCGCGTTCGTTTTTGGCGGCTGCTGCAATTTTCAAGACAGCAATATGGAATGCGTGGTATCCATTTTTTCAATGATGATGTGACTGCCCGAAGGAGCATGGCACTTTGGGCCGCCTCAGCTGCCACCTGCGTCAATCAATGCGCTGATTACAGACTTGTGTTTTCGGATTCGCGCGTGTTGGAGAGGCGTTCGTCCTTGATGCGACTTCGAATGAACATCCCAACCATTTTCGATCAGCATTTTCACAAATCTCAGGTGACCTTCGCATGCGGCAACGCCAAGTGCTTCGGGCTGAAGGCGTGGATCAGCCCCATTGGCAAGCAGCAGGGCGGCCATGTCTTTGTGATTGCGCGATATCGCGCATGTCAATGGGCCGTGTCCGTGACGGTCTCGGTGATTCACATTTGCACCGGCGCGAATCAACATCTGAGCCACATCTGGACGTCCATGAAATGCAGCGATGTGTAGCGCAGTGCTCCCTATTTTGTTCGCGATTCGCGGGTCAGCACCGAATTTGAGAAGGGCACGGCAAATTCGGAGGTCGATGGAGCTCGTGGCGGCTTCACGAAGAACGATGTCATTATCCATCATTGAAAGATTCGGGTCAGCTCCGGATTTGAGTAACAAGCTCACTGTTGCAACGTGATTTGCGCGAACGGCGTACAACAGCGGAGGCTGCCGGAATTGGTTTGTTCCGTTGATACTGGCACCAGGCGAGATCAAAAAACGAACGACAGGTACATGCCCCCTCTCGGCTGCCAGCATCAGCGGCGTCTCGCAGGTGGGGCGGTTCTTCCGTGGAGGCAGGCGAACGTTGACGCTCGTTGCCCCTTGCAATTGAGCACGGACGGCTTTGATGTCTTGACTCAAGATTGCCTCGACTAGCATGGTCAATGCCGAACGTGCTGGCTTTCCCATTTGACTTCGGATTCGCGTCCTGCAAGATAATGTTTCTCGAGGTGCCATGCACCTCAAGGCCGTGCGAATGGAGGGCACCGCGACGGGCCGGGGCGGCTGCAGTGCAAGGTTAGGTGGTCGTCGGTGTCCGCGATTCCGACCCGAGCCAGGCCAGATAAACGCAAATCGCCACGACGACGGAGGCACTCATCACAACGGGCCGCAAGCCCGAGACGAGCCCGAACCACTCAAAGCCCAAATACCAGCGATCGACACCACCGCCGAACAGGCCTACGGCGAGAACCCAAACGGCGTAGTCGGCGTCCGCGAATTCCGAGAGCCGCATGGGGAAGATCCATTGACGGTACGTCAGGCCGCGCCCGCCGGTCGCCGCCTTGAGGAAGGCCATGGGCGAACGTATCTCGTGCAGGGAAGCGAGCAAGAATGACCGATGCCGCAATAGGGCAGCCCACAGCACGCAAACCAGCGAAACATACAACACCTGGCAGATGACGCCGAGGCCATAGACCATGGCGAGAGGATAGGAAGAATCGAGGAGTGATCGCGCGATCGGGTTCGCCTCCTGCCCCAGGTCGGGCGAATGGTAGAGCGTCGCGGCGATATCGAAGACTGCACCCCCGACGAAGAAGACGACGCCCGGTATGAGCAGACCTGCCGGGGCAGTCACTGTCCCTGAAAGAGCGAGCCGTATCGCCAGGCAGAGGCAGACGACCAGCAGGGGCGGCAAGACAAATGCTGAGGGCGCCCAGATCGCCGGGGACACCTGCAGAAACCAGATTGCGATAATGAAGGCAGCGGAGCACAGGCTGAGCAGGAGCAGGTAGCGGGCCACCGGCTTAGTCGAAGTCGAGATCTGATCGTTCGGCGTCACACGCAACTCCGGAATGCCTGCACTCCACCTGATTTGATTCGAGGCGGCTCAGCTGGACCTTGTAGACGGCACCAGGACAGCCTGGGAGACAAGCCAGACTTGACACTTCACACTTCATCCAGGGTATCAGGAACTGGCGAGTGGATCAAGAATTTCACGGAGTGTCAGGCTGTTGCTGTGAACGACTACTTGCTTTCACACGATCACGGAATTTTTCAAAATTTCGCATTCGTCTGATGCCCGGCGTGACGCCACTTACACAGTGGTTTTTTCTTAAACGAACACGAGGTGAATCGATGAATGCCATCAAAGAATCACAAAGGAAGCTCAAAGCGGCTGAAAAGAAACTGAAGCAGGAACTGAAAGAGATGGAGGATAAGGCCAGAGAGTCACTGCAACTGGTGGCGGACAATGCCGCGTTGGTGTATGTCAGGGAAAGGGAAAACGACTCGCTGGATTTTGATGACTGTGTCATCGTTGTCGCGGCCGCTCGTGCCGGTGCGGCCGGGGCGATGGGGTCGGGCGGTGGTCCCTGGGGTGCCGCTGGTGCCGCAGCACTCGGAGCGGGAGCCGGAGTACCACTGGCCCGTATCGCCTGCCGTCGTCTCATTCCCAAAGAATGATTCAAGGATTTTCGCCTCAGGTGCCGGGCAGTTGAGGGCGGCGTTGGCGAGGCCTTTGCCCGCAGGCGGTTGCCATGCGGCTGGGATTGCGTTTTGGATTGCGTTGGGAACCAGCGGTTGTGCGGAAGCCCTGGGCTGTATTTTGCACCGAAGGTGCGCGCGCTGGCAAGTGCGTTGGTGGGGCGTTGGTGGGGCGTTGGCAGGGGCGTTGGCAGGGGCGTTGGCAGGGGCGTTGGCAGGGGCCGTTTGCCCGCAGGCTGCCGCCATGCGGCTGGGAATGCGTTTTGGATTGCGTTGGGAATCAGCGATTGGGCGGAAGCCCCCGGCTGTGTTTTGCACCGAAGGTGCGCGCGCTGGCAAGTGCGTTGGTGGGGCGTTGGCGGGGCCTTTTGCCCGCAGGCTGCCGCCATGCGGCTGGGAATGCGTTTTGGATTGCGTTGGGAACCAGCGGTTGTGCGGAAGCCCCCGGCTGTATTTTGCACCGAAGGTGCGCGCGCTGGCAAGTGCGTTGGTGGGGCGTTGGCAGGGGCCGTTTGCCCGCAGGCTGCCGCCATGCGGCTACTATGCGGCGATCAGCGGTTGGCGATGCCGCCTGGGTCAGGCCGCGGGTTCCTGTTGAGTCATGCAGTGGAACGCTCCAAGTCCCCAGACGAGATCGAGGGCATCGATGCCGACGATGCGGCGTCGAGGGTAAGCTTCGCTGAGGATTTGCATGGCGACGTCATCGGCGGGGTCGCGGAAGGTGGGTACGATCAGTCCGCCGTTGACAAGGCAATAATTGCAGTAGCTGGCGGGAAGTCGGTTGTCATCGAGGAATTTTGGTGGGGGGAGCGGCAGTGGTCTGGGGAGGAGGGCTTCACCTCGGCTGTTTTGCGCTTCCGCGACGGCAGCGAAGTTGGCCATCAGGGCTGCGGCTTCTGGAGCGTCTTCGTTCCACGGCGCTGCCACCAGCACAGTTCTTTCGTCAGCAAATCGAGCCGTCTGATCGATGTGACCATCGGTGTCATCACCGACAACTCCATGACCTGGAAGCCAAACGACATGCTCAGCCTGCAGCCACACAGAGAGGATTTCGTTCATGACGCTGCGTGTCATTCCGGGATTGCGATTGGGATTGAGCAGGCAGCTGTCGGTGGTGAGTACCGTGCCTTGACCATTTCCTTCGATGGCACCACCTTCGAGGATCAGGTGCGGGCGGATCGAACGAATTCTGAGAGCATGTGCGATGCGACCGGCGGTGAGTTCGTCGAGGTTCCAGGGCGGGTACTTGCCGCCCCACGCGTTGTAATTCCAGTCAAGAATGATGCGGGAACCGGCGGCCGCTGAATTCGCCCGCCCCGTCATAAAGATGGGGCCATGGTCACGACACCACGAATCGTTGACTGGGATGTCAAACCATTCAGGAGTGAAGCGAGAGCCACGACGGCTGCAGGCGGCGTCAAGCAGAGGATCAGCCGCATCGCGGACGGTCGCTCCGGAAGACAGAATCCGCACCGGCTCAAATTCGGCCATGGCGGCAACAAATTCGGCAAACGCGGTCGGAATGCGTTCAAAGATGCCGGGCCATGTGTTGGGATTGACCGGCCACGCGGTCCAGGTGGCAAGGTGCGGTTCCCATTCGGCTGGCCAGCGATAGTTGGTAAGCGGGAGCATTTTTGGGGGGACAGAAGAGAAAGTTTGTGTGGGGGGGGGGAGCGACGGAAGCCAGCATCATCCCAAGTAGTCGGGAATCTTCAAATCAAACAATCGAACTTCCATTCTTCTCTTCACTTTCATGCTGTTCTCCGGGAGATTTCCTTGAGTGCTCACCAGACACCTTCGTGGATCATCTGCCCATGCCCGAAAACGACTTCCTGAATTATCTCGCGCGTCGTTTTCCGGCTCAGCCTCCCGTTTCACTGGGAATTGGCGATGATGGTTCTGTTCTGCAGCTTGCCGCCAACACGCAGCTGGTGACTGTGACTGATATGCTCCTGGACGGCGTTCACTTCAAGCTGGCTGAAATCGATCCGGCACTCGTCGGTCGCAAGGCTGTTGCGGTGAATCTCAGCGATCTGGCTGCAATGGCGGCTGTTCCAGTCGCCTCCTTCATTTCGCTGGCGATCCCGCGCAGTCAGTCTGAGTCAACGCCCGGCTGGCTGGAACGTTTGTATGATGGCATTGAAGAACTCGCTCGACGATATTGCTTCACCGTTGCAGGCGGAGACACCAACGCGTGGGACGGTCCATTTGCCATCAACGTCTGTCTGCTTGGGACCGCTCTGTCACCCCGAATACCTCTTCGCAGCGATGCTCGTCCCGGGGATCTGCTCTTTGTCACGGGCCGGCTTGGGGGAAGTTTAAGCAGTGGCCGGCATCTGCGATTCGAGCCTCGTTTTGACGCCATTCGCTGGCTCATCGACAACGTCGCACTGCACGCTCTCATGGATATCTCGGATGGCATCGCCACCGATCTGCCGCGAATGATGGGTGCCAGCGGAACAGGGGCCGTAATTCTTGAAGACAGCATTCCCATTCACGCGGATGTCTGCGACAGTCTCCCGGTCGCCGCACGACTTCAGGCGGCACTTTGCGATGGCGAAGATTTTGAACTGTTGTTCTCTATTCCACCGGAAGCCAAAGAAAAACTGCTGGCAGCCCCACAGCATCTTTGCTGCATGCAGATTGGATACGTCACTGAAAACCGGACTATCCTGCTTGAGGACAGCAGCGGGCACGCACGACCACTTCCACCTGGCGGCTGGCAACATCGCATTTAAGGATCGCGTCAGCCCTTTCGTGTGCGCACTTCGCGTGGGGGGAACGCCCGCCAGGCTGACCGAACGAAGCGAGTGATTTAGCTGGCCCGGACGGGAGCATTGTGGTGAGCGGACGATAAAAAAACCAGGCGACCTTTTGTGGTCGCCTGGTTGGGAGTTGAGGGTCTGGATCGAGTGGACCGGGTTGTTCACTTCACGGCAGTGCCGGTGGCAGTTTCAGGTTTTTTCGTCGGAGGAACCGAGAGAGAAGAGCGGGCCGGAGCCGGAGCCGGTACCACCTTTGAGTTCTTCGCGGGGTCGAGCAGGTGCAGCAGCGGCAGTAGCAGCGGTTGCGGCTGCAGGAGCCGTGGCGTCGCCTGGAGCGGCTTCTGGTTCCTTCACTTCGGATTTCCGACTGAGCCCGATCTTGCGATCGTTGGTATCGACTCGGAGAACGCGAACTTCGAGTTCCTGTCCGACGGTAACGAGGGATTCGGGGTGTTCGACCTTGTGATCGGCGAGTTCGGAGACGTGAAGCAGCCCTTCAAGTTCGTCTTCGAGCTGGATGAACACACCGAAGTTGGTGATTTTTGTGACTTTGCCCGTAACCATGCGGCCTGGGGCGTACTTTTGTGGGATGCGGGTTGCCCAGGGATCTTCGGCGAGTTGCTTGAGACCGAGGGCGATGCGGCGGCGACCTTCATCGACTGACAGGATCTGGCACTCGATGGGGTCACCTTTCTTGAGGATTTCGTTGGCATGGGAGACTTTGCGGGTCCAGGACATGTCGCTGATGTGCAGGAGGCCATCAACACCTTCCTGAAGTTCGACGAAGGCACCATAGTTAGTGAGATTGCGAACGGTGCCTTTGACGATGGTTCCGACGGGGTAACGAGCAGTGACTTCGTCCCAGGGGTTGGGCTGAGTCTGCTTCATGCCGAGGGAGATTTCCTGTTTTTCTTCGTTGATCCCGAGCACCATGACTTCGACTTTGTCGCCGATAGCCACAAGTTCGCTGGGGTGATTAACGCGGCGGGTCCAGGACATTTCGCTGATATGAACGAGCCCTTCGATACCGTCTTCGAGCTTAACGAAGGCACCGTAGGAAAGGACGTTGACAACTTCGCCCTGAACGCGTGAGCTGACTGGATATTTGGTGCTGATGTTGGCCCAGGGGCTTGGAGATTTCTGTTTGAGGCCGAGAGCAATTTTTTCTTTTTCGTAGTCGATGTTGAGGACGACCACTTCGATTTCGTCGTCGATTTTGACCATTTCGGTCGGGTGACTGATACGGCCGTAGCTCATGTCGGTGATGTGCAGCAGGCCGTCGATGCCGCCGAGATCCACGAAGGCCCCGAAGTCGGCGATATTTTTGACGGTACCGCGGCGGATTTGTCCGATCTGGAGATTGGAGAGCAGCGATTTCTTCATCTTTTCGCGCTCTTCTTCGATCAAACGACGGCGGGACACGACGATGTTTCGCCGGGCTTCGTCGATCTTCAGGATCATGCACTCGATGTCGTGTCCGATGTATTCGGCGATGTCGTTGGGGCGGCGGATATCGACCTGGCTGGCGGGCAGGAACACGTTTACGCCGATATTAAGGAGAAGTCCACCCTTGATTTTGCGGATGACCTGACCGCGGACGATGTCGCCTTCCTGATGGGTGCTGATGATTTTTTCCCATTCGCGACGGCGGTCGGCCTTGCGTTTGGAGAGCACGATGAGTCCGATGGAGTCTTCGAATTCTTCGAGTTCGACTTCGATACTCTGGCCGACTTCAGGCTGCGGTTCGCTGGGATCCCACTCGTCCCGCTGAACGACACCTTCGCTTTTGTAGCCGATGTCCACGACGACTTCTTCGTTATCCACGCGGACAATGGTGCCTGTGAGAATCTGATTGAGGTCGTAGGCCTGAGCCTGTTCCTGGTAGATGTCTTCTTCGGCGAAATCGGGGAACGACGCGGAAATGACCGCATCCAGTTCCGACTCATCAATGTTGAACTCACGCAAAAGGTTCCGATCGACCATGTGTTTCCCGCTTTCCCGACCGGGTGCATGGGGTGCCGGGGAGGCACAGCAGCCTGGATCGGGGTTAAAATCATGCAAATCGCGCTGCCCGGGACATCCCGAACAAACATGGCCGCGTTTTGCGGAGAATTCGGAAGTGTACCCAATTATCGGCTTGAAGTCCAGTCGGGATTTGAATTACCGGACGATCGCAGCCCTCGAAATTTGCATGCGGCATGAAACCCGGTGAATTCGGCAGCAGGTCAGCTATGCAGCGGTTCGGTCCGTAACAGGTTTTCTGCCGAGCCAACCCCTGGTCGTCAGCTCGGGAATCGCGGCCTGCGGGGACTTTCCCGGTGTTCCGCCGGATGCGGCGAAGTGTCGTCAATTTATTGAGATTCTGCTCTTCCGGTGCCATGTACCTGAGGCTCTGAGTGCCATGCACCCTGACGGGATGATTTTGCGGCTGGTCGCCGGGAGGAGTGCGGGTAATCATCTGCTGATTATTGCTTGATCAGCCAGACGGCCGGGCTGCGGACGCCTGGTCGCACTTCGCCGCTTGCGATCACAGTACCGAATGAGGTTTCCGCGGTCGGAGCGGTTACGACAGCTGGTAGGAAATCCGGCCCCGGTACCCATCGGTTCTCGGCGATAAGAAAACGCTGTGTTATACGTGGAAATCCACGGTGTTTGGTTGGATCGTTGCCCACCTGAGTGCCATCGTCGCCGCCCAGCAAGAGAGGTTGATTGTCTTTTTGGGCGACAGGCGAGGGTGCAGCGACGCTGGGAGACGGCAGGGATGGGAGCGGCACCCAGCCGTGCACAGCGTCCAGCTTCCAGACATCGCTCAGATAACGACGTTCAAGGGCCTGTTTTGAATTTGGCGTGAGCGCCGCGCCTCCCGCGATCCACAGCTGATCCTGCACAGCGGCGGCTGCAGCCAGAATTCGGGGTGGGGCGGGGAATGCCGGCAAGGGAACCCATCGGGGATTTGAATCGGCAAGACACAGCTTCCAGCCACCGGATATGGCGAGGGCAGTTGGCGTTGTCTGGCCTCCGAAAACGTAAAGAGTGCTGCCAATGAGTGTTCCGCAGTGGTTGGCCAGTGGTTGAGGGAGCGGTGGGAGCGATCGCTGCTGCAGCTCTCCCGCGACGAATCGCAGTGCGATCACCTGTGCCGTGTGGCCGTCCGCCGAACTGCCACCTGCAAGAATCAGTTCATCATGCCTGGTGGCGGACACACCGTAGCCGAGCGGGTCCGGCAGTTCGCCGACCTGCCGCCAGGCGTTTTCGGAGCCGTCTTTTTGAAGTGCAGACAGTGGCAGGGCGAAAACCTTCGCCGACCATACCTTCGATCCACCTTCCCATGGTTTTTTCCCCGGAAAGTTGGCACCACCAGCGAAGAGCAGGTGATCGCCCGAGACGCCAAGGTAACCACCGGCAAATCCTTCAGGGTCCGGGAGCGGAGGCAGACTGATTAAATGCAGCGTTTTCGCCTTGTCGTCGTCAACCGGGATTGGCGATATGAACGGGAAGGGCGAGGCTGCTGCCGCGCGAGAGAGGGGGGATTCACCAGCAATGAATTTCTGGATGCCTGTCAGGGCAAAGAGCAGTGCAGCGAGTCGACAGGAGTTCACAGCCCGAACCTCCGAGGGAATTTGTTGGACGACTGCAGGATGCTACACTTTGCCGCGGAGAAACTAAAACACAGAACCGTCTGAATCGGTGGTTTCAGACGACTTGAGGAGCCGGCAATGACAGAACAAACCGTGACTTTTGACGACGTGCTGACAGCCGAGGAGCGAATTCAGGCCCACGTTTTTTCACCGCCCCTGATTCGCTCGTGGGCGCTTGAACAGCAGCTCGGCCTGCCAGAGTCGCGGCGAGTCTGGCTGCGGGACTACGGATGGACGCCCTCCGGATCCTTTAAACTTTTCGGAGCCTGCAGCTGGATGTCTGCCCACCATCGCCAGCTCAACGGCCGTCCGGTTGCCGCCCATTCTTCGGGAAATTTTGCATCCGGAATTGCCTACGCGGGAATGCGGTTTGGGGTTCGCGTGATTGTGGTGATGCCGGATACCGCGCCAGAGATCAAATTTCGCCGCACTCAGTCATTCGGTGCGGAAGTGCGGACGTACAATATTGCCCGCGACCACGAAACTGGCGAACGCGATGCGCTCACGCGCCAGATCGCCGAAGTGGAAAACGCAGTGCAGGCATCGCCCTATGACGACCCCTTCGTGATTGCAGGTAACGGTGTTGGAGCGCTCTGGACTGTTCGAGAACTGCAGCGGCAGCAGCGAACACTCTCGCACTTCATCTGTCCGGTGAGCGGTGGTGGTCTGATGGCCGGTCAGGCACTTTCGATTGCTCATTTTTTTCCGGAGGCCCGCATCATCGGCGTCGAACCAGCCGACGCAGACGATTTCCGCCGCTCGCTGCTGGCGGATCAGCGAGTGCGTGTGGAACGGCCGACCAGCATCTGCGACGGCCTGTTGTCCTATGATGTGGGCAAACACAACTGGCCAATTCTCAGAAAACACGTCCGCGAATCGCTCGCTATCCCGGATCTCGCCACCCGCCGCGCAATGCGGTGGCTGTATGATCACCACGGGCTCAAAACCGAACCGTCCGGTGCCATCGCTGTTGCTGGGCTGCTGAGTGGCGATGCTGACTTGCGCGGGGAAGGTGACGTCGTCGTGGTTATCAGTGGTCGAAACGCAGATGAAAAAGCGTTCCGGGACTGGATTGATGTCGGGTAATCAAGGTCGCAGAAATTCCGCATCGAGGCTCTTCAGCTGGCAGTTGGGGCCGATCAGTCCCCAGCCTGCAGCCTGGTGGGACAACTGTAAGTGCCATGCACCGCGACGCGGCGTCATGGCCGTAATGCACCTCAGAGCCGTAACGAGCCCGTTTTGCCGGCCACCGTCCCACCTCAATTCCCCGGTGTCTGCGACTGTGGGGACTGTCCCCGGCAACGGTACAGTCGTTGCGGTTTCGTGGGAATCTTAGGTTTGTGACGATTCTACCGTCCGGCCAACGGCCGCTGTTGGGCGCCCGCCGCCGTGTCCGCGGGGACTGTCTCCGGTGCCGCACCAAATGATGCGGATGCCAGTAAATTCTCTGGGATTTTCGCTAGAGGTGCCATGCACCTTTGGGTCGTAACGAGCCCGTTTTGCCGGCCACCGTCCCACCTCAATTCCCCGGTGTCTGCGATTGTGGGGACTGTCCCCGGCAACGGTACAGTCGTTGCGGTTTCGGGGGAATCTTCGGTTTGTGACGATTCTACCGTCCGGCCAACGGCCGCTGTTGCACGCCTGCGGCCGTGTCCGCGGGGACTGTCCCCGGTGCCGCACCAAGTGATGCGGATGCCAGTAAATTCTCTGGGATTTTCGCTGCAAGTGCCATGCACCTTTGGGCCGTAACGAGCCCGTTTTGCCGGCCACCGTCCCACCTCATTTCCCCGGTGTCTGCGGCTGCGGGGACTGTCCCCGGCAACGGTGCAGTCGTTGCGGTTTCGGGGGAATCTTCGGTTTGCGACGATTCTACCGTCCGGCCAACGGCCGCTGTTGCACGCCTGCGGCCGTGTCCGCGGGGACTGTCCCCGGTGTTGTACCAAGTGATGCGGATGCTTGTAAATTCTCTGGGATTTTCGCTGAAGGTGCCATGCACCTTCGGGCCGTACCTTGGCAGGACCCTTTGCCCACAGGCTGCCGCCATGCGGCTGACCAGCGGTTGGGCGCGAGCCCCCGGCTGTGTTTTGCACCGGAGGTGCGCACGCTGGTGAGGGTGTTGGTGGGGTGTTTGCGGGCGCCTTTGCCCGCAGGCTGCCGCCATGCGGCTGATCAGCGGTTGGGCGCGAGCCCCCGGCTGTGTTTTGCACGGGAGGTGCGCGCGCTGGCGAGGGGCGTCGGCAGCGCGGTGGCAGGGACGTTTGCCCGCGGACTGCCGTCCGGCGGCTCAGCGGTTGGGCAGGAGCCACGGCTGCGTATCGCACCGGAGGTGCGTGGGTGATGGTGTTGGTGGGGTGTTGGCAGGGTAAGGCCGCACCGGCAGATCGATATTGTTCTGTCGGTGTTTTGGATTTTCCGTCGCACATAAAACATTACGGGGGCAACGTTACCATGTGAGCTGCACCTGGAATCTGAGTAGCTGCCCTTCAAACTGCTGGTAGGATCGGGTGTTGGCTGAACTGATCGCGGAGGTGTTGGTGCGGTCGGTGATGGTGTACATGGAGACGAGTTCGAGGCTTTTTGAAAACTGCCATTCAAATCCCAGTTCCCATTCGCGGATATCCACGTACGGTGCGTTTCGTTCGGTTTTGTAACCGCCGGTGTAGTAGTTCCAGCGTGCGAAGGGCCAGAGTTCCCCTTTTCGGAGTTTGTGACGAGCCATCAGCATGGCGTAGCCACCTGTCAGTGAATCGACTTCGACGGCGGTCTGGGTGCCGTTGAGGGTTGGACCGCGGCCGATATTCCATTCCGTCTGAAACCCGACAGGTTCCGGCCAGGCGACGAACGTCCATGCGAGGCGTTCATCTCTGAGCGATGTGGTGCCGTCGCCTTCGATGGTCCCCAGCGGTCGCAGGGCGGGGCCTGTGCCGAGCGGGCTGATGGGGCTGGCAAGCACGGCATAGCGTCCGATGTATCCCTGCATGCCGATCTCAGCATGTTTTTGGTCGCCGTACTCGAACGGGATGGTCAGGCGAGCAATGGTGTGCAGATTGTCATTCTGCTCCCGAAATGATCCTCCATGCCCGTTGTATACCCCAAGACCGAGCATGCCGTAGTTGCCGGAACCCTTGAGACCCTCGTCGTTAACAAACTTAAAAAATTCCTGCACTTCCACCGGCGTCCAGTAGAAGAAGATTCCAAGGTCTCGCTCGTTTCGACAGGCGCTGTTCAACGCATCATTTCGATCCAGTGGCAATCGATTCGAGCTGGACTGCAGATTTTCCCAGCCATACGGAATTTTTGATTGTCCGATGCGAAAGCGGAACTCTTTTTTGTCGTCGAGGTGGACATCGGCATACGCGTCGCGAATCTGGGCGAACTGGTTGGAATCCGGGCTGCCGGGAACAGCGACTGCGAAATCCGGCTGAAAGTAGAGTGAAACATGTTCCGAGACGTCTCCCTGAATGATCATTCGGACCCGTCGCAGGAGGAATGATTGCCGATCCCCGATGGAGCTGTCACCGACGGCCTGTGCATTAGCGGGGCCGTCGCGGTCGAGCACATCGTTGGCTCGCAGCTGCACGTAACCGCGTACCGTGTATTTCTCGAACCACTTCTTTTCCTTCGGTACAGTCGGTTTTTCGGGTTCTGCTGCCTTCGCTGCCTCGGCGGCTTCCTGAGCGAATGTTGTGAGGGATGCGGAGGGCTCCAGGAATCCCGGAACTCCGGAGTCATCGATCGCTGGCACAGGAATTTCGACTTTGGCTGCGAGAGAGGCATCGAACTGCTGTCGGAGCCGTTCGTTTTCCTCTTCCAGCGATTGCAGACGCTGTTCAAGTTCCAGGAGCGTTGATTCGAAACGATCTGCGGAAGCTGGTGCAGAGGCGGTGAGTACTGGCTCATCTGCGAAGCTGCCTGTCGCAGCGAGGCTGCAGCGGGTCAGGACGAGCAACAGCAGCAGTCGGCAAGTCATGCAGGATACCGTCATTTCAGAAGTTGAGGCTCAGGAGCCACGAAAATGAATTTTTCATGAATTTTCTGGGGTGCAATCGTCAGAACTGCTACGACCGCTTCCGCGTGAATTGTTAAGAACAGCCGGCATGCTGTGACCTTCCCCTCAGAAGGGATGTTGAGCCTGCCGCTTCGGCACAAGCTGCTGGTGCACGACCTTGGAAGGCTGCCAGCCTGTATTGGAAGCCCCTGTGAAGATTTTGCTCCTGATTTGGAGTGGTGATTTCATTGGCAATGCGTAGGATTGGGGGTTCGGCCCGGGACCGTGAACCGGCGTGAAAATGGGTAAAGGAAGAACGGAAGGTTCTGATTTTCAGCATTTCATCCTGGCACCGTGGCCCATGGGCGTGAGTGAAACGCCGAAGCAGCAAGATTTGCAGACCCCATGCAGCATTTCTCAAAACTCTGTGAAGAGCTCGACAGTTCAACTCGGACCAGCGACCACATTGAGGCGCTGGTGCGGTACTTTCAGGCTGTGGAGCCGGCGGATGCTGCGTGGGCGGTTTGGTTTTTGTGTGGCAACAGACCGCGGCGGGTGGTGACGGTCCGCCAGTTGCAGCAGTGGTGTGCGGACCTCTGCGGACTGCCGGAATGGCTGCTGGAAACCTGCCGTGAATTCGTTGGGGACCTTGCTGAAACACTGGCGCTGCTGCTCCCGGTTCCCACCAGTCCCGCACCTGAATCGCTGCGATTCTGGGTTGAGGAACGCCTGCTGCCACTGGCAAAAGCCACGGACGAGGAGCGTCAACGAATCATCTGCGGAGCGTGGCTGGCACTCACTCAGCGGCAGCGATTTCTCTTCAACAAGCTGCTTACGGGCGGTTTTCGGATGGGGGTCTCCCGAAAGCTGGTGGTCCGTGCTCTGAGCCGTTCGTCCGGAGTCTCCACGGATGTGCTCACGCACCGCCTGATGGGTTCGTGGCAGCCCACCGGGGAGTTCTTCAGCTCGCTGCTGTCGGCTGAAACCACCGACACTGACATCAGTCGTCCATACCCATTCTGCCTTGCTAATCCGCTCCCACCGGACGTGGTCGCTGAACTGCAGACGCTGACGGCAGGGGATGAATCAGCGCGTCTGGGAGGTGTGGGGCGGTGGATGGTGGAATGGAAATGGGACGGAATCCGAGCGCAGCTGATTCGGCGCGGCGGCCGAACTTTCATCTGGTCCCGCGGTGAGGAGCTTTTGGAGGGGCGTTTTCCGGAAATTGAGGCGGCAGCGTCCGGCCTGCCCGACGGCACCGTACTTGACGGCGAAGTACTGGCGTGGAAAGCCGGGCAGGTGTTGCCGTTCACCGAACTGCAGAAGCGAATTAATCGGCGAACAGTCAGCCGAAGTCTGCTGGACGAGGTGCCTGTGCAGTTTCTGGCATTTGACCTGCTGGAGGAAGGTGGTCGGGACATTCGGGAGCCTGGTACGTCTGAACGTCGCGAACGGCTGGAGTCCCTGACAGCCGTTCTGCCGTCGGACACGGCGATCCGCACGGCTCCGGTGCTGCAGTGCAGTACATGGGCAACCTGCGTGGAGCTGTTCCGGTCGGCCCGCGACCGCCGTGTGGAAGGGCTGATGCTGAAACGTGTGGATGCCGCCTGTGAACCTGGTCGACCGACGGGGTTGTGGTGGAAATGGAAATCTGATCCGCTGCACTGTGATGCGGTGCTCCTGTACGCCCAGCGGGGACACGGGCGGCGAGCGGGGCGTTTCAGCGACTTCACATTTGCCGTGCGGGACGGCGAACAGCTGGTGCCGTTTGCAAAGGCCTACAGCGGACTCACGAATGAAGAAATCGAGGAGGTGGATCGGTTCATCAGGGGGCACACTGTGGAACGCTTCGGGCCGGTGACCAGCGTTGAGCCGGTGCTGGTTTTTGAACTGGCATTTGAGGGACTGCAGTTGTCTTCGAGGCACCGTTCTGGAATTGCCGTGCGGTTCCCCCGAATTGCTCGGTGGCGACGCGACAAGACCGTGGACCAGATCGACACGCTTGACACCCTGAAGGCGCTGGCTGCCGGACTTCGACATACTGAAGAACACGCAACGCCACCCAAAGCAACGAAAATCCGGGGGAAAAAAACGCCCTCTGCTGTGGAATCCGCGTCAGAGCGTCTGGGGGGGCTGTTTGCGGGGCTGGAAGATGATGAGTGAGTGAATTCGTGCGGGAGCGGGCTGCTGAATTTGCAATTTCGCGGTCTGCCGTCTCGCTCAGAACTTCCCCTGTGGTACCTATTTCGGGTAATTTTCGGGTTTTGATCGATTTTCCGTTGGTTTTTTGTATCTCACAGGCCGTTCTCTGATCAGTCTCGGATTGACAGCGGGGGCTTTCTCTGTATCCTTCGGCTTCGTAGAGTGCCTGTTTATTCGTCAGAAAGGTTGTTTGTTCCCATGGGACGTACAGAAAGACAAAGGGAAATCGCTCGCCGTCGCAAACGCAAAACCGGGCTGACCAAGCTCCGGACAAAATTCGCAGCGACGACAAACGAAGGCGAAAAGGCCGCAATTCTGGCCAAGGCTCGCCGTATGAGCCCCTTCGTCGAGCTCGAATAGGTTCTTCTCAGGTATTTGAACAGTACCAAGACTTTTGAATACAAGTCGGTGCTTCGATTTCCGATCGAAGCACCGTTTTTTCGCGCGCTGGTTGCACGGATTCAGGCAACTCCCGTTGCAACGCGACTGTCCACAACTTGTTCAGACCGTGGCAACAATGTGTGCGCTACTGGGTGAGCTTTACTGGGTGAGCTTTACCGGCTGATTGCGTTTTACTGGCTGAATCCCGTCACATTTGTGTGAGCCGAGAACACCAGTCCGGCAGGAAGTTGCGGGTACTGACAGGCATGAGCTGGCAGAATGCTGCCGATCCTTCCTGTAGCCGCGGGCGGATACTGCCAGGGCGAGGGGACAGCGATGATCATCGCGGGGGGCACCTGAAGCAGGTCGGTCGCGTTTTCGGTTGGGATGGCGACGGGCCTTGCGGGAGCGAGGGCGAGGGTTTGATGTACGAGTTCCAGCAGTTCGGTGGCGGTTCGGCACCGGGCGGGGGCTGACAGAAGGTGCCATTCTCCATCCGGGGTACCGACGGCGAAGCATGGCTGTTCGTCATTGAGTGCTGAGAGCTCGATGGCATCAGCGGAGGCTTCGGCTTCGTTTCCCGAGAAGCGGCAGACCATTCCCAGGACCTGTTCGGCCTGCGTGCGCAGTTCTGCTCCGGTTTCGGGGTATCCGGGTGGGAACTGGAAGACGGCTGGCTGGAGAGGCATGCCGGGGTCATCGGCACCAGTAATGCAGATCAGGGCGCAGGTGGCGGGATCGCGTGGGCCGGGGGGTTGTTCGGACGTGGCGAGCAGTTGCTGTTGTCGGAGAGCGGCCAGCAGCTGTTCTGCGTCGGCAATTGCGAGGATCTGAGACTGGGCGAGGTGCTGATGAATTCGGGAGACTGCGGGGCTGTCGGTGACGGGCCAGATTCTCCAGCGAACGCCGTCATCGTTCCAGCATTCCAGTGGGGTCTGCTGGCGGACAAGTTGTTGCAGGAGTTCGGTGAGTGAGAGCCGAGAGCCGGGGTGGCGCTGGACTGCGACGGCGGAGACGGGGATCACGTCGCATTCAGCCGCCAGTCGGAGTTGAAGAGACTGCTGGATTTTTGTTTCGGAGGCATCGGCCGAGTACGCGGGGGTGATGACACCGGCGGGGGAGACTTCGGGTCGGACGAGTCCGACTACGCTCCAGCGTTCGTAGTCACCTGCGGGGCCGGAATGCAGCAGTTGGATGGCGTAGAAGGCATCGTCGTGTTCGCGGACGAGAATACCTTCGCGTCTCCAGAGTCTGAAGAGAGCTGCGGCGCGTCGCTGGCATTCCAGCTCATCAGGATCACCGGGCTCTGGCTGAATATCGACGAGTCTGACAGCGTTGCAGGGATGGCGACGACAGAGGGCCTGATGAAGCTGGGGGCTGAGTGGTGAGGCGGGGGGAGCGATCACATCTGTGAGGGCTCCGATCTGGCTGAGATCGTAGCGCCAGCCACAGAAGGGTAGGATCTGAGCCACTGCGGGGTCCTGTTTAGTGGTTGATGTCGGGTGAGTCGGCGAGCAGGCCGAGTTGTTGCAGTTTGCGGCGACATTCATCGCGTTCGCGGCTGCGGCTGAGCGTTGACCATGCAGGGTCCTGGGCGGCGAGGAATTCAGCGTCGGACCATGGAGGAGCGGAGCCGGCCGCGGCCGCGGCCGCAGAGAGTCGCTGGATGACGCCGGTGTCAAGCCGCGTCAGCGTTGTGGACTGCATGCGGTAGTCGAGAAAGGCCTCCCAGACGACGGGAAAGAGCGGAGCGACGATGCGTTCTCCGATGGTGGTGGCGTAGTTGCGAATTTCCAGCTGGGCATGGCTGTCCATGCGGAGAGCGAGGAAGTGCAGGAGGTTGTGGAGATCGATTTTCCAGTAGGCTTCGGTGTAGGTTGACAGTGGAAGATCCTTACGTGCCTGTTCGCGGGCGACGCCGGAATCGATGCGATGCTGGTAGTGATCGCGAAGCTGATCGTGGAGGCGGCGTTCGTCTTCTGTGAGCTGTCGGCCGAGTTCTGTTGGGAGCAGTTCGCCGCTGCCCTGACGGTTGTGTTCCGCCTGACTGCGCCACTGGTCTGCCGGAGTCGTCTGGGCGGCGTCGATGGCGAGCGAATAGCGAGTGCTGTATTCGTTGATACTGGCCATGCGATGCCGCACCCACTGACGCCAGCAGTCCATGGGAACTCGGACGAGAAACTTGATTTCCGCCATTTCGAACGGGGTGGTGTGACGGTGTCTGAGCAGGTAGCGGATGAGTGTGCGATCGTCGCTGACTTTGCGGGTGCCTTCGCCGTAGCTGACGCGAGCTGCCTGAACAACGCTGCTGTCGTCGCCCATGACATCCACAAGGCAGACGAATCCTTCGTCGAGTACTGGGAATTTGTGCCAGCGGAGACTTTCGACGGAGGCGGCTCGGGCTGCGGTGTCAGACGAATCAGCGGAACTTTCAGTGGCGGACATGGAACGCGGCAGCCTGCGAAAAAACGATTGGTCGGAGATTCGGAAGAGCATAAAAGGAAGTTGCCCGGGACCCTGTATTGTGCCGTGGCTTTCGTGGAAAGGCAACCATCGGGGACTTGTGGAGTCAAAATAAGACAGGTGGCCGCATGGAATCTCCGAACCTTCTATCCTTCCATTGCGGTTTTGCGTAAGATCAAGAGTCCGCCCAACGACTGAACGGGGGGGGGAATATCGACTGGCAGGAAGAGCTGAAACGGCTCGGTTTGCAGTTGTTCGACGTGGCTGCTGCGATGGATGGTCTGTCGAAAGAGTACTGAGATGCTGATCAATTCAATACAATCGAAACAATCGCATGTCGGGGAGAGCGGACGACGGAGGAATGTCGGACAGTCACCTGTCGATGGCGTCGCTGACCTTTCCTGGGCCATTCTTCCAGAGAGCCCGGTTGGACCGCTGCGTCTGATTGGTACCCGCACCTGCCTTCACCGCCTGGAATTCTCATCACGGAACGGTGTGGCAGCTTTTCCGGCGCTTCCGATCGACTGCATCCATTGCGAGTCGGACTTTGACGAGCCACTGCGACAGCTGGGAGAGTTCTTCAGCGGCCAGCTGCGGCATTTCACAGTGTCGCTGGCGCCACTGGGCACGGTTTTTCAGCAGAAGGTCTGGCAGCAGCTTCAGCAGGTGCCGTGGGGCACAACGGCCAGCTACGGTGAAATCGCTGCAGCTATCGGTCAGCCCACTGCCAGTCGTGCTGTCGGTCTGGCCAATTCCCGCAACCCGCTGCCGATTCTGATTCCCTGTCACAGGATCATCGGTCGTCAGCGATCGCTGACGGGCTATAACGGCGGCCTGGAGCGAAAACGCATCCTGCTTCAGCTGGAGGGTTTCGGATCGGGCTGAATCGAGATTCTGTACGGATGTGCCGGACCGCCGCGATCATGCGCATCCTGAAGCACGATCAGAAACTTCCCGGCTGGCAGTTCTGTTGTGATTCGGGCATCGCGTCCCTCGTGACTGTCGTCGTTGCTCTGCAGAATTGCCCCGTCCTGAGTCAGCAGCGTGAGCATGGGATCAAGTCCTGAACCCAAAGCAGCCGCTTCGACGCTGATCTGCAGCCGTGTTGGCAGTGTGAGTTCGAACGCAAAGACATCGACGTTGCCGTCCGCGTGAATGCTGCCGGAAATCGTTTGAGGAACTGATATTTGCTGAGCCTGTCGAAAACCATCATTGGGCTCTGTTTCCAGCAGCAGCGGCAGTTCACTCCCCAGATACAGCCGATGCGGTGATGACTGCCCGGATTTGGATTGAACGGTGACCTGAGCTGTCCCGACTGGAGTCCCTGCGGGCACCGTCACATCGACTTCCAGCTGTTCATCGCCAATCTGATCGGCCTTCTGTTTGCCGGGAACAGGTGCAGCGGCGTTAGAGACGATGCTGATCTGCACATCCTGGCGGTCGCAGGTCACGGCGGTCGCGTCTTTCAGCGTCCAGCCGCGGAGGGTGAGGCGTGTGGTTTGACCGACAGGGGCACCAGGGGGTGCGAGCATGGCAATGCGCGGCGGTTTGGCTGGCGGCGGATCTTCCGCGGTCGCTCTGCAGAGATTTGCGGCGGCACTGAGAATACAGGCGATTACCACAGATGTTCGCAGCCGCTCTGGCTGCACAGAAGAATCAGCCATAAAGAGCCTCGATCGGTCGACCTTCCTGCAGAATGGGAACCGGGCGACCATCCGGAGTGAAGAGGTGTTTGTGGGGATCGATACCGAGGGCTTTGTAAATGGTGAAGGCCACATCAGCAGGTCCGACTGGTGAATCCACAACCTGAGCACCGTCGCGGTCGGTCTGTCCGAGTACTCGTCCGGGCACAACGCCAGCCCCTGCGAACAGCAGCGAGGCGGCCGGTCCCCAATGATCGCGACCGACGTCCTTGTTGATCTTCGGTGTTCGTCCGAATTCGCCCATTGCAACCACCAGTACATCCTGCAGGAGTCCGCGTTGCTGCATATCGGTCACCAGAGCAGAAAAGCCGCGGTCGAAGTCCGGCAGTTTCTTTTCGAGTCCCTCCCAGATTCTGGCATGATGGTCCCAGCCGCCGAAGTTGACGGTGACAAAACCCACACCGCGTTCGACGAGGCGACGTGCCAGCAGGCAGCTTTGGCCGAATGTTGTGCGACCATAACGGTCTCGCAGTTCGATTTTTTCGGCGTCGATTGCGAAGGCGTCGCGGGCTTCGCCGGAGAGCACCATTTCGGCTGCTCGTTTCTGGAACTGACCGAAGGCCGCAAGCTGATCGTTGGCTTCGATGGTTGCTGCGATATTATCAACGGCTGCCAGCATGGACTGTCGTCGCTGCACTCGGACATCGGGCAAGGGTTCTGCGCGCGCGACGTCCCGAACTCGATAGTTCTGTTCGTTGGGGTCTCCGGCGCGAAACGATTCGTAGCGACCTCCAAGAAACGCACTTTTTCCAAGTTCCCAGGTGAACGACGGATTCCGAGGGATGGAAACGTAGGGCGGCAGGGTGCCGGGGAAGCCGCTTTCGTGAGCAGCCACGGCTCCCATAGCAGGCCAGTCTCCGAACGGGGATCCAAATCGCCCCGACATGACCCAGTTGGTAGCGGTTTCGTGGTGATCGTTGTTATGAGCTCCGCCACGATGCAGGCAGACCGCGTTCATGCACTGGGCCATGAGCGGCAAATGTTCACAGATTTGCAGTCCGGGCGTTGCGGTATCGATCGGCAGGTACTTGCCGCGAACTTCCGCTGCGGCTTCGGGCTTCATATCAAAGCTGTCGTGATGCGAAAGTCCTCCGCCGAGATACACAAGTATCACGGCCCTGGCACGGCGACTGGGAACGACAGTGCCGTCCTGTGCTGCTGCTGCTGCTGCTGCTGCTTCGTCGTCAGCGGCAGCACGAAGCAAAGCCGTCTGGCTGAGCCCGAAAGTGGACAAACCCCCGACCTGCAGAAAACTGCGTCGACAGGACGGTGTGAATTCAAAGTTGAACATGGCCGAATCTCATTCAGTTAGTGCTGGAACGCAAATTCTCTGGTATTCAGCAACACCCAGAACAGGTCCTGAAAGACTTCTGTGCGTTCGGTTGCCGTGGTGGCGGTCAGCTGAGCGACGATGGCCGCGCGTTCATCGTCGCGGGGCAGTCGGCACAGCGTGGCCTGGAAGAGTTCGCTGATGATGTCGGTATCAGACGCGTTGTCGGCGAGGAGTCTCTGCAGGCGTCCCTCGGGGGCGCGAATTCGGGCAGTCAGGCTGTCGCTGTTCTGCAGATGCAGGAGCTGGGGCAAAGTGACGTCGCCGGATCGTTCGCAGGCGCAGGCCGTCACGCGTTCAGAGCGACCAAACATGGCGAGGAAGTAAGAATCCAGTCCAGGATCGGGCACCTGAATCGCCCGGATCCCCAGCGGATAACCGTTGAAGCTTTCGGGCTCACCCGTTGCCGCACCGATAGCATCCAGAAGCACTTCTGCCGGAAGTCGCCGCGCTTGTGCGTGGGAATGGAATCGCTGGTCATACTGATTCTCGGGTAAAGTCGCCGATGAACGCCGGTATGTTTCTGAATTCATGATCAGCCGCATTACGTGCCGCAGATCAAAATCGGACTGCACAAACTGTTCGTTGAGGTATTCCCAGAGCTTTGCATTCGATGGCGGATTGGTTGCGCGGAGATCATCGACGGGTTCAATCAGCCCGGTTCCAAGAAAGTGCCTCCAGAGTCGATTGACCATGGCGCCGGAAAAGTGACGGTTAGTGGGAGACGTCATCCATGCGACGAGCTGCTGGCGGGGATCGGTGCCCGGTGGGATATCGACGGGACTGCGATTCAGATGTCGCGGGGTCAGCATGGAGCCGGTTCGCGGCTGTCGCACGGCGACTGTGGCCTGCAGATTTCGTTCGATCTCCTTTTCGAGTTCTGAAATCCGCTGCTGAATCCGAGTCCGCTCGTCCTCTGCCGGCGGCTGCGGCTGCTGGAGCTTTGACTGCTGTTCTGACAGTTGCTGTCGCAGATTGAGTACATGCCGGGTGGCGATATGCAGGCTGGTTTCACCTTCGTCCGGATTGCGCCGCTGCAGAGCGAGTCGGCTGAAGAATGCGGCGAAGTGATAGTAATCGTCCTGGGTGTAGCGTTCGAGCGGATGATTGTGGCAGCGAGCGCAGCCGATGCGGGTGCCAAGAAAGGCCTGAGCGACGGAGTCGGCGATGTCTGATTCTTCGGATGACTTTTCTCCGATGGTAACGATGTAGTAACCCACGGCAGGATTTTGCACGGCGCTGCCATTGGCAAGCAGCACATCTGTGGTGATCTGTCTCCAGTTACGGCCCGTGAGAAGCTGTTGGCGGATCCACTGATGAAAGCTGCGAACACCTTTGCGGCCGCGGACATCGTGGTCGCGTTCGACGCGATTTTGCAGCAGATCACCCAGCTGAAGTGCCCAGTAATCGTGGAACTCGGGCCGCTGCAGAAGGCTGTCAATCAGTCTGGCTCGCCTGTCTGGTCGGGTATCTGCCAGAAACGCCTGCTGCTCGGCCGGTGTTGGCAGGGTTCCGATTGCATCCAGCATACTGCGGCGAAGAAAGTTGGCATCATCTGTCGCTGGTGAAGGCGGAATCCCCAGTCGCTGCAGCTGACCGAAGACGTGCTGATCAATCGGATGTGTACCCACAGCAAACAGCTGGGCCGACTGCTGTTCGTCTCGCGGCATTGTGAAGGTGACCACTTCCACAAGTCCCTGAAACGTCACACGCACAACATGTTCACCGTGGCGGAGAGCCTGCACGAGCCCGGTGGGGTCCACATCGAGCAGTGACGGGTCACCGGACGCGAAGCGGGCCAGCCATGTCACGTCGCGTTGCTGGCCATCGCTGTAATGTGCCGTGACAGTGATCCGGGTTTGCTGGCCGGGACGCAGCACGGCCGAGGTTGGGGAGATGTCAAGCCGCTGCAGGGAGGGGGTGGAGGGATCGGGCTCGGGCATTCCGCCGCGAATCCAGTCGATGAGCAGCTTTTCGCCGGCACTTCCAGGCTGAATGCGTCGCCCGCCGGCATGTGCAGTTGATCCGTTGGCCTTGGCCACGAGGAGACTGGATGCTGGTGCGGCCGGGTTGACGCGCCGTCCCCGGGATTCCCGCGTCAATGATTCAAAGTCGGCCTCAGGAGCATACCCGCGCAGCGACAGGCGAAACCCATTCTGGCCGGCCAGCTTTCCGTGACAGCCCCCCGAGTTGCAGTCGTGGCGTGTGAGCAGGGGCAGAATGTCATTGAGAAATGACGGAAGTTGCGGGGGCTGAGGAGGCTGTAAAAAGAGTACTGTCAGCAGCGAAATTGAAAGTGCGAGCATAGAGGTGGGGCCTGCGGTGGTGCCAGCAGTCGGTTGATAAGCCTCTCTTGTAATGGGTGGTTTACGGCAGGGCAACAGGAAAACGCGGAAGAATCGCGAGGAATGCGGAGTTAGAATTCCCCGAGCGATTCACCACCTGAACGCGTTCCGGCCCCGCGCCAGAGCGACTGCGCGATGCTGGAACTGAAAGTTCGTACGGAACCGTCACACAGAGCCGACTGAACGATGCCGGTGTGATAGCTGCGAGAAGTCAGCACGGAGTAGCTGACTGATGTCGTATGACTGCCTTCCTGTCGCGAGGCGTAGTCGGTGTTGCGATAAGTAACTCCGTTGTCCACGAAGACGACATCGGTGTTGGGAGTGAGTGTTGTGGTGAAGCCACTGTGATGGGAGTGTCCGATGGCCCATTCGGTGTGACCGGTGCCGTCTTTTGTCGCTGGCAGAATGCGGTCCTTGAGGCCGGTCGCGGCGTAGGCTGCGACGGTTGCGGCGTCGTTGGGAACTGCCGTGGACGGAGGACCGCCGTTTCGAGTGTAGGCGGTCCAGGCATGGACTTCAGAGGCGAGGAGAGTGTTGCTGGTACCATCGGTGATGTCAGCCATACGGATTCGGGAATTTGGAAAACAGATTCCGTCGCCGCCTTCGCCGGTAGCGGGGTTGTAGACCAGCCAGGTGCCGAAATTGAATGCGTAGCAGGTTGGGAGCAGAAAGATGCCGTTGGTGCCGGTATCTCGAGCCCTGTCAGATTTGGGGTCGGATGGGCACGCGTACACGGGAACTCGAAAATTGCTGATGATCGGAAAATTTCCCGATGCGCGGCTGAGGTCAATCTGAGAATACAGATTTGCCTGCTCCATGTATGGGAGCAGGCGGCCATGGATGGACCAGGATGCGTTTGTGGTGATGGTGGGGATCACTGCCATACTGGGCGGCAGGGTGCCGAAGGTGGAATCATAATTGTGGACTGCCAGTGCGATCTGTTTCAGATGGTTGCGGCACTGTGTTCGTCTGGCGGCTTCGCGTGCCTGCTGGACGGCGGGCAGAAGGAGAGCGACGAGCACGGCGATGATGGCGATGACGACAAGCAGTTCAATCAGGGTGAACGCACGGCGAACGGGCGGAGACATATTTGGTGAGGCCTGAGCAGTCGGGAGTTGAACACCGGAGGGCAGCGGTCTGCGGATTTGGGGGAGGGAAACCGGCCGACTTTGAGTTAGCAAGAATTGTGCCGGTGTCTGAGTGCAGTTTTTTTGGGACAGACAGGAATTTCTGGCGGGATTGGTGGTGAAGAAATCACCGCGCCTGAGGAAAAGCGTATCGCAGCGTGTCAGTTGGGCCGGCAGCGACTTGAGACGACGGCAGGAAATGCTCTAGAATTCCGCAGCGATCAAAGTCACCGACCTGCGAAACTCCGCCCTGGGCCTCGGTTCTCAGAACATCCATGCTGCAAATCACTGTCCCGGAACCTCTGCGAAACTGCTGCCTGACGCTTGGGAACTTCGACGGCGTGCACCGGGGGCACCTGCAGATTTTATCGGCTGTGCGGCGTCTGGCGGATGAGCTTCTGGTTCCGGCGGTGGCGGTGACATTTTCGCCACACCCGCTGGCGCTGCTGCGTCCGGGCGCTGCACCTTCTGTGATCACCAGCATTGCAGAGCGGACGCGGCTGCTGCTGGCGTCGGGTGTGGATCAGGTGTTTGTGCTGCCGGTGACACCTCAGTTGCTGCAGATGACGGCGGTGGAGTTTTTTGATTCCGTACTGCTACGGGGATTTTCTGCACGTGGGATAGTGGAGGGGCCCAATTTTCATTTTGGGCGAGGTCGAGACGGCAACACGGCACTGTTAACGACGCTGTGTCAGCGATCCGGTGTGACGTTCGTCGAAGTGCCTTCGCTGGATGATATGATGGGGATGATTTCTTCCAGTCGGATTCGGGAATTGCTGGGGGCTGGTGTGTTGAGTGAAGCGGTGCATCAGCTGGGGCATCCGCTGCGTGTGACGGGTGAGGTTACGAGCGGTGCTCAGCGGGGGCGGACGCTGGGATTTCCGACCGCGAATCTGACGGGGATCGAGGGATTGCTTCCGGCAAACGGGGTGTATGGGGGTCGATGTGAAGTTGCTGGTCGGCGATTTGCGGTAGCTGTCAGTATCGGTCCGAATCCGACATTTGCGGATGAGCGTCAGAAGGTGGAGTGTCACATTGTGAATTTCAGCGGAGACTTGTACGGCCAGCGGCTTGCGGTGGACTTGCTGACTGAGATCCGTCCGCTGAAGTCTTTTGTATCGGTGGACGAGTTGCGAGCGCAGATTGCGGCCGACGTCGAGGCGGTGATTCGGCGAGTGGATCTCGGGGGCTGAGGCCTGGGGCATTGACTTTCTGGCAGGAGGCGGTGCCGGGAGGGCGAAGCTCCTGCTGAGCCGCATCCCTGTCGCGAAGACTGCAGAACTTCAACGCCATTGGGCGGCCGCCACGCGACTGAGCGGTTGGGCGGAAGCCCCCGGCTGTATTTTGCACCGAAGGTGCGCGCGCTGGCGTGGGCGGTGGCGGGGCGGTGGCAGGGGACTTTGCCCGCAGGCTGCCGCCAAGCGGCTGAGGTAGCGAGC
>Ga0172373_10001891_pt1 | contig 33120 bp, 29 predicted proteins | sample Lak10m_2_FD_114546 | JGI IMG/M metagenome (GOLD analysis project Ga0172373, IMG submission 114546) | Freshwater microbial communities from Kabuno Bay, South-Kivu, Congo - kab_092012_10m | ecosystem: Environmental > Aquatic > Freshwater > Lake | place: Democratic Republic of the Congo...
GCTTTGAGGACTTGCTCGGAATGGATTGTTCGGGTAATCTTGGCACTGGGCTTGGACATTGGCGTTGGTCTCCTTGGTCGGAACCAAGTTAACCATGTTCAAGCCTTTTCGTGAACTACTGAGTATATACTATTTTAATTAATATGAAGCACCCCTCTTGAACATTGCAATCAACCTTCTAATTCAGACATCCCATGTCCTAAACGCCCCTTGTCTACAAGCCACTTCAACACAGATTAAACACGTTATAATAATCGCCATGCCTGCACAAAAAATACAACTCTCAGGATCTTGTATATGCCAAATATAACCACAAAAAGAGCGGGCGAACTGATTCGAAGCGTCTTTGAAATATTGTGGGATAAGCCCAACGGTTTGACTGCAAGGGAAATACTACAGCGCATACCACAAGTCACAAAATTAACCGAGGATGAGCTAAAGCCATCTCCCGTCACCAATTTGCCGCACTATGAAAAGATCGTGCGGACCGTATCCATTCCTGTCACACAGGCCGGATGGCTCGCAAAAAACGAAAAAGGACTATGGCACATCACACAGGATGGGTACGAGGCGTCTGGTAGATTTAAGAACGCGCAAGATTTTTTCCTGGGAGCGCTCAAGCTAAATAATGATCGGCGGCGATCCATTCCTGAAAACGTGATGACGCTTGAGCTTGCGCAAGAAGCGGCGTGGGGACAAATAGAAAAACATTTGCACAACCTAAGTCCGCACGAGCTTCAGATCATGCTGGCAGAACTTCTTCGCGCAATGGAGTATTATCCATCATGGATGGCGCCGCAGGAGAAACAACACGGAAAAATAAACCTGATCGCATACACCGACCCCATCGGAATAAAAGGACAGCGTATTCTGGCGCAGATCATTCACAAGGGGCAATCTGTAACGCTTGAAGGGATCAAAAGTTTTGTATCCATCCTGGGACCAAACGACTTTGGCATGATCGTGTCCATTGGAGGTTTCACCAATGAAGCGACACAGGAATTAAGTCTCATCAATTTCCAAAAGATCACAGCGCTGGATGCTGCGGCTTTTTTTCATCTTTGGGAAACATACTACAAAGATATAAAGGAAGAGGCTCACCGGTTCTTGCCTTTGAAAGCAGTTAATTTTCTCAGCACTAAAACATAAAAAAATGGCACAACACCTTACAGAGAATCACATTGCAGATAAAGGATTTCACAGCAAGTCCTCAAAAAGCGGGCTTGAAATTCTTATGGGAGAACTAGAGCTTGCCTTGAAATGGAACAGGCCAAGCATTCTGTTTGCAGTGCATGATTCTCAAAAAGGGCGTAAAGAAACGCAACGGTCGCTTGAGAAGTTACTCATCAATAAGGGCGTGAGGGTCGAACAAATCCAAATAGAAAGCGAAACCCCGGACATAATCCGAGTCATGGGAGAAAAGCCCAACTCAGGGGGCGTTGTGTTCTATGTATCTGGAATTGAAAATGCAGACAGAGCCGCTGAAGGCAAAGTTTACAGGGCGCTCAACATCAGCAGGGAACTTTTGGTGGAAAAATGTATTTGCGTGGTGTTTTGGGTGAATGAGATCGAGATGACAAACCTGCCGCGGTTCGCCCCTGATTTTTGGGCATTCCGTCACCGCGTTGTGGAGTTTGCCCCCAAACGCGGGTCCAAGAAACAATCCATTCCTGCCGGGCTATTCTTATGGGAAGAGCAAACTGTATGGATGGAAATGAATGTAATAAAAGACAAGATCACATATTGTAAAAAAGCTTTGTCTCTGCTTCCAGAGGAAGCAGGAGCAGCGGCATCTAAAATTGAAATTGTGTTACAACTTGTTCAGCTAAACTGGCTTTTGAATGACCTAATAAGTTTCTCCGAATATCTAAATATTGGAATTTCTCTTCTGGAAAAATACCCAATACCCAGATATCAGGCCTGGCTGCTTAATGTCAATGGCATCGGGCTGTTTGAAGAAGGGAACAAAGAGGACGCTAGCACAAAATTTACTCGGGCACTAGGCTATGACCCAGATAACAGCATCATCCTGATGAATTTGGGAATCGCAGCACATGGGCTGGGGAAAAACAGAGAATCTCTACGTACGGGTGATCGAGCGATCAAAAAGGACCCCAAGAATTTCCGTCTCTTGTATTCGATGAGTTACCTGCTTTTATCAATGGGCAAGTTGGAGGATTCAATCAAAGCAATATCTAAAGCGATGGAAATAAACCCAAACGATAAGGACACTCACTATCTATTGGCAACCTGTTACCTTAAAAGCGAAAATCCTGCTAAATGCGAAGAAGAACTTTCAGCGACAGAAAAAAACTTCCCCCCGCAAAGCATCATTGACCATGCGCGTATTGGTCTTCTGAGCAACCGGACAGGTGAAGCTTATGGACAGCTAAAATATTCTATCCAAAAAAGCGAGATAAGCAAACGCCACGTTCAACGTGATCCAATTTTAAGTTTCTTCATTGATTCAGAAGAGCTTTCTTTTTTATCCAATTAAAACAATGCCCTCTTTATTCCCAGAATTACTCCTTGTTGCGGTTATCGTCCTTGTAGTGGGCATATTTTTGTTTTTAAGAAAAAACTCACCTACAACCACAGGCAGCCTCAGTATGCTTGTTGCGATCATTGCCATTTGGATCACAGCATACCTAATCCACAGTGTCAACAAAAACTTACTTACCGAAACCGCACTGCAAAGTATCAGCTATCTATTTTTAACAACCGCAGCCTCAGCACAATTATTTTTCGCATTCTCGTACACGCAAAAAAGACGCTGGCTTACCCCCGTCGCATTATTCCTTTTCACAATTGAACCAGTGCTCACTCAGGTTTTATTTTGGATTGAGCCTACGCGAAAAGCTTTATTCAGCAATGGAGATGGATTATGGGAGCAGATCAACCTTGCATACATATTTTATCTGCTCGCAACCAGCATTTTTCTTTTCCTGGATATATTCCTCACCAAACCGCGCTCACACTTCCTGCGTGCTGGTACTATTCTAGTAGGCGCGACTTTGCCGTTGATCAGCACAGTGCTAATATTTGTATTGCATAACGACCTGGACACCTATATATATCTTGCCGTTTTCTCCTATTCCCTGACGATCGTTGGCTTTTCATACGGGAAGTTCAACAGCAGCCTAATCGAGATCATACCCATCACGCGGGATATTGCAGTTGAAGGGATGGACGATGGCTGGATGGTTGTAGATCATCGCGGCAAAGTGGTCGACGTGAACACCTCTGTCGAAAAATTAGTCGGCATGACGCGCGAGAACATCTATGGATTACCGGTGGAGCAAATCCTTGGCGAATGGCCTGATGTTTTACAATCCACTGAGGGCGTAAAAGAAATAGAGATGCGCCGAACCACCAAGTCTCAAATTGAGAGGCAGTATTTAAATCTGCGAATTTCTCAGTTGAGTCATGCAATTAATAGCCAGCTTGGGCATCTGATCGTCTGGCGTGATATCACAGGACGCAAACTCGCAGACACCATCCACCAGCAAGCGCGCGATGAATTATTCGTACTATTAAACGCGATATCGAGTCTGGCAAGCCGCTCATTAAACCTGGAAGAATTTTTATCAGAGTCTAATTATCAAATCGTATACTCTTTTCGCAGCCAGGGAATTGCCACATTCCTGATCGAAGAGAAAGATGGAAGCAAGCAAAAGCTTTCACTAAAATCACAATTCGGAATATCGCCGGAACACATAAATACGCTCAACAATAAAATAGCGAATGGAAATATCCACAACTGGCTGATACGAAATGAAGAAAACCGTCCTCTGGTGATTGACCAGAAGAATCGCTCCACTGAAAGTCCGCTCCTTCCATCAAGCATCGGCTTTAATTATGTTGTCTTGATTCCCTTGATTGTTTATACTCAGCATGAAAACAATATTCTTGGCTGCCTGTGCCTTGGAAGAACCGAAGGGAATATATACACTCAGGACGAAATACTCCGGCTGACAACCATCGCAAACCAGATTGCAACTTTGATCGACAGCAACCGCCGAAGACAATTGGCGATCGTACTTGGTGAACGCCAGCGGCTACTGCGTGACTTGCACGATTCTGTAAGCCAAAAGTTGTACGGCTTGGTCGCTTTGACAGAAGCCGCCCAGGCTGGAATAGAGGCGGGATCAAAAATCGCACCAGCGGAAGTCTTAAGCCGTATCGGCGAAAACGCACGGCAAGCCGTCAAGGAAATGCGTCTATTCTTGTATGAAATGCAGCCAGTGGACCTAAAGGATGGCCTCATCTCTTCGTTGCAACACCGTCTCGCAGCCGTGGAAGGACGCGCAGATATCAAAGCAAGAATGATCTCTGATGAAAATATCCAATTGGAAAAAGAAGATGAAATGGCATTGTATTTTATCGCTCAGGAATCATTGAACAACATCCTTCGACATGCCCATGCAAAGAATGTATCTGTTAACTTAAAACAAACCCGTAAAAATGTTATCCTCGAGATCAAGGATGACGGACAGGGATTTGAGATTAAAAAGCTGGACAACTCAGGTTTAGGACTGCGCAACATGAAAGAGCGCGCATTGCAGGCAAATGGGAAATTTGCACTCACATCGAAAAGCGGGGCTGGAACGAAGATCGTAGTTTCGGTCCCCAGAAAAGGATCTCCATGAAAGCAATTCGTATTCTTGTCGCAGACGACGAAAGCGTAGTCCGAGACGGTGTGGTTACCATTCTCTCACTTCAACCTGACATGAAAGTTGTCGGTGAAGCAGAAGATGGGCAAAAAGCCATTGAAATGGCCCAACAAACAAAGCCCGATGTCATTTTGCTTGATATGCGAATGCCAAAAATTAATGGATTGGCTGCAATACCGAAGTTGAAAGAAGTAGCTCCTAATTCACGCATCCTGGTGTTGACCAGTTTTGCAGAAAGCGACATGGTGTACCAGACCATCCGTGCAGGCGCGCTGGGTTTCCTTCTCAAAGACGCAAGGAGAGATCAATTGCTACAGGCGATCCGCGATGTTGCAAATGGACAGGCATCCATCCAGCCTACGATCGCCATGAAAGTAATCCATGAAATTGAACATCCAACTGAGATCATGTACACAGCAGATCCATTAACCCCGCGCGAACATGACACACTGAAACTGATCGCCAGGGGTTTGAGCAATCAGGAAATCGCAGCCACCATGGTTGTCCACGAACGGACCGTAGCGAAATATGTAAGCAGCATTTTAGAAAAGTTACACCTTGCCAATCGCACTCAAGCTGCGCTTTACGCGATCAACAAAGGTTTGGCAGAACCTAAAAAATAAATTTCATTCAAACCAATTTGATTTTTACCAACCGCGCTTTGATCACAAAGCGCGGTTTTATTTTATTAATTGCTCGCGCAGGGGCATACAGATGAATGTTCATGCCTATATTGCGATGGTCATTTTTACCCATTCCTCCAGCTCAATTGCGCATTTTCTCTTCCCCCAATATACAAGTTTTATTCATTTCGTAAAAAGTGTCTGTTCCCTATAATACATTCAACATGACTTGGACCCAACAAACTTTTTTTTAGGAGACTTACCTTGTTCCTTGGTCATCACTACACACAATTGAAAAAAGCAAACCTTCTGCCTATTCGCAAAGACTGGCAGGAAATGATCTCAAGCGGAGTATATCTCACTCAAGGGTTTGATCAGAACATATTGATCTTAAAGCCAAACACGTTTCAAGAGATTTACTCACGAATAACCGGCTTGAACATCGCTGATCCGCTGGCTCGTCTGCTCCTTCGAATGTTCCTTAGCACAGCAAGCTACATCGAGGCTGTCGAAAATGAAACGATCAGCCTTCCCCAGGATCTGCTGAACTACGCAAGCCTTGAAACGAACGTGGTGGTTGTCGGGCAGGGTGACTACGTGGAAGTATGGTCATCCGATATTTGGCAGCAACAGCAAATTGAAATTCAGAATGCGCAGGCAAATGCCAGCCGCTTCTCAGCATTCACAATCTCTACAGCAGAAAGAGCATTCTAGCCGCACAAAGGTCATACCCATGAACAAAATTCGTATTCTCGTTGTGGAAGATCAAAATATTGTCCGTGAAGGAATGGTTGCCATTCTTTCATTACAGCCTGACATGGAGATCGTTGGAGAGGCCGAAAATGGAATTCAAGCGGTCCAGCTTGCCCGAAAGACAAAACCGGATGTGATTTTGTTGGATATGGTCATGCCGCTTCAGGATGGGTTGACCACCATACCCAAGTTAAAGGAAATTTCACAGAACTTTCGCATCCTCGTGATCTCAAGTTTTGCGCAAAGCAGTCAGGTGTATCAAGCCATAAAGACCGGAGCTCTTGGCTATCTGTTGAAGGATACCCCGCGTGCCCAACTCCTGAAAGCCATTCGGGAAGTTGCCCGCGGTCAGGCTTCCTTACAGCCTTCGATCGCGATGAAAGTGATCAATGATTTCGAGAAACCAAACCTCAATGGCGCTCCAACAAGCGAACACCTTACCCAACGCGAAACAGAAACACTACGGCTGATCGCACGCGGACTGAGCAACCAGGAGATCGCAATTGAAATGGTTGTCAACGAACGCACCATTGCAAAATATGTGAGCAGCATTCTCAACAAGCTTCACCTTGCGAATCGTACCCAGGCAGCGTTATACGCGCTACGAGAAGGCCTGGCACTATCTGCCAGCTAATGCCCTAACGAACGAATATCTGTATGGTCATAATTACCCCTACAGTGGTCAATAATTTTCGGCAAACAACCAAGATTTTGGGCTAACTGATCAAAACGATAAACTGTACAATTTTTTCAACTACTATATAGAGGCTCAATGAACAGTTTTGATTATCAAAAAGCAATAGACTTCGACAGAGCATGGCTCAACTTTGAACTTGACCTGCCTCTCAAACCAACAGTGAATGGGAAACCCAATCCTTTTTATAATAATCGTCCCGGGAATCCGATCAATGAATTAATTGACGCATTGCTCGCATCGTTCTACCGCCCTCCAAAGTTCTTCTTCTCCGGTCATCGCGGTTGCGGAAAATCCACTGAACTCCAGCACCTTTTGAGCAACAGTGACATCCAAAAAAAATACTGGACCATCAACTTTAGCATCCGTGAAGAAACCGACATCATCGATCTCGATTTTCGCGATGTGCTCCTTGCGATCGGAAGCCGCTTATTCCGTGAATATCGCAAAAAAGGCGGCGAACTGCCCGAACAATTGCTCAAAGAATTAAATGGCTGGAAAGGCAAAGTGGAAAAGCAAATATCCACAATTTTGGATGGCCGCGTCTCTGATATTGAGCTGGGCGCTTCGATTGATGCTTTCTTTGCAAGTGCAGGGCTGAAAATGAAGTTGGAACCTGCTACACGTGTGGAACTCCGCCAGATCGTTGAGACAGATATCACCGGGTTGATCGCGATCATCAACCACATTACCGCGACCATATACAACCAGGAACATCGCATCCCGCTGGTATTGATCGATGACATGGACAAACCAGACCTGGAACGCGCACGCGCCATTTTTCATGACCGCCGCGAGATCATGATGCAGCCCAACTGCGCCATTGTGTACACGGTCTCAAGCGCCCTCTTCTATAGCAAAGAGTTCGATTCGATCCGTGATCAGGCCCTCTTCCTGCCCAATATCAACCTCTACGATCAGAACGACGCAGGCAATAATTTACAGGAAGGCTACCGCACTCTTGAAAAATTTGTCAACGTACGGGTAAGCAACTCGCTGATCGAACCAGCCGCACTTCAAGAAGCGATCGCCTACAGCGGCGGCGTCTTCCGCGAACTGGCTCGCATCATTCGTTCCGCTACAGGACGTGCGCGGCGGCGAAAAGTCGATCGCATTGAAGTGGAAGATATTGAATGGGTAGCCTCCGAAATTCGCAATGAATATCGCCGCATTCTGGACAAAGAAGATTTGAAGCTCTTGAAAAAGATAAATGAGAGCAAAAAGCTTGAATACAGCGAACGCCTTATGCCCCTATTGCAATTACTCGCCATACTTGAGTACCGCGGCCAGGAAAATTGGTGCGACATTCATCCAGTATTAAGGAAATTGCTATGACAATCACTGGCTTCACTCCGCAATCGCGCATCGACACTTTTGACGAACGGATCGAGATCATTTGGGATGAGCTCAGACTCGCAGTCAAATGGAATCGCCCTTCCATTCATCTGGTAGTCTACAACTCAGAATATGTGCGCGTCGAAGCTGAAACCATTCTTAAGAATTCTTTGATTGAACGCGGACAAAAGGTCGCCCATATTGACACGGACGAAATACCTGAAAACAACATCATCGCGCTCATTCGAAAACTTCAACGCGCAGAAGATCACATCGTCTTTGTTCACGGAACAAACCCTGAACACAGAAACATCCTTTCCAAACTCGGCAACCACAAGGATATTCTTGCGCGGGCAAAAGCGCGGCTGGTCATTTGGCTCACCGCAAATGGCTATGCAGATTTCGCCCGCAACGCGCCTGAAATTTGGGAGTGCCGTCAGCATGTCATTGAATTCCTCGATGTGCCAAATTCTGAATACATCCTTCAGGATGCGATCGAATCTGCATGGCAGGGCGTGGGCGAATACGCCAACACCTACGAAGATACAGAAGAAAAAATAAGCCTGCATGAATCCGCATTGACAGGTCTCCCTGAAAAAGTGGAATCTGCATCCTCGCGCGCCCAGCTGCTGCTCACCCTCGGCATACTCAACTGGCGCAACGGTAACTTTGAAAAAGCCAACGAACTGCTACAGGAAGCCATAAAAGTTGCGATCTATCTGGAAGACAACTGGTTCGAAGTCGAATGCTTCAACGCCATTGCCCTGGTTAAATTTGCCCAAGGCAAAAGTGACGAAGCCATTGACGCCTACAAACAGGCAATCGCGATCGCTCCGGAACAGATATACGTCTGGAACAATCTTGGCAATCTGTGCTTGAAGATCATGCGCAATGACGAGGCCATGCTGGCATTTCAAAAAGCATTGAAGCACAATGCCAAAGATCCCATCGCATGGAATGGTTTGGGAACTGTCTACAACAGAATCGGCTACATCAACGACTCCATTGCAGCGTATCGAAAAGCAATTGAATTCGCACCATTGCTTGCAAATCCGTGGGCCGGGCTGGGTGATTCATATATAAGCGCAGGCCGGGATCAGGATGCCATCAACGCGTATCAAAAAGCCATCGACCTCAACAAATACCTGCCCGCCTCATGGCTAAGCCTTGCTGAGATCTATTCCCGTCAGGGACGCAATCGCGACGCGATCAAAACATATCAACGAGCTTTGGCAGCGAACCCAAAAAATCACAAGCTTTGGAACGAGCTCGGGTTGGGCTTCCTGAAAATAAACGCATACGAAGAAGCCATGCATGCCTTCTTAAGATCGATCGAATTGGACCGTTCCTTCGGGTGGGCATATAACAATCTCGCGCTCGCCTACGCCAGCCAGGGAATGTATTTGGATGCGATTGAAGCAGGCAAAAAAGGTCTTCAAGTTTTCACCGAAGACAACGACAAGATCATCATCTGGGATCACCTCGCCAGTTTCTATCGTGCCATCAATGAATACGATAATGCCATGCAGGCTTACCAAACAATAGACAAATTGAAGGGAGCCATCCGCTCGATCTCAAGCGAATCGGCTCCTCGCTCAAACCACCCGCAGCCTGGCTCTGATGAACAGACCGAGTCTAAACTGGAAACTCCTTCCGACTTGCCCGACCAACCCCCTGCTCGATCCGAGGATATCCAGGTTAGCAAAGAGATCCCAAACGAAAAACCAGAAGCGCCAGACTGGATATTCAAGTCTGACGTATGGAACAAAAACGAAGCTTTATCAACCACCTATTCAGAAAACATTTTCTGGAAAGAAGAATTGTTCGGCAATCCGCCCGAGCAAAACATAACAGATACAAAAACAAAAGAGGAGCCTATGAATAAACAAGAATCGTTGAGTCCAAGTCTGACTTGCCAGGCTGTATCTTCTCTGGACTTTTCAAAGGAATCACTCCCAACCGACCCCTTTGAAATAAAAGAGGAGATCGCCGAAAGCAAGGACCCCGAAGTCTGGAATCGAAAAGGGAACATCCATTTCCAGAAAGGGGAATACGAAAAAGCGATCGACGCATACAACAAAGCCATCGAGCTGGATCGGTATTTTGGCTGGCCCTACAGCAACCTTGCCCACACCTATCTCAGTCTGGGCAAGTATGCAGAAGCCATACTCCTTTATCAAAAGAGTGCCAATCTGCTCAACAAAAAAGAAGAAAAGGCTGCAGCATGGAATAGCCTTGGAAACATTTATCGCCATTTGAATGAATACGAGAATGCGTTGAGCGCCTACCAAAAAGCGGATGAGATTGACCCGCAAAACGCCGGCCAGCGGGACAAACTGGATCTCGCCAGCCTGGAACCCAACTCGCGCAGCGCGCAAGTATGGCTTGAGCTCGGCAACCTCTTCTTCAAGTCCGGGTCGTACAAAGAAGCGGCAAACGCCTACACCAACGCCGTCAAGATCGACTCGTCATCCGGTTGGGCGCACAGCAACCTGGCAATGTCCCTTGTCTTTCAAGGCAGGCAAAGAGAAGCGGTTTCGATCTACCTGAAGAGCATCGATCTGTTCGAAAGCGACAAAGACAAAGCCGTCACCTGGAATCGCCTGGGGAATGTCTATCGCAAAATGAACGATGAGGAAAACGCGAGGAAAGCATATCAAAATGCGATCTCGTTCTCGAATGAAAAAACCAGCCTGCTCACACGTACCCGTTTTAGTCTGTTAGGCAATTGTTACGCAAACTAGTCTAAACCATCTATATATACCTGGAGGTAAAAATGTCTGAACTAGAGTTTTGGAAAGATCTTGGCAACATCTTTGATTCTGTAATGAACTACCAGAAGAAGAACGTTGAATTCAACAACCGCTTCATCAACCCCTGGATTCGGCTCGGGAACGTGTTCGAACGACAGGACCAAGCGAATGATGCAGTGCAAGCTTATCAGCGCGCGACCGAACTTGACCCAGATTCCCCGCAGAACTGGATTGAGCTGGGAGACGCACAGTTCAAAAAGGGAGACTATGACCAGGCTGTTGGAGCTTACAACACAGCCGTCAAGCTGGACCCCGAAGCTGGCTGGCCTCTCGGCAACCTTGCGCTCAGCATGGTAATGCAGGGAAAGATCGAAGAAGCTGTCCCTCTGTACAAGAAAAGCATCGAGCTGCTGACCGAAGTAAAAGACAAGGCCATTTGCTGGAATCGTCTTGGAAATGCCTACCGCAAACTGAATGACTACGAGAACGCATTCCTTGCCTTCCAAAAAGCTGATCAATTGGATGGAGACAACACCGGCTTCAGCGACAAGTTGGATGAAGTACCGTCGAGTACCTCTGTCGTTGCATCTGAAGAGATTCTTGAACAGTTGATCGTTGACCAGGTCCCGGCAGAAGTCGAGTCCGAAGCCGCACCAGTCGCAACTGAGCCTGAGGCGCAAGCTGAAGCGATTGATGTCGCTGATGTAAATGAAGTTGTGGAACCGATCAGCGAACCCGAAGCTGTCCTCACTGACTCGGAATTGCTGGTTGATAACACAGCCCAGGAAGAAGTCGCAGAGGAAATCGCTGCCATTCTGCCGAACATGGAAATGGAAATTGCGACCGAAGACCTTCCCGCTGAAGAAGAACCTGTCGCGGCTCTTGAAGAAGCCGCTGTCGAACAGACTTCCATCGAAAATACTGTTGAAGCAGAAGAGGAAACTCCGCTTACTCTTCATGAAAAGAAATTCAGCCTCATTCAGATCGTGGAGAATGTGATCGCAAAAGTCGAGCAGGCTTATGCAGAGCAAAGAAACTCCGCCGACAAGGAAGAGCAGGAATCCGAATCAATCGCAGAAGAAACAAAGGTTGAGGCTGAATCTACTGCTCCTGAAACCGAAGCAGTTGCCGCCCCCGAAGGCGAAGCGGTCTCTGAAGAAGCTGTCGAAGCAGTCGCACCCAAGCGCATCCCCGAGTGGTTGGTCATCCACAACGCATGGAAAGTAAACTCCAGCGAACCCGCAGTTGATGCCAATGTTCAACAAGACGTCCCTCAGGCCGAAGCAGCAATGACACTTTCCGATATTTCACAGGAAGCGGCTGTTAGCGAATCGACGGTCAACATGGATATTGTTGAAACCTACACAGAGCCGCTCGCGATCCAGGCGGAAGAAGAAGTTGAGCCGAGCGAAGCACTGGCCTCAAGCGAAATTGTCGCCGAGCCTGTAGCTGTAGAAGAAACACAAGAAATTGCTGCGACCGAAGAGTCAATTCCAGCTGCGGCAACAGAAGAATTGGAAAGTGAAGACTTGCCCGCCATCGTCTCTGAAGAACAAATAACTGAACTGGCGTACGAGGAATATCTGAAGGACATTGTCGAACCCGCCAAACTCGCGGACGAGACACAAGGCGAAATACCAGCCACCAAGGTGAGCAAAAGCGGTGACATGCGTATCGAAATGGACACAAAAAATGCGCATGTCTGGAATGAACTGGGTAACATCTACTTAAACGCAGGCACATGTGACGAGGCGATCGCTTCGTACAGCAAAGCCATTGAGCTGGATCGTCACTTTGCATGGCCGTATAGCAACCTCGCCTTGGCCTACGTTCAAAAGGGTCGTTTCGCAGAAGCCATCCTGCTTTACCAGCGTGGTATTGAACTCTTCACTTCCGACAGGGATAAGGCGATTACCTGGAATCGATTGGGCAACGTGTACCGCCGCATCAACGACTACAGCAATGCGATCGCATCCTACCAAACCGCAGATGAGCTTGACCCTGAAAACGCCACGCTTTCCCTGCGCTCAAGCTTCGGGCTTTTAGGCAATTTGTACTCTGATAAAAAACCTGCCTACATCGCATAAAGGAAATGCCATGAATCATGAATTCTGGAATGAAATAGGCAACCTATATTACATGTGCGGCGCTTACGAACCTGCCATTCATGCCTACCTGCGCTCCATCAAATTGGAAAACACGTTTGGCAGGTCGTACAGCAATCTGGCACTTGCTTATGTTCAAACTGGCAAGTATTACGAAGCCATCAAAATATATCGCCGCGGTATTGAGTTACTGGTAGATCAAAAGGAAAAAGCGGCCACATGGAATCGGCTGGGCATCCTGTATCGCCAGATCAAGGAGTATGACCACGCGCTGGAAGCCTATCAACGGGCTGACCTGATCCTGCCTCCAGAAGAGGCTGAAAAAGCGCTGGAAGTTCGCACCGAAGCCAAGCTGCCACTGACGGTTTCAATGCCTGAGATCAACCTGGATGCCATCCTTGCAAAGGGTAAGCCCGTAGCTCTGCCTCCGTACAATGATCTGATTTCAGAAATAAACTCAGAACTCGAAACAGCAGAGATCTTTCCTGAAGAATTAAAGTTCGAACAGGCTATGGCGCAGCTTGATCTGAACAACCACTCTCAGACACAAGCCCTCACCTTCGAGTCTGCCATCGGCGCGCAAAGTGAATGGGATCTCAACTATTCACAAGAGAATCTCCTCCTGGAGACATCCTCCGTGCCTTCCATATTGGAAACAGCAGTCAACGAGACGGAAGACACGAACGTATTAGCTCCCATTGAATTGCAAAACGTGTCTATTTCTGAGGCAGCCCAAGGCGACGAGGTATCTATCTCGGAAGCGCGAATCGAACCGAGCGCTCCTCCAGAATTGCCCATCGTGATCGAAGAGAACGAATTCGTAGAAGCTGTAACCAAATATGAGGGTAGTACCCAACTGGAATCGCCAGAAGTTGCCGTCATTGCACCAGACGAAGCAATTACACAGCATTTTCAAGTGGACACACCAACGATCAGCCTATCGCCTGAGGAGCAGCACGCCTTGGAATTGGAGATCATAAAGTACCAGCAAGCAACTACCAAAAATCCGCGCAGTTATATTCTTTGGGAGAATCTGGGTGAAGCGTATAAATCTGCTGGTCTCTACAAAGACGCGATACTCGCCTTCCAAAAAGCGATCTCTCTGAACCCTACAAACGCCATGTGCCACTATCGGCTGGGGCTGGTCTATGCGGCGGAAAAACGCGAACAAGAAGCGATAAGGTCCTTTGAAAAGGTTCTGGAGCTAGATCCCAGATCGCCGCAAGCGCACGCATCGCTTGCAAGCCAATATCGAAAAATGGGAATCGAGGAAATCGCTCAGAAGCATATTGAAAAAGCGCGTGCCATGCAAAGTGAAGACGAAAGCGACTATAACCATGCCTGCCTTGAAGCCATCTGTGGCAATAACGAACGGGCGCTCGAATTACTGGAAGTAGCACTTCAGTCCAAGCAAACGTACGTCTCCTGGGCGCAGAACGATCCTGATTTTTATCCCTTGCACAGCGATCAACGATTTCAAACGCTTCTTTCTACCTATGCAATGAGTGGTGGATAAAAGGCATATTGCCACCTTCTGGTCGAGGCGGCACCTCATAAAAATGGAGCTGAGAAAATCAGCTCCATTTTTTGTTTCTACATCAGCAGGCATCAGCCCATGCTTCTCCAGATATGACCACGCCTACTGGCATTAAATGAATTGAAAATATGCCCATCCATAGGGGCAAAAATGACTACACCAACTGGGAACTTGAGTACATGGCGTCTCGCAATACTACAAACTAGAATAGTTGTAATTCAACAAATAAAGGAGAAACAAAGATCATGGCAAAGATTTGGGAATTATTAGATCAAGCTCATTACTACATAAACAAGAATCGACATGCAGAAGCTCAGTATATCTTGGATCAAATTCTATCTGCCGACCCGCAAAACATGGACGCCTGGGACGCCTACATTCACATCAGCAATACGCTGGATGACCTTGAAGATCTGCGCAGCCACATTGTCAACATGTGGGATTCGAACGTGCGTGACCGTGATTATTTGCTCGCCACTCGAAGGTTTGTTCTTCAGCGCCTTGACGAAAAAATGAACTCCTTGTAATTGCCGCCTGAACCCACCGATTGGACACAACCATGCCAGCCCCAACACATTTACTCGAACGAGCATATCAATTGATCAATGCCCACCAATTTCAAAATGCTGAATTGGTACTCGACGCTGTAGTTCGTGTTGACCCTCAAAACATGGATGCCTGGGAAACATACTTGATGATCCATCAGAACCAGAACGATCTGGACTGGCTAAAAGAACGCATTTTAAAAACCAAGGAACTTAGCGAATTCAACAAAGCCAAACTGGTTAATTATTACAATCACCTCACCAAGCACTTGAGCAAAGCTGAAGAATTTGGCGCTCAACCAGACTCAAATGAAATCCTCTTCGAAAGCAGCCAGGACAACCTTGCCTCTCAAGAAAACCCCACCTCTCAATTTGAGTTGATCAATGTGTTTGATTATCCTGCACACGAAGAAAAAGAAATCCAACCACGAACCCGCACGCGAAAACACCGAAGAGCCATCTACAACCCATTCACACCTGAACTCATCAACGGCATTCTCAAGACAATGTCCAATACTCCCTTTGGAAAGAAAGCAGCGCCTTATATACAAAAAGCGGCAGTCCTGGCACGCAACTTCGCGAACAATCCAAAGGACACATTCGATGAACTATTAAAAACGCCAAATGTTGAAAAATACATGGGAACAGGCTTATTGTTATTATTTGTCCTAGGTATTCGCCTTATCATTGCAAATCATCTTTTTGGATATATCCTTTTAGGGATATTCTTTATTGGCGGACGCCAATGGCTGATCAGCTTTGGAATGTCCATGCTCATACCGCCATTGGACAACGACAAATTTCGTGTTTATCAACACGAAAACAAAGACGACCTTCTCGCCATCAAAGAATTAGAAAAGAAAGAAGAAAAGAAGGCAAATAAAGCTACAAAGTAACTATTAAATTCAAGCTGTAAAAAAGAGGGGAAAAGAAGAAAAAAAGGGGAAACGCTTTCAGATGAGTGGGTAGAACAAACAAATCGTCAACGCCAGGCCGACTGCTCAGTTGCTAATCATCCTCTATATCCAGGTCAATCTTGACACTTCCAGAAGCAACATTAATTTTCATTTCCGTTACCCTCTCAAGCATCTTTGATACTTTTCTTTGGGTCATCGAGTTAGTCTGTCCATCAACCAGCACCTCGTGCTTCGGACGGTGGTGTTGGGAAAAATCAGAAAAAATCGACATATGGAAGTTGCTGTCAGACGAATCCAGACTGGAGGCCAATTGCGACATGACCAGTTCAACGAATCCAAAAAAACCTCTTATAGATTGGTCTTTATCTGATGGTATTATTTCTATTCCACTTGGAGTAATCTTCTTAACCATAATTTTCCCTATTTAAAAAGCAGGAATATTAGAAGCCCGTGTGGGTCTTGTAGGGCTAAAGATACCTTTATTTCTTAAATGCAACATTTCTGTCTCATGACAGCTTTTTGCTTCACGATTTACCCCAAAATCAGCCCCTTTGCAGCTTTTCAGTTAGAATTTGTTCAAAACCCTGAGAAGTGATAAACTCCTTTTAAATTTAAATTTAACTTGAATTTCGCATGCCAAAATTAAGCAATAGGTACTTTCCCCCATTTACAGCAAGTTGCATAGATGTTTTAATCTTTAAAGTGACAGATAGCTACCATTTTTGTCAGATTAATAACCATCAGGCACCATGCAGAAATACTATAAACTAGTTTCACGTGATAAAATGATAACATTTATGATCACAAAGATGCTGCAATATCATTATGATGGAGTACTTCAAAAATGGACTTGGATTTAAAGAGCGGGTCCAGATCAACCACCTTCATTGAAAATGAGGAAAATAATAGCCTCGATCAGGTGGTGCTGGAGCCTATTGCTCCTGATACCTATCATTTAAGTTATACCTGTCTGATGATTCCCCGATTCCCCGCACACGAATTGCGAGGCGATATTGCGGAATATCTTCCCCAATGGCTTCAACAGGTTTGTATTTCGTATGGCTGGAGACTGGGATTCATTGATGTATATCCGGAGTATTTACACTGGGCAATATCGGTAAGCCCGTCAACAGCGCCAAATCGTTTCATGCAGCAAATTCGCCTTAAGACATCGGAAATCATTTTTTCCAACTTTGGCCGGCTCAGAAAAGAAAACTTGTCAAACGATTTTTGGGCGCCAGGCTATCTGGTCGTATTGGGGGTTCACCCCCAACCCAAAGAAATGATCGAACAATATATTCGTCTAACCAGAAAGCATCAAGGCCTTCATTCCTTTTAGTGTTCAACAACTGAACCCAGCCCCTCTTAGCAGGGGCTTTTTTGTTAAGTAAAAAAGACCCCAGCCATAAAAAGTAGACAGCCTTATCTTTACCCATTTAAATAATGGCGCCACACAAGGTCTTGCGCAAAAGGTCTATTAATACCTGCTTTGCAGATTACCCGATTCTGCTTTAGAAACATTCAAGATGCGAAAAGCTTTTGGTGGAATCGGTTCATTGTTGCAGACACCCTTTGGGATTGTCCTTGCCACGACGGTAGTCTGGCATGTGATTTTGCTGGTATTGAAAATTCCGTTTAGTTATGTTACCAGCGGGGTCATTCTGCTCATAGATTTGATCGCTGCCTTCTTCCTGCTGGACCGGTTGACGTATTTTTTCTCCCAATTCGTACTCCCTATTCAAAATCCAAAAGACCGCAATGAAATTTACTATAGAGTCCGTGATTTTTCATCTGGCAATCGCGGCCCTGCCATCTTCATAAAAAATGGACGCGTCATAGAGCACGAAGGCGAAAGAGAAAAAGTTGGTCCAGGGGTGATCTTGCTGGATACGGCAAGCGCTGCCGTCCTCAGAACAGACATTGAATTCAAGGACACTATTGGACCGGGTGTTAAATTCACAAAGGTACACAATAACAACGGCAAGAGATTCAGCGAGTACGTGGCTGATAGCGTGGACCTTCGCACTCAGTGGCAATTTATCGGTCCGCGAGCCGGGGAAAGCTCCGCACCGGGTGCTGGTTCGAAAAAGCAGAATTCCGCATTCCAGCGGACCGTCGGCCAGACCCGCGATGGAATCGACATATCCCCTAACATCAGCATAAAGTTCCTCATCAAACGCCCTGCAGAGAAAACACCCACGGAAAGCGGCGTGATTTCACAATACGGCTACAATGAAGAAGCGGTTCGGAATGCGATAACTCACGAAGTTGTCCAGCTTGGCGCATCTGAAAACAAAAAATCCCGCCTGGAATGGGAAAAATTTCCCGAGCATCTTGTAGTAAACATCTGGCGCGAATACATTCATAAGTTCAGGCTCGAAGATTTGTTCTCCAGCCAGGGGACCAGCGGATTGCAGTTCATTGAGGAAATGATCAATAAACGGGTCAAGCAGGAATACCTGGAAGCGCTTGATGACAATGGGGCAAAAACCCAGAAAATGGTTCCCAGCCTGGAACTTAAGCAATTAAGAGAACGTGGACTTGAAATCATTGAAGTCCGCATTCACAATGTATTTTTTGACCAGAATACCGAAGATCAACTTTGCAGCCAATGGAATGCCGAATGGATGAAAAGCGCCAAAAAGGATGAAGCTCTGCTCAATGAGCAGGAAGCCCTGGTGAAAAATACCGCGCTCAACGAGGCTGTCAAACAATTCGCCCGCATTGTTACAAAAAAATTCGAAACCCCCACGACGCCCAACGACAATGTCTACGCCCTCCTGCAGGACTTTATCCAGCCGCTGCGAGAGACAATTCTCACCGAGAACCAAGTCAACCGCGAAATGGACAAAGAGCTCAAAAAACTGAACGATCTATGGAAATGGCTTCTGGTCAACAAATTCATTCTTGACAATAAAAAAAGGCCGGATAAATCATGAGGTCATCCAAAAGACGTGACGCCATGATCTCCCAGATATTTGGCTTCAGCGAAGAGAGCGTGGCAATCCGCACTCAGTGGCGCCTCCTTATCGGCGTAGTCGTTTGGTTCGTACTCGGCAGTATGACCATACTCTTTACCATTTCCACTGTCGGCCCATCCAACCGCATAACGATCATCCTCATGGGTCTTGTAAAATACGCGCCGATGTTATGGGTAGTCTACAGCATGGCAAAGCTAAAAGCCGCACAATACCTGGAAGACATCTTTGAGCTGGACAATGATACTGCCGCCACTGATTTCATCGAAGAAGTTGCATTCGGATACGGCCATGAGTACATCACCATTAATGAAGGCAAGATCTCAAAGGAAGATGAAGAATCGCCCATCATCCTGATCGGCGGACCTGGGCAAATACAGGTAAATCTCGGCAGCGCCGCCTTACTCGAAAGGCTGGACGGGACTCCCGAAGTGATCTATGCGCGCAGCGAGCCGTGGCACCTTGGAAGGTTCGAGCGTATCCGCGAGATCGGCAAAAATGACGAAGTCGGCAAGCGTGAATACGCTGTCATTAATCTGCGGGACCAATTCGTGGACGAGATTTCCGTCAAGGCCCGCACCAAAGACGGTATCCCGATCGAAGCGCTGGATGTCAAAGTAATGTTTAGCATCCTTCGTTCAGACAAAGAAGACTCCAAAGACAAGGCCGCCTACAGATTCGATGAACAAGCGCTGCAAACCCTTGTGTACAACCAGATCACGATCACCCCTTCGCCTGCTGCTCCATCCGGCGTGACCTTTCCCTGGGATACCACAGTGATCCCCCTGGTTAAGACCGAATTGGAAAGAATGATCTCCTCTCACGCCTTGAGCGACCTTCTTTCCAACATGAGTCAGAAGGAACTTGATACCATCACAAAGAACGAAGAGACTGTGGCTCAAATGCGCGTGGAAATGACCGGTGCGCATGTGATCGGTCAGCAGGCAAGGAAAGCGCAACAGACGGTTAAGGAAGCGCAGCCGAACGTCACCACCCAATTCCTGGATGAAGCGTTTCATGAAAAAGCGACGAATCTCGGCGTTGCGGTTCAATGGATAGACATTGGCAAATGGCAGGTGACGTCCCCGGTCATCGATAAAAAGTTGAAAGACGGCTGGAGTCTGATCCGCGAAAATACCAAACGCCAAAATAATATTGGCCGCCTGACAAAAAAACATCAGATGGATGAGCTTATCGAATTAATAAACAATGTCGTTATTTTGAATTACGAAAAGAATACCACCCGCCCGCTCAGGTTTTCAGACAGGGACAGGGAAATTTCCCCCAGAGAATTGGAATCGTTCCTTGAAAGCAACCCGAATAATCTGGCGCCATTTCTCAGAAGAAACCTCAACCTGGATATACCCGACAAAAAAGATCCTTCCCAAATCGCTCGCGAAATCTTAAGCACATTTCGAGTGGAACTTATCGCAGCGCGGGATCTGATTCAAAAAGAGGCCAAACCCGAGAGCGAAATTCAACAGGAAATTGAGAAAATCGATCTGGCACTCCGATACATTGCCAAACACCTACCTTATTAACCATGAAACATCCCAACTTTCAACTCTCTCCCGAAATCACACGCGCGCTCAACATGGGCGCCCCCATTGTTGCCCTCGAATCCACCGTCATCACCCACGGACTTCCCCACCCGCAAAACCTTGAGCTCGCGCGGGATATGGAAAAGCAGATTCGTGAGAACGGCGCAACTCCCGCCACCGTTGCCTTGTTAGACGGAAAGATCCGCATCGGACTTTCAGACTTGGAACTGATTCGGCTTTCTGAATCACAATCCACGCTGAAAGTGAGTCACCGAGACTTCGCCACTGCCATCGTCAAAAAAGCGGAAGGCGGCACCACCGTCGCTGGCACCATGTACGCCGCGAACATGACTGGCATCAAGGTCTTCGCCACAGGCGGCATCGGCGGCGTTCACAAGGAATCAGCCTTCGACATCTCCACTGACCTACGCTCACTGGCTGAGATTCCCACCATCGTCGTCTGCGCTGGCGCAAAGGCCATTCTTGATCTGCCCGCCACGTTGGAATATCTTGAGACGATGGGCGTTCCCGTCGTCGGCTACCAAACGGATGAATTCCCCGCCTTCTACTCCCGTGAAAGCGGACTGGGCGTGAGCGCCCGCCTGGACACCCCCGCCGAGATCGCCGAGTTCGCCAAGGCGCATTGGAATTTGGGCATGCGCAGCGGCATCCTCGTGACGAATCCTATTCCAGAAAAAGAATCAATTTCAAAGTCCAAGATGGAGCCGATCATCGCCAAAGCCTCGGCCGAAGCCATCGAGCAGGGAATCCACGGGCAGAAGCTCACTCCCTTCCTGCTAGGCCGCATCAGCGAATTGACCAAGGGCAAATCCCTCAAAGCCAACCTGGCTCTGCTGCTCAACAACGCGCGCCTCGCTGCCGAGATCGCAAAAGAGATGAGCGCTAAAAAGAAGGAATGGGCGATATAAAAAGGATGAAGGCTGAATGATGAAGGAAGAATTTACACTTAAGGCTGAGTTCCATGTAAGCGCGGAGAAAATTTACAAGGCGTATCTCTCCACGCAGGGACACACCCAAATGACCGGCAGCTCCGCGAAAGTGGATGGCCGCGTGGACGGTGAATTCACCGCCTGGGATGGCTACATCTGGGGAACGTTTTTGGAACTGGAAGAAAATAAAAGGATCGTGCAAGCCTGGCGCACCGCTGAATTCCCCGAAGATGCTGAAGACTCACATGTTGAAATTTTATTGGAAGAGATTGCCGCAACGACGAGATTAACCCTCATTCACTCCAATATCCCCGAAGGCCAAGCGGACAGCTACAAGACAGGCTGGGAAGATTTCTACTTCAAGCCGATGAGGGAGTGGAGTGGGGAGTAGAAAGTGGAAAGTGAGAAGTAACGAGTAAAAAGTGAAAAGTAATAAGTGTGTCCCGCATGGACGGTGGCCTGAACGGGTTACTGGAACACGCGGGACTTTTTTATTTTTGCCCATTTGGGCAGGCTTGCGGCACGCCAGTATTGCCTCGACCGCTGACTTTTCCATCAGCCAATACTACCGGCAAGAAAGCAAAACCGTGAGGGGCCAACACCACACGAAATCCATAATTGTTGTTCCTGTTGTTCGGGTTGTTGTTGTTACGGATCGAAACGCGCGCGTTGTTCTGATTGTTGTTCCACGAGCCGCCGCGCAACGAAAGCCCAGTATGCCGAAGCCCGTTAAAGCCCGCACATGCGGACGATTAACCTTGTTTTAGCCATGCCCCCAATAATCTACCAACCTCTGAGACCAGCCTTGAAACATGTTCATATTGAGAAATGGTAAAAAGGTCGAGTTCGCGGGAAATGCGAATCCAGCCGCGCAATTGCTCCAATTTTATATCGGCATCTTCAAGGTGCTCACGCCGCATTTGAGATTTGGTCTTCCCCGCGGCGACAAGGCAATCTTGAAAATCGAGAAGCAACCGTTGTACGCGTTCTCCCAACCCGAAACGATATGTCCGTGGGAATTTTTGCACATGGGGAATCATCCAAAGAATCAAATCATGCGTGCGGATAAACAAAGGCGATTCGTTCATAAACAAACACCTCCCAACACTGATTTTCGCAACTGCCATGTATCGCCATATCGAACATGGTTGACCCAGCCTTGAATACTGGCCTGTAATTTTGGCAGAAGAAAATCCTGCCTGTGAACTTCTTCTACCATTGCGCGAAGTTTTCGACGGAAAGCAAGCGAACGGCGTGATTTCAATCGGCGATATTCAGGGTAAAGACGGAACCCCAAAAATGGAATACCTGTAGAAACGGGGTACACCTGCGCTGAACCCTCATGGAGGGTCAGCCGAAGTTTTGCAAGTTTTTCGATGATGGCACGGCGCGATTCGTGCAAAACATTTTTATCATCCCCAAACAACAAAAAATCATCCACATAACGAATGTAGGCTTTGCTTTTCAATTCACGTTTCACAAACTGATCCAGTTCATTCATATACACATTCGCCCAAAACTGGCTGGTGAGGTTTCCAATGGGCAGACCGCGCGGACGATATGCAGCAAACAAAGTATCGCCCGCAAAATATTTCATTTCGTATTCCTCAGCCAACACTCCCCTGCCCGACTCTAATATCTGTTCAATCAGCCACAAAACATCTTTATCGGCAACATGATGGGAGAGTATTCTGTAAAGAATTTCATGATCAATCGAAGGGAAAAACTGGCGAATATCACATTGCAACACATACTGATAATGCCTTGCAAATCGCTGGGCGCGGTTAAGCGCTTTGTGCGTGCCTTTCCCCACGCGGTTGGCATAACTATCGTCAATAAACCTGCGTTCATAGATCGGTTCGATCAGGTTGCATAAGGCATGGTGAACCACGCGGTCACGAAAAGGCGCGGCAGAGATCAGCCTTTTCTTGGGGTCATGCACGTAAAAACTATGATATTTCCCCGGAACGTAGGTTTTCGCCTGCAATTCTTCCTGTAAAACAAAAATTTCATCCTCCCGCTTACGCATGAACTCTGCCACAGTAGATTTTCCGCTTTTCCCTTTTTTCGCAAGCAGGTAGGCGAGGTACAAGTTATCGAAACTGCACATCTCTGAGTAAAGTTTTTTGTATGTCTTCATAAGCCTCCAATTTTTCATAAAATTTTCCCGCCTTTCGGCGGGAAAGAGAACAGAACACAGGAAACACGCTTCGCGAACAGAATCACAAAGGCTTGCTGGGAGGGGCCAACACCACACGAAATCCATAATTGAAGTACCCGTTGCCCGGGAGGTTGCCGTTACGGAACGAAACGCGCGCGCCGTCCTGACTGGTGGGCCACGAGCCGCCGCGCAACGAAAGCCAGTCATGTTCTTTACGATAATAATTTGCCTGCCACTCCCAAACATTGCCGCTCATATCCCACAAACCGTTTGCAGTTCTGCCAAGCGGGTACATGCCTGCGGGGGTGGTACGGCTGATGCTTTGTTCAACATTAGCGCGTCGAATAATCTCCTTCATAATCTCATCGTCGTCTGAAACAGGCTCGGGCGTCACTTTACCCACTTCGTCCCACGGGAAACGATAGCGGAAAATATCCTTTCCCTCTTTATTTTTTCCAATCACAATTGGCTCACCCATGCCGCCTGCAGCGAGAATCCATTCGGGTTCGGTGGGAAGGCGGAAGGCAAACTCTGGGGAGTGGAAAGTGGAAAGTGAATTGAATTCAGGCAGTTCCCTGCAATGCGCGGTGAGCCATTTGCAGTAGGCGTTGGCTTCGTACCATGAAATCCCGATCACGGGCGCGGTGCGGCGCGAGATGCCAAAGCGCGGGTCTTTCCAATAGCGCGGGAAAACCACTTTGCCATCGGAGGTGTTTTCGTCTTTCAATGTTCGTTTCAACCAATCCAAGCCTTCTTTGCCCCAGGTCTCTTTCATCAAGGTTCCGTTTTAGTCATACGTGGGGAAATCCAGCCAATATTTTTCATCTGCAAAATCGGGCGCATCGAGAAAACGTTTATATTGCAGGTTGGTGACGGGGTGTTTGGCAAAGTAAAAATCAGGAAGTAGGGATTGGGAATTAGAGATTGGCACAAACTCGTACAGGTCATCGGGGGTGTAGCCGAGTTCGTCGAGCGTGTCAGCGGCGGCGGCGCGTTCACGCGGGGAGAGCGCGGTTTCGTTTATCAGCCGCAACAATCCGTCCTTGATCTCGTTTTCGCGTGAAAATTTTTCGCGTGGGAAGGCGCGGCGATATAAAGAAAGCAAATCACCCGCATACCAAACCACCCTCCATGCCGAACTCTCTTTATTTGACGGAGCAGTCTTCGGAATAAAAGCATTCAGCAAAATTTCCATACGCTCCTGATCGCCGCCTTGAAAGAAACACAAGTATTCGCCCAACAACAGCACCACTTCGCGCCAGCGGTCACTCTTTTGCACCAGTTCAACGGTATTCTTTCCAAAATTGGGCTTCACCAAAGAACGGGCGGCAAGGTATTCTTCAAAGGTCAAATGCGGAAAGGCATACACATTACGCGGCGGGCTGCCCGCAGGCGCATCGGCTGGAAGTACAGAACCTTGCAGCATGAGCAGTCCATTGGAACTGCGGCAATAATCCAGAAAAATCTGCACTTTGGGCAGGCTTTGAAATTGGGCGTTCAAAATACTGGTGAGCAATTCCTCCGTCACCAGCGCGGGGCCGCGTGTCTTTTTTCCATCGTCTTCACGTCCATCGTGCGCCTTGAAGGCAATCTCCCATAATGCGCGGTTGAGTTCGTTGCGCGAAACATCCAGTTCATCGAGGATCGTCCGCTTTTGGGTGGCGTTCGCCTGCCCCACCACAGGGCGTTCTAATTCCCAGCGCACAAGCAACAGGTCAACACAACGGTCATATACTTCGGCGCGCGTATCGGGCAATTCTCCATAATGCGTATGCACCACCGCCATCATGGTCAAAATGATCGGGAAAGGCGCGATCTCGTGCAGTCTGCGGCGGTCATCGGGTTGCAAAGAAAGTAGAAGTTGTTCGCGTTTGTGTTCCAAATCCTGCCTGCGGGCGGGGTCAATCCGAATATGTTCCTCATGCCATGCGCGGACAAACTTCTCAATCTTTTCCTCATCAAGCAAGGCCAGTTCGTGCGTTGTCCAGCCGGTTAATTGCCACTTCGCATCATAAGAATAGGAATAGGTGCGGCAGGTCACCAAAAAACGGCTGGAATTCCGCCTGCCATATTTTTGAACAAAGTCTTCCACGGCCTGCACCACAATCGGGCGCAAGCGCATGTCGGCAACTTCATCGAGGCCATCGAAGAGCATCAGTCCGCCTGTGTGTTCCAATTCCGCAAGAATCCCCTCGGCAAAATCGGCAGTACGCTCATCGCCTTGCAAGGTCTGTTTGATATAGTTTTCGAGCAGCACGGCGCTCCCCTTTTGGCAATTCAAAGGGATGGTCTCTGCCATACGCCCTAATGAAAGTAATAGTGGAAGAACCACGCCGCCATTCCAACCAGGCAAAAGTTCCTGAATGTTCTGGCTTCGGTCCGTTTCAGCTTGCGCCATTCGCAAGGCAAGATAACGCGCAAAGGTGGATTTCCCCGTGCCGGGCAGTCCCAGCAAAACCATGCGGCGATTCTTTTCTTCAAACAACGCTTCCAACGCGCCTAGAGGACGATTCTCTTCCCGATTGAGAATATCTTCCTGCGGCTGTTCCCCGCCTTTTTTCTTCCCCTTTTTATCCACTGTCGCGGTTGTATTCAAAGAAATATAAAGCGATTCCAAAGTCAACCCGCCGCGTGAAGGATCAGAGGCTTGCGGGTCAAGCCCCACCAAACGCATGGCGCGGCAATCTGCGATCACGGCATTCAAGTATCTGGCGCGGGCATCTGCGCTCAACGGTTTCGGAGTTTCTATTTTCGCTGCTGGTTCAGGAATTATGGCTGGGCTGGAATTTGAGACTTGCGGATCAGGAGTTTTTGCACGTTTTCGCGCAAAAATCTGAACAGCGAAAATAATCATCGCGCCAATGGCAACGATATACACCAATGCGCGGTAATCAGATGGAATTCTTCCGCCGATCAATGCAAGCACAATAATGATCAAAGCCGCAAATGCAAGAATGGCGGTCAATTTACCCGCCAGTGTTTCAAGCGATTTCATCCAATCCTTCATATCCATCCTCCGCACATAATCTCACTCACCACTTTCTACTTTCCACTTCTTTCTTCTTTCCTCTTTCATCCCTGCCCTTGCAACAACTCCATCACCAACGCATCTGGCACCTGTACCGCCACCAACTCCCCACGCACGGTGATGACCCCATTCACCACGATCCATTCTTCGATGACAACCTTGCGGCCTTTGAGTTCCTTCACCTTCCCGCGGACTTCCAACTTCGGTCCCATTGGCGTGGGTTTGAGATAGTCCACGTGCAAAGAGGCGGTGAGATAACGCAGCGCGGGCTCGGTATCCATGGAGCGGTTCTCGGCACGGTAGCCTGCTGCAGCGGCAGTACCTGTCCCGTGGCAATCGATCAGCGAGGCCAGCAGCCCGCCATAAACATAGCCCGGGATGGCGGTATGAAACGGCTTGGGCTGAAAATACGCAACAGACTCTTCCCCGTCCCAGTGACTTTTGATCTGATGTCCCAGTTCGTTCAGGCTTCCGCAGCCGTAACAATGTGCCATGTGATCGGGATAATAATCCTGGAATGCTTTTTCTGTCATGATAAAACCCTATGATTGAGATTTGAGATTTGCCGCGAATTAGCAATTACCAATTTTACGGCGTTGGAGTCCCAGTAATCGACAGGTCTGGCGTCCCTGTAGCGCTTGGGGTGATGAGGCTATCCAAAACACGGAAGCGGCCAACCACCTTCCACTCGTAGCCCATGAAGATCTGCACTTCATATTCGCCGGCCTGCCAGCCGTCAATGGGGTTGGAACATTCGGAGTAACCGCCGATACCGCCCGTGCCGCCATCCCAGGGCTTGGTTTCGTAACAAACTAACTGACCATTGCGATACCAGAGCGCAGTCCACTGCACGCCGGGGATGGTGTTGTTGTAATCGAACCCGCCATACATGGTAGTGATGGGCAGCTCGAATACGGTCTTCGGGTCCACGGCATTGGTGCCGTCAAATTGAGTAGAGAATTGAATGGCAGTGAATAAGGCTTCGGGGTTCGGGGTTACGGGTCCCTCAAACAGGGCTTCAATGGCAACGGGCAAATAGGGCGTGAGCGTAAGTGTGGGGGTATTTGAAACAGCGGGAGTTAGAGTTAATGTCGGAGGGACTGTGATCGAGGGAGTTAATGTGATCGTTGGGGTAAGCGTAATGGTGGGCGTCAGTGATGGAGTGGGAGACGGCGGGAAGTAAACATAAATGATCGGCTGTCCATACACTGGCAGCCAATAAGCAAAGCCAAGCAAAAAGACAGCCAGAAAAAACAATCTCCACGCGTTGACGTTGTGCCGTTTTCGCAAACTATAAAAAGACAACTTGCGCGCGGTCTGCATCGTTTTGATAGCCGCCCGTACCGAAAAATACGCGGCCACCACCGCAAACAAAGCAAAAGTGATCACACCAGCACGAATATCCATAACGCGATTATACCCTGTCACTTTTTTACGATTATGTGTTAAAACTTGCACCATGACAAAAGAAATCGTTCTCCTCAAATTGGGCGGATCGCTCATCACCGACAAAGACACTCCCTACACCCCACGACTCGACAAACTAAAAGAACTGGCACTGGAAATTAAAACGGTTCTGGACTCAAACCCTGAGTTGCTCCTGATTCTTGGACATGGCTCTGGCTCCTTCGGACACGTTGCCGCGAAGAAGCACGGCACGCGGGACGGAGTCCACACCCCCGAGCAGTGGATGGGCTTCGCTGAAGTCCGTTTTCAGGCGGCGGAGTTGAACCGCTTTGTGATGGAGTCTCTCTTCAATGCGGGCGTGCCCGCCATCTCCTTCCCGCCATCTTCATCGATGGTCTCGAATGACCGCAAAGTCATCCATCACAACATAGTGGCTATACGCAAAGCATTAGACGTCCACTTGCTGCCAGTTGTCTATGGCGATGTAGCGTTTGACGAGAAGCGCGGCGGCACCATCCTTTCCACGGAGGATGTCTTCACATTTTTGGTTGACCAGTTCTCCCCTTCCCGCATTTTGCTGGCTGGAATCGAAGCGGGAGTGTGGGAGGATTTCCCAGCGAGGACAAAGTTGGTGAAACAGATCCAACTGTCAGATTATGAAAAGATGCGCGCAGGGATCGGCGGCTCGGCCAGCACCGATGTCACTGGTGGGATGAAGGCCAAAGTGGAGGAAATGCTTGCATTGATCCAAAGAACAAATGGGTTGACTGCACAAATTTTTTCTGCCGAAGAACATGGATTTTTGGAGCGGGCATTGCGCGGAGAAAATGTTGGCACGCTATTAACTGCCTGATATGACAAAGTAATGACGAAAAACTCTTGCTTTTTTTATCGTTTATTTGGATAATAGGGCTAAGAAAAATTATATATAATTTCAAGGAGAGTCTATGGCAACCAAAGCAAAGTCTGCAAAGAAAAGTGCGAAGAAAGTCGCACCAAAGAAAGTTGTTGCAAAGAAGGCCGCTCCCGCAAAAGCGGCGTTCAAGCCAACAAAACTCAAGCTCCTCCGCCCGGTACCCTCTGATATTGATATTGCCCAAGCGGGAAAACTCAAACCAATTACGCAGATCGCCTCTGAACTCGGCGTCCGTGAAAATGAATTGGAGTTGTTCGGACCCTACAAAGCCAAGATCAAACTTGAAATTTTGGAACGCCTCAAGAGCAAACCGAATGGCATTTATGTAGATGTGACCGCCATCACCCCGACCCCGCTCGGTGAAGGCAAGACCACCACAACCGTGGGTCTTTCACAGGCACTCGGCGCACACCTCGGCAAGAAAGTCATTACTGCCATCCGCCAACCCTCCATGGGACCGACCTTCGGCATCAAGGGCGGCGCCGCTGGCGGCGGTTATTCACAGATCATTCCGATGGAAGATTTCAACCTCCATCTCACCGGCGATATTCATGCCATCACCGCTTCTCATAACCTCGTGGCTGCCGCGCTCGATACGCGTGTGATGCACGAGAAGGAACAGGATGACGAGAAGCTCTTCAATGCGCTGTGCCCCGCCAACAAAAAAGGCGAACGCAAGTTCTCGCCCACCATGCTGCGCCGCTTGAAGAAACTGGGCATCAACAAGACCAACCCCAATGACCTGACTCCCGAAGAACGCTCCCGCTTTGCCCGACTCGATATTGATGAGAAGACCATCACCTGGCGCCGCGTTGTGGATATCAACGACCGCATGCTGCGCGACGTGGAAGTGGGCCGCGGCAAGGATGAAGCCGGTCACGCGCACATGTCTGGCTACGATATCACCGTGGCTTCTGAGATCATGGCTGTGCTGGCATTGACGACCGGTCTTGAAGATATGCGCGAACGCTTTGGCAAGATGGTGGTCGCCACCAACAAACGCGGCGAAGCGGTCACCGTGGAAGACCTCGGTGTAGCGGGTGCTGTGACCGTCCTTATGAAGGACGCCATCAAGCCCAATCTGATGCAGACCCTCGAAGGCACTCCCGCCACCGTTCATGCGGGTCCGTTCGCCAACATCGCCCACGGACAGTCCTCCATCATCGCCGATATGATCGCGCTCAAACTCGTGGGCAAAGACGGCTTCGTGGTCACCGAGTCCGGCTTCGGCGCTGACATCGGTATGGAAAAGTTCTTCAATATCAAATGCCGCTATTCTGGTTTGATCCCGCAGGTGGTGGTGATGGTTGCCACCGTCCGCGCGTTGAAGATGCATGGCGGCGGTCCGAAGGTGGTGGCGGGCAAACCGCTCGCCCCAGAATATGTGGAAGAGAATCTTGACCTGCTCAAGGCAGGCTTGCCCAACCTTGAACGACACATCCAGAACGCGCTCAAGTTCGGCGTGAACGTAGTCGTGGCGGTCAATTCTTTTGCCAATGACACCAAAGCCGAAGTGGAAATGGTCCGCGAAGCCGCGCTCAAGATGGGCGCCATGGATGCAGTTGTTTCGACCCACTGGGCAGACGGCGGCGCGGGAGCCAAAGCGCTGGCAGAAGCTGTGGTCAAAGCAGCAAAGCAACCCAGCAAGTTCCAGTTCCTGTATACACTGGAAAAACCCATCAAAGAAAAGATCGAGACCATCGCCCGCGAGATCTACCGCGCCGATGGTGTGGATTACACGCCCGAAGCTGAAGAACAGATCGAACGCTACACCCGCCTCGGTTTCGACAAACTGCCCATGTGCATGGCGAAGACCCATCTCTCCTTCAGCACCGATGCCACCAAGAAGGGCGCACCGACCGGCTTCCGCATCAGCGTGCGTGAGATCCGCGCCAGTGTGGGCGCAGGCTTCCTGTATCCCATCCTCGGCGATATGCGCACCATGCCCGGCTTGCCCACCCGCCCCTCGTTCTACGATGTAGATCTGGATATGGAGACCGGCAAGGTACTCGGTCTGTTCTAACCCATCACGAACATTCCAAACAAAACTGTAGGTCACGCCAACGCGTGACCTACTTTTTCAGTACCGACAGGCTATGGAGAAAAGCATCTCTTTGGATATAATTGCGAAGTATGAACAATAAATCCTTATCGTTAACTGACCAACGTGATCTGGTTAAAAGCAGTGAACAAAGCGCCTCTGACCTCGTCTCAAGCTGCTACCGTCAAATTGAAAAACTCAACCCGACGCTTAATGCTTTTATCACAGTGATCCCTCCGGAGCAAAATCCGTTGCCTCAATCGGGGAGCGTACCGCTTCAAGGGATTCCGATCGCTGTTAAGGACTTATATAACACCAAAGGCATTCGCACCACAGGCGGATCCAAATTCTTTGCGGACAACATCCCTGCCGAAGATGCCTTCGTTGTGCAAAAGATCAAAAAAGCTGGCGGTCAGATCATTGGAAAAACCAACACACATGAGATCGCACTCGGTGTAACGAATAACAATCCGCATTTCGGGGCGTGCAGAAACCCATGGGACACCGCACGCACGCCGGGCGGTTCCTCCGGCGGCAGCGCAGTGGCAGTTTCAACAGGCATGGCAATGGCCGCCATTGGCACAGACACAGGCGGCTCGATCCGCATCCCTGCCTCATTGTGCGGCGTGGTAGGGCTCAAACCCACATACGGACGTGTCAGCCTGCGCGGTATCCTTCCGCTTTCATGGAATCTTGATCACGCGGGTCCCATCACCCGCAAGGTGGAAGATGCGGCGTTGATGCTGCAAGTGATGGGCGGCTATGACGACCAGGACCCGGCCTGCGTAAAAACCTTGCCCGGTGATTACTCCAGTCATTTAATGGATTCAATGGTCGAGCGCAAAATCGCCCTCGCAGTTGGAAGTTTTATCGAAGAAGTGACAGACCCTGAGATCCTTGAAGCGGTCCGCAAGTCCGCCAAAATATTGGAAGAGCAGGGCGTCGTCATCACCGAAGTGAATGTGGATTTCCTGAGAGAAGCCGCTCAAGCCAATGCATTGATGACCCAGGCAGACGGCGCAGCCTTCCACCGTGACAGAATGAAGGAACACCCAGACTGGTTCGGCGCGGATGTTCGTCAGCGGCTGGAAACGGGAGCAGCGTTCACCTCCAGCGAGTATGCGCTTGCGAGGCGCACGCAGGTGGAGACCCGCCGCAGATGCGAAATCCTTTTCGATCAATTCGATGTGCTCATCCTCCCCACCACGCCGATCGCGGCGCCTGTGTTGGAGGGAGAGAATGCCGTGGAACGCGCCCGCCAGTTGACCCGCTTCACATCGCCCTTCAACTTGACCGGTCTGCCCGCGCTGACCGTCCCTTGCGGCTTTACCCAGGAAGAACTGCCGATCGGTTTGCAGATCGTTTCGCGCCCATGGAATGAATCGGGTGTTCTGCGGGCAGGGTACGCCTACCAACAAGCCACCTCATGGCACAAGATGAAACCCAAAATAGCATCGTCCTAACGCTTATGAAAAAAAATAGTTTGATCATTTGGACTCTACTACGCCTGCCGATCCTCGCGGCAGGTTTATATTTGTTTCGGAACCCAATTCTGGATTACGTCAAAACGCTGGTTGACCTGCGGTACATCATCGATTTTGCGGTGTATTCGGCAAACACCTTCGAGACACGGTTCGAGATATACCTTGCGGCTGCACTTGGTATCGCGTTCGGGTATTGGCTGGTGAAAAGATGGATAGCTTCTGAGATGTGGAGTTACCTCATCACTCTCGCTGGGATGTTGTTTGTTATTTTTGCGTCGTTCCGATTTTTGCTGGTGACATCAAATGCAGTGCTGAGAACGTTGATCGTCTTTGTGCTGCTGGCGGTCAACACCCTGCCGACGGGATGGCTGGTGAAAGGAATCTCTGGAAGTGGGATCTTGAATTTTGTTTTCCTCGCAGCGGTCGGGTTGAGTGAGGCGATCTTTCCGCAGGCGTACATCCACTGGCTGATGGAAAAATTCGAAGCAGGGATGTCGGTCAAGAAATGGTCATGGCTCGGCGGCGTATTGGTCGTGCCGCTGATCTGGCTGTTCATCCTGACACCGTATGACAATCAACGAATTCTCACGCTTGGCGAAAAATTACACGCCAACCCCGCCGTGGAAAAGTTCGCGGCAGGCGCGTACAACTGGGTCGAGTACGATGCGAGCCTGCATCA
>Ga0172373_10001892_pt1 | contig 33109 bp, 30 predicted proteins | sample Lak10m_2_FD_114546 | JGI IMG/M metagenome (GOLD analysis project Ga0172373, IMG submission 114546) | Freshwater microbial communities from Kabuno Bay, South-Kivu, Congo - kab_092012_10m | ecosystem: Environmental > Aquatic > Freshwater > Lake | place: Democratic Republic of the Congo...
CCCTGTGGCCGAGTGCCTTGATCAGGCATCTGCGTCATATTGGGTGGCAGGGCAGTATCCACCACTGGAGCAACATCTACGGGGACGGTCGTTGCAACCGGGATCACCGTATCCGTGGGAATTGGTGTGACCACGCTGGTCAACGTTGCCATCATAGCACTTGCAGTGGGCGTCGCCACGATTAGCGACGTGGTGGTCGGGAAACTCGCTGATTTGCTCTGCTGCTCATTATTGGGATCAGATGTATCCGTGTTTTCAGGTCGCGGTGAGCGACGCTGGTCATTGTTCTGTACGAGTGGCTGAATCTCGGGCAACAGAGCAAAAATTTGGGCTTCACAACTGGCAGGCATGTAGTTGCCGTCCCATGTCGCACAAACACTGCCAACTGCATGAACTGCAGTTTGACACGGTACATCGGCATTGTCTTCATTCCCTGCCAAAATATCATCCATGCAATTCAGGAGTATTTCACCACGCAGACCAACATCTTTGCCTTCGGCCCCAGCCAACGTTGCAACTTCCATGGGCAACGGCAAGACGCGCCCTGTGGCAATAATCGAACGAGGTGCCACATCCACGGCCGCCAGTCCCACCCCGGCCACGGTAGCAGACAAGGCGGCAGTCGTGGTGACGGTCACTATACTCGTCGACACCGTGGATGTCACATTCGTCACGCCAGCACGCACCATGCCGGCTGTAGTATCGAGTGTCGTGTTAAAAAAATTATTGATGGCGCCGAGTGCATTGCGTAACGTTTCGGTAAATGAATTCAAGCGCTTGCGCGAACCATCTCGCCGGGCACGCCAACGAGCAATACCACTCTGTATACTCATGAATGGGCCGACCAAACCAATCACAAGCACCACGTCAAAGATATCGATACCCGCCATGAGACCGTCATACAAACCAAACGCTGAAAAGATGAAAATCGTGGCAGCCGCACAAACTAGCACCACCGCCATGAGCATCCACAGCATAAAATCCATGATTCGGATGCTTCGCCCCCATAACACGTCCCAGCGCGATTGGTGCGCATCGTGCACCAACGATGCGACCCACGTCTGTTGTGGCTGTACATACGACAGTGGCTGCCAGCGCACCACGGGTGCAGGACGGCGCATCAAAAATATGCGCACGACGACCAACGCGGCCACCAGCACAAGCAACAAGAACGCTACGAGTTGGGTGCGCTCTTGTTGGACTGCACCAACAAAACCAGCAACACCCGTGGCAAAACCGACCAATGCGACCACAAAAAAGAACCACCAGCGCAACTGGCGTTGGCGCTTGTGAGAACGTGCAGGTACTGCCTGCACATGCACGATGAGTGCGTCAACAATCGCCGGATCAGTCACTGACAGCCTCCGTCATGTTGTTGAAAAGTTCCACCCAATCAGCAGTAGCAGACACTTGATCGCTGATATCATCGGTTGTCGCATCGTCGATCACTTGATTGATGTGCGATTTTGCTGCGACAAACAACACATTCGTGGCTGCTATGGGAATGTTTGCGAAATCGACGCGTTGGGCTTTGCGCGCATACAAATCAAGCGTAAAGACATGCACGTTGCCGTAAAACAAGGTACTGAGTTGGGTGGTTTCACCGATGTCGGTAGCAACTGCTAAGTCGGGCATACGCGTCTCGCCCACAAAATCTGCCAACGTAGGGCGGATTTCAGTCACAGGTGGCAACGTGAGTTGCAAACACGTCGCCATTGATTCAGCCAAACCTAGACCATGTGCAAACCGTACGGGAATGTTCATTTGTTGGGCGGCTTGCCGAATAATCGGCCAAATTGCCTCGCACAACGGTCCAGATGGCGTCACAAAAGCAGCTCGTTCATCAGTTTGAGCCAAGCGCAACGCCCGTGCCGCCGCCGCGAGGAGGTCGTCATTCTGCCAGTCATCGTGGAGCGGCGCATGGTTGCACAGTGTGTGGAGCTGACCAATCATGGCGCGTGTATCCGGGTCGAGCCCAAATGATTCAACACGATACACTTCTTGGATGAGTGCAGTACCCGCCGCAGACAGGCAACGGGGTCCCCAGCCTGCAGAAATCAGAGCTAGCATCAGTTTCTCTCTTTCTCAGCGCCACCCCAGTGCTTCGTAGGGCATGATGTTGGCCAACGCTGCGTCACGCGTGTGTGCTCCCCGACTGCTCGCAAACAAATAGCGGAGCGTCAGCGGACCACGTTGACTCGTGGGAAAGTTGGTATGCCAGTAATGGTTGACCGGCATGGAGGCCAATAGGCCGTTCCACTGCCACGGTGCCACTTCCCAGCGGGTAAACAGCACCTCGTTGGGCACTACTAGGGGCGCATCAAGCGGCGCCCAGATGAGAGTATGGTCGTTTTTGTTGCCGATGGTGGCCGCGCGTTGGATGGTGTAATAGCGGTTGCAGGTGCCCGGGATTTGGCCACCCTCTGCATGCGACCCTGGCGTAAAGAACCCGCCGCTACTTTCGAGCTGGAGCATGGCATCTGGTGCGTTGAACGGAAAGGCCACGTAGACGGCCTCGGGCGCATCGCTCCACACTTTGTCCCACTCAACATGGAGCTCCACCAAGCCGCCATGATGGTAGAGGCGCCACTCAACCCGCAATTTGCCGAGTCGCTCGCTGGCACCGTGCCAAACCAGAGCATCAAAGACCGATCCGGTGCTTTTTTGCGCCATGCGGGTCAAATGGGGCACACTCTGGCTACACAGTTGCTCGTCGGGGTATGCGGCGAGCAACGGCCCTGCCACCCCCCAACTTTTCAACATGGCCATGGTACTCACCGCCCGCCGCCCTTGGGCATGTACGACCTGCTCGTGCACCACTTGTCCGAAGGAGCGTTGGTGCGCCGCCACCCAATCGTGCTGGGTGCGCCGGTCTACAAAGCGCGACAAACCACCCGTGGTAGCGTCGAGGAGCAACTCCCAATCCGCGTTGTGCAGGCGCAACGTGGATGATTCACCGGGCATGGGCGCCGTTGCGCTCTTGGGAGCCACGGTGAATTGGTGGCGTCCTGGGCGGAAACCGACGAGCTGGCAAACAAACGTGGGCAATGCACTATGACTCTGTTGAAAGGGCACCTCGCGCCCGTCAGCGCTCCGCAACACCTGCGTCGCCGCATCAAGTGGCACATCCCCAGCCCCGAAATGCACCAACGCATCCGCAACGGGCACATCAACGACCAAAGTGGCCGCACCGCGCTCCGGGTAGATGCACCGCAAAGCCCGCGCGGCGGCTTCGTCGAGCATCAGCTCAGTGCGATGAAAGTGGAGCTCTTTGAAGGCCTGCTGAAAGGCGACCACCGAGGCTGCGGGCCGCGCCGTCGTCAACCACGCATTAAACGTGTGCTCGAGTGCAAAACGCTCGTGCGTCTTGGCTTGATCGAGGTATTGTTGCGCCAATGCATCGCCACTTTCGGCTACAACCGTGGCCACACCAGCGCGGCGGCGCTGACTGCGCCGTGCCTGCCCAATGGCAGCACTCATCGAGCCCAGCCCGTGTGCCCAGTGATCGGGCCAAGCAGCCCGGTACTGGGGCGGATGCGCATGATTGGCACGAATCCACTCAAACCATTCACTCACCGTGGCAGTGCGCATCACGATATCGGTGTGATTGGCATTCCAACGCTCAATGACACGCAACCAACGCCCATCGGGAGGACTGTTGTCGACGTAGAAACCGCCGGTGCTCAGCAACATGGCGGCATGCGGATAACCACTCGCCTGCACCCGTGCGAGGTATGCGGGCACCTCCACACACGCCCGTTGGTAGAGATCATCAACACTGAGTTGATCGGTTTCGGTGAAATAGCGCGTTTTGTCGGCATGAAAGCCCTGGGGACTCGAAATTCCCAGCACGTTGCCCAACAAGTAGTGTTCATTCAGCCAGTGGAGCACCTCGCCGCCACCCGCACCGTGCCAACGGTGGAGCTGTGGCACACGAATGGGAGCCTGTGGGTCGATGTAGTCGCCGAATTCTTTGGTCCACATGTAGTGCACCGAGCCGCGCACCCCGAGCGGATCGGTGCCACTGTCGATGTGCACCATACTACAGTAGTAGGGGATGTTGCGAGCTTGGAGCGCGTCGGGCAAGGCCCACGACCAGCCGTTGATGTCGGCGTGCATGGCACTTTTGAGGGGGATGTCGTGTTGACGCGCAAAGGCGACCGCGGCGTCCAAACTCTGCGCATAGGCGTCGGCGTCGATGAGGTCGGTAAAATGCAAGTAGCTGGCGGTGACTTCGATTTGGCCACGGCGTACATAGTGCAAAAATTCGGGGAGACGGTGTGATCGGTAGCGCAGGTAGTGCTCGACCTGCCAAAAGGTCTCACAGGTCCACTTGAAACGCTGCGCTTCGGGCGCATCCGCGGTCGCACGACACAGCTCGAGCACGGTGTCATAGTGCTCGAGGTACATGTCCGCAATCTGCTCTTGTGGATGCGTGTAGCCGATATCGGTGTGGGCTGATTGCATCACAAAAATGGTAAACGGCTGACTCATCACCACCTCCTCCCCTGCATCACGGTTGTACGTCGAAACGCAACAAACGATGGTTGAATTTGAAACCACCCACCCACAAATACCTGCTGTCGAAGGCGAGACAGGCCGGCCACGACAAGGTGTCTTGGCCGTTTTGTTCGCGAACCGGGATGACGTCGACTTGGGGTGACCCCAACACGATATCTGGTGCTTGGTCGCTCATGGCTCGCTCCACCGAATTCCAGATTTGCACGCGATTGAAACTCGTGTCCCCGATGAACAACATGCCGTTTGTCACTAGGGCGTGCTGAGGCAAGTTCATGCGGATCGTCTGACCACGCCCCACCAACGTGCCCGGTGCACCTTGCAACACGTCAGCGTTGCGCCAAACAGTCACCGAACCACCAGGTCCGCCCTCGGTGGAAGCCACCGCCAGATACGTGCCATCGGTCGACAAACGGGTCGGCTGGGGCACGTCAAGGCTGACCAGCGCGCTACTGTTTTCATCGGGAATGCCCTGGTACACCAAGACACGATTGCCGTCGCGATCGGCGAGGTAGGTGTAGGTACCATCATACGCTACTCCGCGTACGTCACGAAATTCGAAGTCTTTGGTGCGGCGAATCATGGCATCGGGTTTTTCTCCGTTGAGCGGCAGCTTATTCCACATGTACAACGCACGCCCAGCAAGGAGCAACGTGCCGTTGTACAATTCCCCGTCCCAGGTCGATTCTGGCAACGTGTAGACAACGTCCGGAGCAGCATTGGATTCATCTGGAATGCTCCGGTAGACGTGCATCATACGGTCAAAATCCGACACCACCACGAGGTGTTGGCCGTCGGTATACGGTTGCGGATTATTGATGTGGTATTCGGCACGCATCGGATTCGTGCCAATGTCGTTGCTCCCGAGTGCCGCGATGGGTTGATCGGTCGCACTCGTGGGAATGCCGTCGTAAATGAGTACACGATCGCCGTTGTAGAGCGACACATACACCATATTCCCAGCAATGGCGACATCCGCACCATCACCACCGTCGTGCTTGAAATCCAGCGATACGTCGGGCATATCTGTGGGGTCGGTCGGCGGACTTTGCCAGACATGCAGGGTAACACCGAGCGCCAGCAACTGCCCTTGCGGGGTAAGTGCACCTTGGAGCCACGCACCGTGCCCGTCTTTGGGATCGGTCAGCAAGAAATCGTACGGCGTGTCAGCAGTGGGAAATGATTTCCAAACAAACGCTCCTTGGCCATTGGCGGAACTCGCGTCCTTTGCGTTGTGGTCACCAATCATCAGGAATGTGCCGTCGCTGGTAATCGTGCGTGGTGTGCCGAATTTGCCGGCCGCAGTCAGCACAAAATCAGGCTCACGTGCCTCCGTAGGAATGCTCCGCCACACCAGCACCTGACTTCTGATTGTCCCCGACACCATCAGTGTCTGACCGTCGGTCCACAGACCCCACGGCCACTGCAGATTCTCGGCAGTAATGGCATAATCGGCAGGTTGGCCGTTTTGTGTGGGGATGCGATTCCACACCAGCACACGGTTGTTGTTGGTATCGGCCACAAACAAGCGCTGACCGTCACTCCGTACCACGCTTGGCCAATTCATGTTGGCCAGACCATCCCCGCTCAGGTTGCTCTGCATGTCTGGCTGCCCGATGACGATATCGGGGGGCACGTTGGCCGTGGGCAACGTATTCCAAATCAACACCCGATGATTGCCACGGTCTGCCACGAATAAACGCGTATCATCGGCGTACACTCCTGCCGGGTGATCCAGCGACAACGGACCACCACTCTGATTAAAGCCAAGGGCGTTGAGCACGATGCTTGCTGGTTGCCCCGTCACCAGTTGTCCTTGCGGTGACGTGGAGGTCGTGGCGTATTGCGCGCCGGTTTCGCGCACAGTTACTTCGTTGCTGTTTTGACCTGCGACCCCGTTGTTTGGCCCCGGATTGTTGGGTGGCGGATTCTGCCCCGGATTGTTGGGTGGCGGATTCTGCTCCGGATTGTTGGGTGGCGGATTCTGCTCCGGATTGTTGGGTGGCGGATTCTGCCCCGGGTTGTTGGGGTTGTTCTGCCCCGGGTTGTTGGGTGGCGGGTTGCCGTTGGAGGTTGGTTGTTGCGCCTGCGGGCTACCACAGGCAACCAGTACGCCGAGCAAAATGACCACAATCATTTGCTTCGTGGTGATGAATCGCCGCATGTCATGTACTCCTTGTTTGATTTGCATAGTCTTATTGTATATGGCTATACAATCATGAAATAGCGCGTCAGTATCAGGAAAAATGCGCTTATGCAGAAACGATATCGCGACGACACCACAACCACCACGCCAGCAATGACATGATGCCCGCAACACCTGCCGCTGGCAGGACATCGATGGGATGATATGCTATGCCCGCCATCAAACTGGGCGTGGTGTAGTAGGGGAACCATTGCGTTACCGTGGTGGATAATCCCCAGACGTCGTTGAACCACGTCACCGCAATGTTGGCGACAAACCACAGCCAAATCAACGCGAAAGCCCGGGGCATCGCTGCATACAATACCCATGCCAATGCCACCATTGACAGCATCGCTGGCACATACACCACCATCCCCACCACCGAATCACCGATGGTGATGGCGGGTGTCGCTACAGTGGTTTGATGCGCATACCCGATGGCTACCGCATAGACCGCCATGATCCCCAATGACATGAGCAACGCCCCCGCCCACGCTACCACAAACACGTGTGCGCGCGACCGCGACCCAGCCAACAGCGGATCAAGCAAGCCCCGTTGTTCGTGCTGACGCATGATAGCAATGACTTGGATGCCAGCCGCAGCTGCGGCAAACGCCACAATCAGATGCATAAACGAGAGATATGCGAGCGTCATATCTTGGGCATCACCCAACATTTGCATGAGCGCCACAAGTTGCTCGCTCTCGTGCAATTGTTGCTCCATGCTTTGGCCGAGCCCTGCCAAAAACATCCCCAGCGCCCCCATGGCAATCCACCACGCCAGCGTGATATTGCGCTGCTGGATCCACCACAATCCCCAAGCACTCAACATGCGTGACGGAGCATGCGCAGGGCCGGGACGCGCCGCCAACAGACTCACACCGTACTCACGACGCCGGGCGATGATATCTGCCGCACACACCAGTACCGCCACAATGCCAAGTGCCACACCGATGGGCCACCAATGTTCACCAGCGAACGGCTGCGTGCGCTGAATCCACACAATCGGTGAAAACCAACGGAGTGAATCGGTGCCGATATTGGCGCTCACATTCACAAAAAAACCGGCAATCATGATGACCGCCGTCACCGCATTGACGGTACGCGCACGCTGACTGATGTTACTTATCAACGCAGTCAACCCGATCATGACCCAGCCATCTGCCACAAACGATGCCCCAAACAAAAGCGCCGACGATGCGGCAAACCCCTGCCACAGCAATACGCCGACAAACGCGAGTGCCAGCACCACTATATTCAACATGCTCCAGACAATGGACATGCGCCACGGGAGCAACCGGTGCATGGGCTGACTGAGGAGCAGTTCGAGTTGCCCACCTTCTGCGAGCGCTTGGCTGTGCCGTGTCATGGTAAACATGCCGAATAATCCCACAAACAGCGCAAACGCTGATACGCGCCACGCCACCAGTCCGCCCACCGAATCACTGTAGACGTGCCCGAGCATGCCTAACTGTGACGGATTGGCTTCGGCCAAAGCAGCAAACGTCTGGCGGCTGGCGTCATCGGGGAACAGGTTCTTCATGCCGACCGCAGTGGCCACGATAAACAGCGTCATAATCCCGATCCACACCACACTGCGGAGGCGATCACGCCACCACAGCAACTGCAACAAGACGGCAACGTTGGTTCGCATGGCTACACCTCGTTGAGCTGGTAGTGACTCAAAAAGATATCTTCGAGCGTTGGTGGCTGAATCGTCACATGAACGACGTGAGCCGCCCCGAGCAACGCCAGCATCTGCGGCATCGCTTCGTTCGTCACCTGACACCGTAACGTGTCACCTTGGCGTTCAAGATGACTCACACCCGCAATATGGGACACGTCGAACGTCTCTGGCACCTGTGCAATCAGCTGCGAGGTCGTCATCGTGCGCAAATCAGCCAATGTTCCGTGTACCACCCGTTGCCCGTTGCGCACAATCGTGACATGGTCACACAGTTGCTCGACTTCACTCAATATATGACTCGACAAGAGCACCGTCGTCCCACGGCGATTGGCTGCTTGCACATGCTCGCGGAACACCAACTCCATGAGTGGGTCTAACCCGGACGTCGGCTCGTCGAACAACAACAGGTCGACATCACACGCCAACGCCGCAATCAGCGCCACCTTTTGGCGGTTTCCTTTGGAGTAGGTGTGGCATTGCTTGCGCACATCGAGGGCAAATTGATCAATCAGATGCGCTTGACGCTGCAGATCTACATTCCCGTGCAACCGCGTCAACACATCAATGGCTTGCCCGCCGGTCAATTGTGGCCACAGCGCGACATCACCGGGCACGTAGGCGAGCCGTTTGTGCAACGTGACTGCATCGTGCCATGGATCACCACCCAGCAACGTCATGGTGCCCGAGTCGGCACGGAGCAATCCGAGCAGCGTACGCAAGGTCGTGGTTTTGCCGGCACCATTTGGCCCCAAAAACCCATGCACTTCACCGGCTTGAACCTCCATGTCAAAATGGTCAAGCGCTTTGACGCGACCGAAAGATTTCGTCAGTTGCTGAATCTCAATGACCGGTGTCGCCATGGCCGTGGCCTTTCTTTTGCACATATACGCACTATCGTCAGCAATAAATGATGATGATGTGTACACAAATAAAAGAGATGCGACGCAATCATAGCACACTTCATCTTGTGGCAATACCAGCAAAACGTGAACGCACGTACCGATTGCCGTATATGCACTACCACGTGATGGCTATGCTATGATGTGGGTGTTCCAGCATACTTTTGAGGAAACATCGTGCAGATTACTGACCTGCGTTGTGCAATTATTGGCGATTACCCGGTGGTACGCATCACCACGGATGCGGGCGTCGACGGGTACGGTCAAGTCGAATCGTGGAAACCGTTTCTCAAACCGCACGTGCTTTTTTATCGTGACTACCTGATTGGCGCTGACCCCACCAACGTGGAAGCGGTGATGATGCGCATCCGGCGTCTCGGCTCGTTCAAGCCGTGGGGCGCGGCCGTCAGTGCCATCGAGATGGCGCTGTGGGACATTGCCGGCAAAGCGGCAGGCGTGCCCGTCTACAAGCTACTCGGCGGCAAAGTGCGCGACAACGTGCGTGTCTACAACGGCGCAGTGCGTTTCCCCATGCCCGACCAATCGCCCGAGTCATACGCCGAAAACGTGCTCAAGATGGCCGAATCGCCGGAGAAGTTCTCCATCATCAAGCAGGGAATTTCGTTCCACAGTGCCATGATGTACGACGTGCCCAACTACTACTACGGCGAAATTCACCGCATCGGGCGCCACCCCAACCGAGGTCTGATGACCGAGCAAGGCTTTCGCCATACGCTGGCCTGTATCGACGCCATGAAAGAAGCCCTCGGCGACCGTATCGGTCTGGCCCTCGACTGTGGCCCCGGGTTGGTGGCCAGCGACGCCCTACGCCTCGCCAAAGCCTGTGAGGGCCACCACTTGATGTGGCTCGAAGACATGATTACCGGCGACTACGTGCCCTACACCCAAGCGGACGTCTACCGCGATATCACCATGCAAACCAGCACGCCCATTCATACCGGAGAGCAACTCTACTTGCGCCAACACTTCGTGGAGCTCATCGAAAAGCAGGCCGTCAACGTGATTGGCCCAGACCCGCTCGATGTGGGCGGAATTGCGGAGCTCAAGTGGATAGCCGAATATGCCGACCTGCACGGCATCATGATGGCACCCCACGGCACCGGCGACGGTCTCCTCGGGCTCGCTGCCCTCGTGCAGGTGTCGGCCACGCTACCCGGCAACTACATCGCATTCGAGTACCCCAAAGCCGCCCAGCCCTGGTGGTACGACATCGTTGACGGACTCCCCGACCCCATCGTGGTCGACAGCCACATTACGGTGTGGGACCGGCCCGGACTCGGGGTGACCTTCAACGTGCCTGCGGCCAAGAAGTACTTGGCCAGCGGCGATAGGCAGTTTTTTGATTGATGCAACCACGAAAGGCAGATGGCCATGAAAATTACTGACCTGCGCTGTGCAATTATGGGCGGCTCGCCCGTGGTGCGAATCACCACCGATGCGGGCATTGACGGCTACGGCCAAGCCGAGTTTTATAAACCGTACCTCAAACCACACGTGCTCTTTTATCGCGATCTCATCGTCGGCGCTGACCCCACCGATGTTGAAGCCGTCATGATGCGCATCCGGCGCATGGGAGCCTTCAAACCGTGGGGGGCTGCCGTCAGCGCCATCGAAGTGGCCTTGTGGGACATCGCCGGCAAAGCCGCTGGGCTCCCCGTCTACAAGCTACTCGGCGGCAAAGTCCGCGACAAAGTGCGCACCTACATCACCACCAACCGCTACCCGATGCCCACCCAGAGCCCTGAAGAATACGTTGAAAACGTGCTCAAAATCCGAGAGTGGCCGGAACAGTTCTCGATTCTCAAGCAACCGATTTCGTTTCACAGTCCGATGGCAAGCACCATTCCCGACTACTTTTATGGGGAAATCCAGCCGGTGGGCGTGCACGCCAATCGTGGCCTGATGACGCCGGCCGGCTTCAAGCACACGCTCAAATGCGTGGAAGCCATGAAAGATGCGCTCGGCGACAGCGTGGGGCTGGCGCTCGACTGTGGCCCCGGATTCATGGCCAGCGACGCATTGCGCTTCGCCAAAGCCTGCGAAGACTACCACCTGATGTGGCTCGAAGACATGGTCACCGGCGATTATACGCCGTACACGCTGTCGCACATCTACCGCGACATCACCACTCAGACTACGACGCCCATTCACACCGGGGAGCAGATGTACCTGCGGCACAACTTCGTGGAACTCATCAAAAACCAAGCCGTCAACGTGCTTGGCCCAGATCCACTCGACGTGGGAGGCATCGCTGAACTCAAGTGGATTTGTGAATACGCCGACCTGCACGGCATCATGATGGCGCCTCACGGCACCGGCGATGGGTTGATTGGGCTGGCAGCACTCGTACACGTTTGTGCGACCTTGCCGGGCAATTTCATCGCATTTGAGTACCCCAAGGCCAACCACGCTTGGTGGTACGACATCATCGACGGCCTGCCCAACCCGATTGTGAAGAATAGTTATGTCGACGTATGGGATGCGCCGGGCTTGGGGATTTCGTTCAACGTGCCAGCCGCCAAGAAGTACCTCGAACCGGAGGATAGCGGGTTTTTTGAGTAGCAATAACGAAAGAGGAATGCCATGCAAAGTCGTGACGAAATTGCCGACCTACGGCAACGTGTCAGCCACCTCGAAGCTCTCGTCGCATCACTCTACAGCCAGCTCAACCTGACCTACATTCCTGACGTGGACGCGCTCAATCAGCCGGTCATTGATCTGCTCCGCCAAGACAGATACATGGAAGCCATCAGACGCTATCGCGACATCCACGGAGTCAGTTTGGCAATCGGCACGGAAGCGGTCAACCAGCTGAAAGTCAAATACGGACTCTAAACCAGAGGGCACATGATTCGCGCGATAAGCGTCAACCACAACACGTCGGCATACATGGAGTTGATGCTCCGTTCGTACGACGCCATGCACGCTACTTCACCGATGACGGAGTGGATACTGTACGACAATCAGTCCACCGATGACACGACTCAACTATACGCCTACGCGGCGCAACGGGGCACGCCCCTACAAGCGAGTGGCTACGACACCGCTACGGCGTACAACTCGCACGGACACCTGCTCCAGCGCGGGTTTTTGCTCCAGCCACCTACCGAGTACGTTGTCGTGCTCGATGCGGACGTGGTATTCACACAAACCGACACCATCCCACGGCTCATCGCAGAACTCGACGATCATCCCGAGGTCTGGGCCGTGGGGGTGGCACCGTCGTGGGACGGCACGACGCACATCCCTGCGGATGTGCGCACGAACAACCCGGATATTTGTGATGCACGGCTCCACCCGTGTTGAGCGGTCATCCGCAACACGCCGGTGGTCCGCCGTGCGGTCGAGCTTTTTGGCTTCCACACGGTCGATTATCACTGGCCCGAGCAGTCCGAGTACCTCGACACCGCCAAATTACTCACCAGAGTGCTTTTGACACACGGTCTCACGCACCGTGTGAGCACCGATGTGCTCGTCAAGCACTTTTTTTGCACGTCATACGTGTGGGACGGCCCGGAACTCGCCGCACAAAAACAAGCGGAACGTGACCGCCGGCTTGCGGTGTTGCGGACCCACTACGGGGAGGAGAACCCACTACCCGTAGTGGGTTATTTGGTGAGCGTGCGCAAATAAGCCAGCACATCGGCCAGCTCTTGCTCGCTGAGGCGCCGACCAGGCATCATGCCGATTTGACCGCGCCCGCCTTTGACGATCCACGTGGCCACGTTGTCCTCGGTGCGTGGTTGCCCGTTGGGCAACGCACCGCCGTAATCGACCCCTGCGGGGTAGGTGGGCCCGGCAACGGTGAGCACGCCAGCCAGACCGGGACCGACCAATTTGGTGGTGGTCACCGCATGACACATGGCGCACCCGTTCTGCGAAAACACCAACGCACCCGCTTGCGCATCACCGGATTGCGAACGAGTCGCAACAAGGAGTGCGTTGGGGTCGGCCACGGGCGTACTTGGCACGGCGCTACTCACAGACCCACAGGCGCTCAACAGCCAAACAAACAGGACTACGACAGAAAACCTGCGCCTGTGCACCATGACCCGCCTCCAATGTTTTGTTGATACGTGTAATCATCACACCCACCGACGCACCGCACGATGCGCCAGTGGGTGTAGTCTACAACGACGGGCTTACTTGGTGAGTGTGCGTAGGTAGGCCAACAAATCGGCCATTTCGGCGTCGCTCATCTCTTGGGGTGACATGACGCCAATCTGACCAGAGCCACCGACCCGAATCCAAGCCGCCACGTTTTCCTCGCTCCGCTCGGTGCCGTTGGGCAAGGTACCGCCGTACGAGACACCGGCAGGATGTACGGGACCACCCTTGGTCATGACACCGGCCATACCGGGACCGACCAACTGCTCACTCGTTGAGTTATGACAAATCGTACACCGCTCGGCAAACAAAGCCTCCCCTTTGGCGGCATCTCCTGCGACCGAAATCGTGGCCGGGATGAGCTCGTTGGCAGAGGGGTCGGTGCTTTCACCGCTACAGGCCGAAACAACGCTCGCGAATGCGAGCAACAACCAAAATAACCGCATGCGCTTGTGCATGGTGTGTCTGTCCTCGTTGTACTATCAGCATTTGTGAAAAAACTGCGTGTGCCATACGGCATGCGCACGAACTACCTAGCTGACAGCCACGATTGGGGGGGCGGCGTAGGCACACGCACCACGTGCCCCACCAAACGATGGTGGGGGCTAGGCGTGAATACGCTGCGCCACCAAAAGACACGCACCCCGACCACACGCCACTCGACTCCCAGTAACACGGTCAAAGGAAGAGCGTGTGTTGGCGCAAGGATCGGCACGTTGTGAGTAGATTGCATCTCGTCACACACATACAACGTGCGTGCAGGATCATCATGATTGCTGCCATGCCACATGCAGTGCACGATGCAAATCAACGATGTACTCATGGCCCACAGCGCACACCACACCACGACGACCTGCGTGAGGCGTCGGCGCCAGATATGTGCTAAGGGACGGTGGAGTGCCATCATTGAATCCTCACTCACAAACGTGCCAGCATTATAGCACAACACGTTCGTACCGTCCTTGCATTGCGTGCAATGGTATGGTACTATCATCTCATAGGTACTATACATTACACAGTACCAACCAATGTGTAATACCAGAAAGTAGACCACTGCGATGAACGTGCAATTCAAGAAGGGGGTGCTTGAGCTCTGTGTGCTTGCGCTGGTTGCACAGCGAGACCGATACGGATACGAACTCGTCGAACGGATTTCGCAACAAATCGAGATTGCGGAGGGGACGGTGTACCCATTGTTACGACGGCTCACGCAGGAGGGGTATTTTGAGACGTACCTGCAGGAGTCGGCGGAGGGACCACCGCGCAAGTACTACCGCATGACGGAGCGCGGATACACCACACTGAACGAACTCCACAGCGAATGGATGAATTTCACGAACGGAGTCAACGCACTACTCAACGAAAGGGAGCAGCCACGATGACCAAACAGGAATTTTTAACAGCACTTGCCACGGCCCTCGCGGCGATTCCGGAGCGTGAGCGCAACGATATTGTGCGTGACTATGCCGAATACTTCAGCGACGCACAGCTCGCCGGTCGTAGCGATGCCGAGGTCGTTGGCACACTCGGGCACCCAGCCCAGATCGCCAAGCAGTTGATTGCTGATCATCACTTGAGTCATGTACAGAGTCACTTGACGGTTGGCTCTTTTTTGAAAGCTACGCTCGCAGTAGTCAGTCTGACCTTTTTCAACCTTGTATTCGTTCTCGGGCCACTCATTGGTGCAATTGGATTCTTGTTTGGCTTGTGGGTCGCGAGTATCTCCTTCGTGATCACACCATTGTTGTTTATCATCTCACTCGCATTCAACCTCCCCGCTTTCGGCACAGAAAGCATCACCAGTCTCTTACAGCAGTCCGACTTGCCCCAAAACATTCAGCAATCGCTCGTAATATTCGGTGGATTTATCACAATCGCCGCAAGTGGCATTGGCCTGCTCGGGTGTGTGGCGCTCTATTACATCAGTCGCTGGCTCATGCGCATGTTTATCCGCTACATGCAGGCAAACGTGGCCATTTTACGCGGGAGTACAAAATCATGAAATTTACACGCACCAGATTACTCGTCATGATTGCCGTCAGTCTGATTGTCATCGGCGGCACAGGGGCTGCCATCACCTACTACACCGGGTTGAATGCATTCTTTGCGTCGCAACAATACGAGGACTATCAACGCCTCAATCAGACCTTCGACAATGACAGTCGCTATACGATTTCAGAACAAGTGCCTGTCACCGCCCCTGTCACGCTCCGCATCACGGCGACTGGTGGCACGATTACCGTGCGTGAGAGTCGCAACAATCAGGTTGAGGTGGACTTTCGCATGCCATACCAGCCCAACGAAAAGATCGTCCCCGTGTTACAACGCAACGGCGACACGTTCACCATCGACACAGCGGATATCTGGCGCGAGCTCACAGGCCAAGAGAATCAGCCCATCTTGAACATTGACGTCCGCGTACCTGCGGGCACATCATTTGACATCAGCAACACGGTCGGTGACATTGAAATCGATGGGCGATTGAACGAAGTCAAAGTCACTCAAAACCTTGGATCCATCGAACTACGCACCACGGACATCAATTCACTCGATGCCACCATCACAGTAGGCGGCGATATCGAGGGCAAGGCCCCCAAATCATCGACTATCAACGTCAATGTAGGGAGTGTTGATATGCACATCGGGCAGCCGGGCACACACACGATTACCGCCTCGACCGGCGACATCGATGTGAGTGTTGATGCACCGTTGACCGTCGCAGCAACCTATCAAATCACCACTGGTGAATTCAATTCGCAGGTGGCCAACACCAGCAAAGAAACAGCCGACGTTATCATTGACCTCGTCGTGGTCACCGGTGACATAGAAATCAACCCACGCTAGTTTTTGATTTGGCGTGTCGTCACATGAGACGACACGCCGAACTTCGTTTTTTCATTGAATTACAGATCAACATACCGGGCATCCATCACAAAAACGGGCGCAATGCGACCGTGCGGTTACAGACCGGCGACCCGGCCAATCCCAGCCGCCATCACCCCATACCCAGTAGCGCGAAGCTGGTCGTTGCAGGCGTCGATGGCGGCCATTTCGTTGCCAGCATCAGCTTGTCATTGACCGTCGCTGACCCACATGCTGGGGTGCGTGTGGTGGATTCCTTGCACAAGAGAAACGCTCAAAGCAAACAAACGCACCTATCACGCACGCCTACTGCGGGTTGGTCTGCGCCGCACCTTCCATGCCCGAATCGGGCAACGGCGGATGCAGCGGGCCGGTCGGAGTGTAGTCGTCGACGGCGTTGGCCTGCGCACCAGCGGGGAGCGGCACGGCCCCAGCCAACAACGGATCAGCGGTGCGCTGCATCCAAGCGAGCAACTGAGCACGCAAATTGGTGAGCACGGTGGCGTACTGCGGATCGTTGACGAGGTTGTGGGCCTCGTTCGGATCAAAAACGAGGTCGTACAACAGCTCGGAGTCGATGAGACGATCGTCCCAGCCCTGCTCATGCCAGAAGGTTTTGCTGGGGCTGTCGTCAACATTGGGGCGTACCGGCGTGCTCCGCCCGTCGAAGCGCCTGATGTACTTGTACCGAGGCGTGTGCACGGCGCGCATCGGCTCATAGGCGGCATGGTAGGTGACTTCGGCAAACAGATACTCGTGGAGTTGATCGACTTCCCCGCGTACGAGGGGCAACAACGACCGCCCTTGGAGCCATGACGGGGCCGGAATACCGATGACGTCACAGATGGTGGGGAAGAGGTCCATGTGGGACACCGTAGCTTCGACCATGGCCGGACGCGTAAAACCAGGGCCACGCACAATCAGCGGCACGCCGATGCCGTGATTGGTGAGCGTACACTTCATGCCCGGGAAAGCGGGACCGTGATCGGTGGTGTAGAAAACGAGCGTGTCGTCGACCAAATCGGCTACAGCGAGAGCCTGCATGATGACGCCAATGGCGTCGTCGAGGATGCGAGCCGACGCAATAAACGCTGCCATATCACGACGCGTGGCTGGGGTATCGGGCACGGGTGCAGGCGGCCGACAATAGGTGATGTCGGCATCGTCGTGATCGGGGAACTCGCGGTGGGTCTCAAAAAACCCGATTTCCATGTAAAACGGCCGCGGCACCTGTGCCAAAAAGGCGTGCGCTGCACGCACCACGTTGGCAGCGCGGCCGCTTTCGACCCAAACGTGGTCATAGCCGAGCTGTTGTGGGTGTTTGGCGACGTGTTGCACACCAAACAAACTACTGTGGTAGCCGTGTGGCCGGAGCGTGTGCAGAATATGCTGGGTGGGGTCGTTGAGCGCAAAACCACGATGTGACAGTCCATTCATGCCGTTGCAATGGGGCGCGTGACCCGTCACCAGCGCCGAGCGACTCGGCGAGCAGTTGGGCGCCACGCTGAAGGCATTGCGAAACACGACGCTTTGGGCGGCAAACGCCTGGAGCTGGGGAGTCGGCACCGGGTAGCCGTAGGGCTGAATATAGCGCCCGGTGTCGTGGGAGTGTATGTAGATGATGTTGGGGTGTTTGGACATGGTATTCCTCATGCGTGCGGAGAAATTGTCACCCCGTTGCTGGCGATACGGCCCTCGTCACAGAGGAGCCCGACGCCGCCACAGGTAAAGGTGTCGTCTTCGGCAATCAACACATGATCGGAGTCAATGAATCCAAAGAGCGTACCGTCACGGGCTTGTAGGCTGAGTTCATAGGTGTGTTCGGGGTGCCACGCAAAGGGTGATTCGGCGAGCACAATCGTCTCATCGTCGTACTGTTTGATGAGTTGCACGCGCCCTCCGGCCACGAGTACCAAAGCGTAGTAGCGACGCAGATTTTGCACGTAGACGGCCAAACCACCACGCCGGATGAGATGCGGGGTCACACGTGTCGTGGCTTGATAGGCACACCAATCCGTTGTCCCTTGGCTAATCAGGCCGGTCCCGGTGTTTTGCGCGAGGCGAATCGGCTCTGGCCACTGGGGATCCCACTGCTCGCAGCCGTCGACCCAAGCACGGCGCCACAACGTGTTGGCGAAAGCGGGGCGGGTGAGTTGTGTGCTCGGAGTGCCGGTCCACGTCAGGTGTTCGAGGAAAACGGTGCCGCTGACGCGCGGATCGCTGAGAATCTGGAGGCCTACCGCCATGATGGGCGCACCACTCGTGTCGGGAATCGTCCAGCTGATGGGGGCATCGGCACCAGCCGTCAACGTGATATGCGGCCCGGGCAGAGTGATGATGGCGTCGTGTTCACCGTAGACGCGGATGAGCAAGGCCACGGTGACCGCATGCTGGTTGGTGTTCGCGGCAATCACACGAGCGCGGAGGTGCTGCCCACTATGCAGGGTGGGTGACGCCAACACTTGGTACGAACTCTTGGTCTCGAGCGCGTCGGGCGGAATGAAAGTCATCGTGGTGGCGATGGCCTCACGGCCACGGGCCAACTGGTGGTAGTGCAGAGCAAGTGCGGAGCAGTCGAGCCCGTTGACCTGCATGCTGTGCGCGACCGTGAGCACTCCGCGCGCAGCCGGCGTATCATCGGCAATGAAGCCTTGGACGGCGCCGGGCATGCTGAAGTGGAAGCGAGCACCCTCTTTGGGGGTCAATGCTGGCAAATCACGCATACGGCGCGCCGTATTGATGACGTGGTAGCTCTCGGTGAGAGCATCTGTGATGGCACGACCACCGTCTGCGGTGGGTAAATAGAGACGATCGGCGACCGGCGACCGCAGGTCTGCCCCGGCGTCAAACGTGGCCAACCCGTTTTTGATGCCGAGCAAACAGCCCACATTAGCCGCATTGCAGTCGGTGTCCCAGCCGGCGGTATTGGTAATCATCAAGGCGCGTTGCAGGTCATCGCCGCCGTAGAGCAAACCGAGGTGAATGAGGGCGTGATTGGGCACCATGTGGCAGTTGCCGCCGAATTTGGCGTAGCCGTAGTGGGCTTCGATTTGGGCGCGTGCCTGCCGCCAATCCGGGTATTCGGCATGCCAGTCACGCACATCGTGGATGAGGCGTGCAATGGTGCTGTCGCGCGGGATAAAGGTCAAAGCACAATCGATGATCTTGTTGAGGTCGGATTCAACAAAGGCTTGCGCCTCCATGGCCGCAATGACTTGCGCACCGTAGATGGCCTCGCCGTCGTGGCTGACACTTGCCGCCCGCCGGGCCAAATCGACCGCAAGCGCAGGATCACCGGGTGCGACCATGGCCCAACCATCGATGAAGATTTGTGAGCCAATTTGCTCTGCGACGACCTGCGTGTTGCGGCGCATGGAGCCACTCTCGGGTGCAGGAATGCCTTGTTTGAGGTTGAGAAAGGCAGTATGCTCGGTTGAATTACCCCGGCCACCCCACCAGAGAATGGTGCGAAGCTCAATCAAGTAGTTGAGCCAGGTCTGGCCGATTTGCTGGGGGCTGACATCGGTGCGATAGCCGTAATCGGGGAGCGCACGCAGAAAGGTGAATGTACCCGTGATATCGTCGTCAGCCACAATGAGCGGCATGTGCCGACGTTCGTGCACGTAGTAGTTGATTTCACCGAGCTCGGCCATGATGCGCTCATGGCTCCAACCTTCGAAGGGGCGACCAAGGTAGACCCCGATAATTTTGCCGAGCACCCCGGCGTACACTCGCTGTGCATAATCGTGTGGCAGCGTCATTGCATGTCCTACAACTACAAAGAAAAACGACAACCTGGATAGTGCTAGAGTACCACAGAACATTGGGTGGCCGCACTGTGATTCACCACCCAAACACCTCCAAATAGCCCGGATATACGTGCTATAATCGGGGTACTTGCGAAGCACATGGATGGCCCACAGCTCGTTGCAGCGTGCCCGGTTTCACCACAAGCAGAGGAGCGTTCAAGGATGATCACTACCGAAATGCGTGCACTGGTATGGCTAGGGCCACACCACATGCAGATGCAAACAGAGCCAACCCCGGTGCCAGCTCCCGGGGAAGTGTTGATACGGGTGGGGGCGGTAGGCATCTGTGGATCGGAGTTGAGCGGGTACTTGGGGCACAACAGCCTGCGCTTCCCGCCGCTCATCATGGGCCACGAAGCAGCCGGTACGATTGTGCAGGGAAGCGGCCAACTCGCCGACGGTTGCGACGTACACCTCGGGCAACGGGTGACCTTCAACCCGCTGGTGTCGTGTGGACAGTGCGACCGTTGCCAAGCAGGGCACGTGAATTTGTGTCGCAACCGGCAACTGTTGAGTGCACATCGCCCGGGGGCATTCGCAGAATACGTGACCGTACCGGCCAATCTCTGCTGGCATATCCCCGACAGCGTGTCGTTTGTGGCCGGATCGTTGAGCGAACCGTTGGCGTGCGCCGTACATGCACTTGGGTTGGCGCATCCACAGGCCGACGAGAGCGTGTTGATTCTCGGGGCAGGGCCCATCGGACTCTGTTGTATTGCGGCAGCCAAGGCACGGGGCATCCGCACCATTGTGGTCAGCGACATTGCGGAGAACCGCCTAGCAGTGGCGCGGCGTTGGGGGGCGACGCACACCATCAACGCCAAAACACATGACACCGTGGCCACCACGCTGGCAGCGGTCCCTGCGGGCGTGGATATAGCGGTGGATGCGGTCGGCACCAGCATGGTGCGCAACCAGGCCATCAAAGCAGTTGCACCCGGAGGACGCGTAGTCTTGATGGGGCTCCACGAAGACGAAACCGCCATCCCCACCAACTACATCATCCGCCAAGAAATCAAGCTGTTGGGGAGTTTTTGTTATAGCCCGGAAGACTTCACCACGGCGGTCAACCTGATTATCGACGGCGAAGTGGTGCCCAGTAGTGATTGGCTCGTCGAGCGCCCGCTGGCTGCGGGACGGGATTCGTTCGAGGAATTACTGGCCGGCACGGCTCCGGTCACCAAAATCGTCCTCATTCCCTGAGAACGTACGGTTGTGACGTCCCGCCGTGATGACGGCGGGACGTTTTTTTAGCAACTGTCAATAAATATTTACGTATTTCTCATCAAAAATAGGCATATTTCGCATATGCTACATACAACAAACGCAATAGAGACACCTCGGCCCCACTCGCCCATCCTTCCTGTGTTGGGCGTTTTCATACCAGCCACTGGCGTTGCCAGTGGCTGGAGTGTTTTTTCGCTATACTGGAAGCCAACCCCCATCACCATCGTAAGGCATGGGGTGCAAATGGAGCATTTCACGGATGCACATCCAACACCTACAACTCTCCGGTCATGATGTGGCCGCACAACGCGATTGGTACGCACAGGCAGGCTGGGAGGTCGCCGACCCGTGTCGTGTGCGCATCGGAGCGAGCTGGCTCGAATTTGTGGCTAGCCCGCACCCGATCAGATACCACTATGCGATTGCGGTCAAACCGGGGAGCATGGATGCCGTGCAGCAATGGTGCCTGCAGCACTACGGAGCCACACAAGCGGCACTCTGCGGGCACATTCATGTCTTTGCGCAGTGGCAAGCACACGCTGTCTACGTGCGCGATGCGCTCGGCAACATCGTGGAATTCATTGCACACCACCAGGGCACGCATGCCACGCACCCATCCCCGTTTGCGCCGGATGCGGCGCTCGCGGTGTGTGAAATCGGCATCGCCGCCCACGATGTCACACACATGGCTGCCCATCTGCGGCACACCTACGCACTGCCCGACTACTACGATGCCAACGACACCTTCCACGCCGTCGGCACCGACAGCGGGCGGTTCATCGTGGTCGCACCACACCGCACCTGGTACCCGGAACAGACGGTGCCAGCCCAGCGGACACCGTTGCGCATCACGTTTGCGGATGCCACAGGCACGCGCCACGAGCTCTGCTTTGGCGAGCCAGACGCACTACCGCAACGTGCGTAAAAAGTGGCTGAGCACCTGTGCGTACTCGGCGAGTCCGGCCATACTCGTCCACTCGGTGTCGCTGGCAATGCCGCCCCCAATGGGGCCAAATTCGACGCCGGCCCCGCCCACACGCATGTAATGACGTGCATCCGATGAGCCTTGGGCGGCGGCGAGCGGAGCAAGCGATCCGCGCACCGCGGCCACCGCTTGTTGGAGCGCCTGGACGTCGGGATGAGCTGCTGAGGTCGCCAACGCCGGTTCTGCGACGACGAGTTCGACCTGACAGTGCGCTCCTACGGCTTCTTGTACGGTGGCCACCACGGTGGGCGCATCTGCGGGGATACAGCGAATGTCGAGCCACGCCGTGGCCTGATCGGGCACGCGATTGAAGGCCTGATTGGTGGTCTCGATGCGCGCCACGTTCACGGTCGTCACCCAGGCTTGATCGGCGGGAGTCGGGTAGCGTTGCAACACGCGTTGCAGTGCCGCCGAGAGCGTCAGGATGGCATTTTGACCACGCCACGGATATGCACCATGCGCTGCCTCACCGGTCGCGTGCACCTTCAGCCACACGATACCTTTGGCTTGATTGACCACTTGGAACTGAGTTGTCTCGCCGCTGATGACCAAATCGGCGCGCACCCCCTGCTCAATCTGCAGGAGCGTGCCGTCAAAGCCACCCGTTTCTTCGTCGCTGACCACTTGGAGTGCAATGGGCACGGGAACCTGTGTGGCCATGGTGCGGAACACTTCACACATGACCACGAGGTTGGCCTTCATGTCGAGCGCTCCAATGCCGTACAGCCGATCACCGTCTTGCCATGGCTGGTAAAATTGCTCATTCCCGGGAATGACATCCACATGACCGTTGAAAATAACCCGGAATACGGCTGGACGCACCGGCCCCACATACGCCAAAAAACTGCGTTGCCCGTTGCGCTCAAACCATTCCACGGTGAAATCGGACAATCGGTCAGCGAGGAGTGCGAGCGCTGCCTCACGGGCACTTGCGTGTGCCGGCCCTGGATCGCTCCGGAGTGCGATTAATTGGTGTGCCAGGGGCACAAATTGCACCGTCATGGGTGGGCCTTTGCTCCTGATTGGTGCGCCGCTACGACCGGGCGCTTTCGCTATCGCTGGGCTGGGGAGCATGTGGCTGGCCGTGGTCGCAGACGTCGGCGCAACCCTGCTCGTTACCCTGAACGGCTTGCGCATGATGCGCTCCGCCCCCGTAGTGGGGGCGGAGGTCAGACGCGGGGTTTAGGCGCGGCGTGAACGCCACCAACGAGTGATGGCAGTGCGGAAATGCCCATTGATGACATCCAACAGCATCTCGAGTCGATTGATGCCCAATGCTGGCCCTGCAAACATCAGCAGGTAGCGCAAGGGCATTTCTTTGAGCATGGTGCGAAACATGATGCTGGTTGGCGTATCTTCGCCCAGCGGAATCATTTTGTTCATCTGAGTGGCAAGCTGACGGTGAAGCAAACGCGCAAGCCACGATGTGTGCATGTCGCTGATGGGTGTGTTGAGCGTGTAGCTCCCGCGGTGAGGCACCGGCATGGGCGTCACCGGCCCAAGCAATTGTGCAAAGGCTGCCGCCGAAAAATCGCTCTGCGGCCCAACAGCGTAGTAGGGCTGGAGCACGGCACGCTCGGGCACGGGCGCCACACTCACTCCAGTCACGTGAACGTCACCGTGGAGCCGAATGTCGCGCGAAGAAGCGCCTACTTCAATGGTAAACAGGCCGGACTCGACCACCCAATCGGCAACGGTCACGTCGTAGTAGGCGAAAGCGCGACGATCGAGGGTAAACGTCGCCTCGCACGACGCTCCCGGCGCAAGGCTCACTTTGGTGAACCCTTTGAGTTCGTGGCTGGGACGGAACGGGGTACTCTCGTGGTCACGCACGTAGAGTTGCACCACCTCTTGGCCGGCTCGACGCCCCGTGTTGGTAACGGTACAGGTCACGGTCAGCTCTGTCTGCTCAGCGATGGCAGTGGCACTCAGGCACAAATCGCTATACGCAAACGTGGTGTAGCTGAGGCCATGTCCAAACGGGAACCGGACCGGGCACTGCGCACTGTCGTAGTAGCGGTAGCCCACATACACGCTTTCGCGGTATTCGACCCGTTGATGATTCCCTGGGAAGTAGCGGTGCGCAGGGTGATCGTGCCACTGGAATGGGAACGTCTCGCTCAACTTGCCACTCGGATTGACATCGCCGTAGAGCACATCCACGATGGCACTCCCGCCCGCTTGCCCACCCAGATAGCCCTCCACGATGGCGGCCACGCCATCGTGCCACGGCATTTCTACGGGAGAGCCGTTGCTGAGCACCACTACCACCTGCGAGTGTACCGCTGCGATGGCGTCTATCAGCGCCAAATGACTCGTCGGCATGCGCATATGCGCGCGGTCGATGCCTTCGGTCTCAAAAATATCCGGTAAACCCACAAACAACAGCACCACGTCGGCGCGTTGCGCTACCTGCACCGCCTCACTCACCAATTGCGGATCGGGCTCGGTGGCGCGAGGGGCATAGCCATCGGCATAGAGCACCTCGACCGCGGGCGCCACCCGTGCACAAATCTCGGCATAGGCCGTATCGAGTTGACTCGGGTGCATCAACGAGCTGCCAGCCCCTTGATAGCGTGGTTGTTTGGCGAAGGCGCCCACAACGGCCACCGATTGTGTGGGCGTGAGCGGGAGCAAATCGGCGGTGTTTTTGAGGAGTACCGTACTTTCAGCGGCCGCACGACGAGCAAGGCGGTGATGACTCGCTTGATCGTAGGGCTCCGCTGCGTGGTAGGCGGGCAAGGCGCGATTGATGAGGTGCAAAATGCGCGTCACCGCTTGGTCGAGCACTGCTTCGGGCAATTCGCCACTCGTGATGGCCGCCAACACCCGCGCATCGTGGGCACCGCCGGTACTCGGCATCTCGAGATCCATGCCGGCGCGTAGCGCAGGGACGCGCTGGTAGGTCGCACCCCAATCGGAGACCACGACGCCTTGGAAGCCCCATTCGGTGCGCAAAATATCGGTCAACAAACGTTGATGCTGACTACACAGTTCGCCATTGAGACCGTTGTAGGCGCACATCACCGTCCACGGTTGAGCGTCTTTGACGGCCGTTTCAAAGCTCGCCAAGTAGATTTCGCGTAGAGCACGCTCATCCACATGGGTGTCAATGGTCATGCGACGAAATTCTTGGTTGTTGGCCGCAAAATGTTTGAGCGATGTGCCAACACCTTGGGACTGCACGCCGTGGATGAATGCGGTCGCAAGTTGGCTCGAGGCGTACGGGTCTTCGGAGAAATACTCAAAATTACGCCCTCCGAGTGGAGAACGCTTGATGTTGGCGCCTGGCCCGAGCACCACACTTACGTGCTCAGCCCGAGCCTCGGCACCGATGGCCTGCCCGACCGCTTGGAGCAACTCACGATCCCAACTGCTTGCAAGTGTGACCGCGGTCGGGAAGCAGGTGGCCGGCACGGTGCTCTCGAGGTCGATGCCTTGACCACGTTGTTTGCGCACCCCGTGCGGGCCGTCTGTGATGAACAGCGACGGGATACCGAGGCGTTCGACCGCTTTCAACTGCCAAAACGACTGCCCCGAACACAAGGCGATTTTTTCGGCACGCGTTAACTGCGCCACCACGGTGGCAACGTCGATGGAATGCATGGGGGGGATTCCTTTTCACTGACTCGGTGTCAAACAAATGCGCAAAACACGGGGGTATGGCACTGACGCTTATGCTTGCGCACGCAGTCCTTGGAGCACGACTTGAATGGTTGCCTCGTAGACTTGCGTGAGCGTTTGGCCGAATTCGGCCTGAAAGGTGGGCTGAGCCACTACGAGGCGTCGACCAAGCCCCATGAACACCGAGTGAAGCATGACTCCGGTGAGCTCGGGATTCAGGTCGGCACGGAGCGAGCCGTCGCGGATGCCTTTGCGGATGGCCGTGACGATGGGTTCTTCGCCGTGATGCAGGCTCCACTTGAAGGCATTCATGCGCTCAGCGGCCCCTTGCTTGGCGTAGAGCACATCGAACTGTGCGAAATACAGCATCATGTCGGGGTAACGCACGAAGTTGTGTTGCCACGAACGTACCACGTACTCGACGCGTTGGTAGCCGTTCAAAGCAGGATTGGGCGGTGGTCGCTCGCTTTCGACGCCTAACTCACAATAGCGCTCAAAGACACCCCACGCGACTTCTTCTTTGTTGGGGAAATACTTGTAGAGGGTGGCGCGGGTGACTTCGGCGGCCGTCGCAATGTCGGCCATGCTGACCGATTCGATGCCGTATTGCAAAAAAAGTCGCTCTGCTGCGTCTACGATGCTCTCGCGCTGACGGTCACGATGCACCTGATAGACCCGCCGTGATGTAACAGCCATTGTCACATCCTTTTTCACTACCAGAAACCCAGTGGGTTCCTACACACACACAAATTTGTACACGGTGTATACGGGTTCTCTCATTTATACTCGTTGACCTGTGAATTGTCAAGCGTTTGTCATCGTTGAATTTCTTCGAAATCACAACAAAAAGAGCATCGCACCCCGGCAACGACTAAGCGGTGGCATACACCAACCAATCGGAGCGGGGAGCACTCGCCTGCACGAGTGCGGCATTGAGGCCATCGCTGGTCGCAATGCGATGCTCGGCCTGTGCGCGGGTGAATCCCCAGGCCTGCATGTGGCGCAGCGCCAGACGCTCCATGGAGAGGGCAAAGGGCGTATCTAGGAACCAGCGTTCGTCGAAGAGACGATCAATGTCGTGCCAGCCGTCGTCTTGGTGGAGCAGGTACAAGCCTTCAACGAGCACCACGCGCACACTGGGCGCAACCCGGATGGCATCGGGCACGGGATCACCGATTTCGTGGGCAAAATCGGGCCACATCACCGGATGCTGACCAGCAGCGCTCCGGAGCATGGTCACCCGCTGGCGGAACCCGGCGGCATCGAACGTCCACGGGGCACCACGACGCGCAAATGCCGCGGCGGGGTCCGGCATCTGCGCCAGCTGAGCTTTGCTCAAATGAAAGCCGTCCATGCCCAGCGCCACACAACTGTCCGCGCCACACGTTGCGTTGACAGTACTGCTCAACTGCTGTGCGAGGGTGCTTTTGCCGGCACCCGGAGCGCCAGCCAAACCCACCAACATGCGTGACGTGCGGTGCTGGAGCAATGTTACGAGGTGCGCAACGGGATCGTGCAACGGCTGCGGCATCGTGCTGACCTTTCTACGTACGTGGATGCGCAACCAAGGACAGTTGCGCTCAATGCGAACGTGTCCAGCCCGTGTGCAGACTGACACGCTGAGCTCTACAGCAAACACCCGGCCACCGTGGTGCAGTGCTACGCTGTGGCCACGGGATGACTCGAGGGTTCCTGACGGTACAAGCGGGTGACCAATGCGAGTGATACCACGTTGAGGAGACCGGTTACCACGAAGGGCAGACCGCTACTGATGTCAACGAGGGCACCACCAATGAGCGAGCCGATGACCATGCTCACATTCCAGACCGCATGGAGCCAACCAAAGAGCAGGGGGTGTTGCGGTGGCGCCACCCAGTCGGCGACCCACAAGTACATCAGAGTCAGCAACGCCCAAGCGGCCGCATTGCTGATGACGCCTCCCACGAAGAGCACGGGCATGCTTTCGGCGCCGAGTGCGAGCACGATGCCACAAGCGATCATGATGGCGAAGGCCACGATGGTGGGCCATTTGGCACCCCAGCGATCAGCGGCCCGCCCGGTCAAAAACTGCGCAATCGAAGAAACGAACAACATTACAGAGCCATACAGGGCGACCACGTAGAGATCACTGGTCAGGCGATTGATGAGCAAGGGCACCATGACCATCATCATGCCGTAATGGACGGTGGCCAAACCACGCATCCCCAAGATGGCGAGCACCGCAAATTGCCGTAAAAACGCCCAGTCGAACCCGGACGACGACGCTTCGAGCGTGCGCGGAGCGGCCACGGGAGCATCGGGGATGAAACGCCAGATGAGCACGATGCCCAGCAGCGAAAACCCCAATAACACGGTGCTATAGCCGGTGTAGGTGTACTGCTCGATGAGCCAACCCGCCAAGGGACTCCCGATGACGCCACCAATGGTGAAACAGATGACAAAGAGGCTCGACAACGTGCCAATGCGTTGTTGGCGCCCCATCATGGTCAACACGCTTGATCCGCTGATACTCGCCAACGAGGCGCCAGCCCCACCAATCAACCAGCAGAGCACCACCCACCATGCGGCGGTGGTATGAAACACGAGCGCGCTTAGTGCGGACACCGCGATGCCGACCACCCACAAACGCTTGCTACTATGGCGAAGTGCCAAGCGACCGGCGAGGACGGCGACCAGCATGCCCGTGACTTGGGCGCCCGATACCACCTGAGTAATCGTGGTGGCCGCATACCCGGCAGATTGCAGATAGACCACAAGGAATGAACCAATCGGCATATCGCGGATGCTCATGAGCAACTGCACCACTAGGAGCATGACGACCCCGGGATTGCGCCACAACGATGCATCAGACACAGACGGGCGAGGCGCCATGCGACAAACTCCTTGGTAAGCGATGTCAACGGTTGTACGCCTATCTTAACAGATGACCGCCCGACCGTGGTGTACAATACACAACACCAGCACCCTACACACAACGAGGTTGTTTCATGCACCCACTCACCCGGCAGATCCCACTCGAGCCCGCACAATCCGCGTTGCTGTTCATTGACGTGCAAAACTTCGCCATCCACCGCAACAGTATTGAATTTGCCCACCTCAATGAGCAAGAGTTTACGGCACAATACGGGTGGTTTTTTGAACAATTTTATACGAACACCCTGGCCAACATGCAGGCCGTACAAGCCGCGTGTCGCCGTGCGGGCGTGGAGGTCATGTACACGACCATCGAGAGCCTGACGCTGGACGGGCGTGACCGCAGTCTCGACTACAAAATCACCGGCTTCCACGTCCCCAAGGGGTCGTGGGACGGCAAGGTCATCGACGCGCTGGCTCCACGTGGCGACGAAATCGTCCTGCCCAAGAGTTCGTCATCGGTCTTTGTGTCGACCCACATCGACTACATTTTGCGCAACTTGGGCGTCAAGCAACTCGTCATCAGCGGGCTCGTCACCGACCAATGCGTCGAAAGCGCCATCCGCGACGCCTGCGACCTCGGCTACTTGGTCACGCAGGTCACCGATGCCTGTTTGAGCTATACTCCTGAACGGCATGAGTATTCTCTCAGCGCCATCAACGGGTACTGCCGACAAATAACGACAGCAGAACTCCTCGCCGAACTGCATCCATTCACACAAGCCTAGGAGCACATCCACATGTACGAAACCAACCAATACGAAGGTATTATTGCCGAGACCGTCATGATTGCCGGACACAACGGCGACGACATCAACGCCTACTTTGCGCGCCCACTCGGACCAGGACCACACCCCGCCATTGTCGTCATTCACCACATGCCCGGGTGGGACCTGTGGTACCGCGAAGTGACCCACAAGTTCGCTCATCACGGCTACTTGGCGCTCTCGCCCAACCTCTACTACCGCGATGGCCACGGCACTCCCGAAGACGTGGCTGCCAAAGTACGGGCAGGGGGCGGGGTGGCCGATAACCAGGTGGTGGGCGACGTGGCGGGAGCGCTCCGGGTCTTGCGCAATCACCCGACGAGCAACGGCAAAGTGGCGGTCTTTGGCACCTGCTCGGGTGCACGCCACGCCTATTTGAGCGCCTGCCAGCTCCCCGGGTTTGCGGGGATTATTGACTGCTGGGGCGGCCGCATCGTGATGAACGAACAGGAACTCAGCGTCAAACAACCCGTCGCACCGGTCGACTACACCGCCACGCTGAGCTGCCCGGTCCTAGGAATCTTTGGGGATGAAGACTTCAACCCGACACCGGATCACGTGAATGCCCTCGAAGCCGCCCTCAAGGCCCACGGCAAGAGCTACGAGTTCCATCGCTACCCGGAGGCGGGGCATGGATTCTTTTACTATGACCGCCCAGCGTACCGGCAAGCACAAGCCATGGACGGCTGGCAAAAGATTTTCGCCTTTCTTGATCGCACGGTACGAATCTAAGGAGCCCGCCATGTGCACCATGATTGCCACACAAATCCCCATTACTGGGAGCGGAAAAAAGCAGGATGGGTGGTTTGTCCTCCGTGAGGCCAATGTGTCGTACGACCACCCGTTCCATGCCCCCAACGAGCACACGCTCAATCTCGATTTCGTCAACGAGGCGCTCGGCCCTGGCGCCCGAGTGGCCGTCGAGCTCGACGTGGCATCAGCGCGCGCCTTGGTCGAGGCGATTACGGCCGTACTCGCCAAAGCCGACACTGGCGGGTACATCGTTGATTGAGATGCAAGTAATCGCAGGCACCGGATGCGCCATCAGGAGATTTTTTTGGGAGCAGGAGCGTTTTTTCCACCACCACGAAGGATAAACAGGCATGGAATACAGCAAACTCGGCAACACAGGTCTCGACGTATCACGCATCTGCTTGGGCTGCATGGGGTTTGGCGACGCCAGCCGCTGGATTCACCAGTGGGTGCTCAACGAGGCCGATAGTCGGGTCGTCATCAAACACGCCCTCGACATCGGCATTAACTTTTTTGACACGGCCAACGTCTACTCGATTGGCACCAGCGAGGAGTACGTGGGACGCGCCCTCAAGGAGTACGCCCGCCGCGACGAGGTGGTCATCGCCACCAAGGTGCATGGCAAAATGCACGACGGTCCGAACGGCAGTGGTTTGTCGCGCAAGCACATCATGAGCCAAATCGACGCTAGCTTGCGACGGCTCGAAACAGATTATGTCGACCTCTATCAAATCCACCGTTGGGACTACCAGACGCCGATCGAAGAAACCCTCGAAGCGCTTCACGACGTGGTCAAAGCCGGCAAAGCCCGCTACATCGGAGCATCGTCGATGTTTGCGTGGCAATTCCAAAAAGCCCTCGCAGTGGCCGATCGTCACGGCTGGACGCGCTTTGTGAGCATGCAAAACCACCTCAACCTAGTCTACCGCGAAGAAGAGCGTGAAATGCTGCCTCTCTGCCGCGCCGAACAGATTGCGGTCATCCCCTACAGCCCACTCGCAGCCGGGCGCCTCACACGCGATTGGAGCACCGACCAAACCCACCGCTCGCAGACCGACATGACGGCACGGCGCAAATACGACGGCACCGCCGATGCCGACCGCAGCATCGTGCAACGGGTGGCCGAACTAGCGGAGCGCTACGGTGTCGAGCGGGTACACGTGGCACTGGCGTGGCTCCTGCAAAAAAGCCCTGTGGCCGCTCCCATCATCGGCGCCACCAAGACGAGTCACCTCGACGCGGCCGTTGGTGCCTTTGCGGTCACCCTCAGTGCGGCCGACGTTGCCTACCTCGAAGAGCCCTACCAGCCACACGCTATCGTCGGGCATCAATAACCATGACTGCGCACGGTTCCCCCCCACATTGGACTTGTTCGTGGCGTTCGCCACACCACAGGTACACAAAAAGGGGGGGGATCGTGTGTGCACAACGCTGCATCAGACCGCTACCAGCAGGGTGCGCACGCGCGGAATAACCTCACGCCCGATGAGCTCGATGGCGCGGAGCAACTGCTCGTGCGACAGCCCAGCGTTGTCCATCTGGAAGGTGAAGCGATCAATGCCGCCGAGAGCCTGACTATGGCGCACGATTTTGGCGGCCACCTCTTGGGCATCGCCCACCAGCAACGCTCCCGTGACACCGTTTTGAGCATCGAAACGGGGTCGGCTCACCGGTGGCCAACCGCGTTCTTTGCCGATACGGGTGAAGGTTTCAGCGTAGCCGGGGTAGTAGTCGTCACGAGCCTGGGCGGCGTCGGATGCCACGTATCCGAGCGAGTGCAACCCGACTTTCATCTGATCGGGCGGGTGCCCGGCTTCTAGCCATGCCCGTCGATAGAGGTCGATGAGCGGGCGGAAACGGTGCGTTTCACCGCCGATGACCGCCACCATCAGGGGCAAACCGAGCACCCCGGCCCGCACAAACGAGGCGGGCGTCCCCCCCACACCCAACCAAATGGGCAGCTTGGCTTGCAGGGGACGCGGGTAGATGGCCTGTTGTGCGAGAGCCGGGCGGAACTTGCCGGTCCAGGTGACCACGTCGTGATCACGGATGGTCAACAACAGCTCCAACTTTTCTGCAAAAAGCGCGTCATAATCGTGCAAATCGAGACCGAAGAGCGGGTAGGCCTCGATGAACGAGCCGCGACCGGCGACGATTTCGGCACGCCCCTGAGAAATCAAATCGAGGGTGGCAAAACTCTGAAAAATGCGCACTGGATCAGCCGCACTCAACACGGTCACTGCACTCGCCAAGCGGATGCGCGTTGTGCGGGCGGCGGCAGCGGCCAAAATGACCGATGGCGCCGAGTCGAGGAACTCTTTGCGGTAGTGCTCACCAATGCCAAACACGTCGAGACCCATCTCGTCGGCGTACTGCATGCGTGCGAGCAATTCGTGGAGCGATTGCATGCTCTCAGCCGCCGAATACTGGTCTTGGTGCACCCGGGCTGCCGCAAAACTGTCGATACCGATTTCCATGAAACAAACGTCCTTCCCAAGCCCAAACAAGAGCAATATCTGCTTCATTGTACGCCCAAACAGGCCGAGACGGCGCATCTTGCCGGGGCTGGGGTAGGCTATACTAGAGGGGAGGAATGCACGTACCACAGAGAGGAACTCCAGCATGAGCGTCCCCATGATTCGCCTCAACGATGGTCATCTGATGCCCCAAGTCGGCCTCGGCACGTGGCCCCTGAAGCACGATGATGCGGCCCCGGTGATAGTGACCGCCATCGAAGCCGGCTACCGACATA
>Ga0172373_10001893_pt1 | contig 33093 bp, 23 predicted proteins | sample Lak10m_2_FD_114546 | JGI IMG/M metagenome (GOLD analysis project Ga0172373, IMG submission 114546) | Freshwater microbial communities from Kabuno Bay, South-Kivu, Congo - kab_092012_10m | ecosystem: Environmental > Aquatic > Freshwater > Lake | place: Democratic Republic of the Congo...
CAACTTGAGAAGATGGGCGTGGCGCGCATTCACGCACGACTCACGGCAGGTGTTTCACTCAAGATTGCCGCATCGCTTTGTGCGTTGAGTGTGTCAAACTACCGCTAGACTAGCAATCAGGGTCAAAGAGTAATTTTCCACGCTACAGTCTCACAGAATTGTCTTCAAAAAAGGTGCGTACTTCAGCTATAAACGATGTGCAGATCATGGCACGCAAATATCGGCATGATCCACATAGTTATATCGGAATCATTCGAGGAGCATTGTATTTTTAATGAAGACCCCTATCTTTCAGACTACACTCAATCCAGCCTACATAGTTCACTCCGCATACAAAGCATAACCGAGAGCAAATTCTTTTTCTGTATTCAACCACAATAAATACACGCAACATGAAATCGTGTACGACCAATTACACCCTCGTTTTAATTTTAGGTTCTGAGGTTTCTTCAATAATGTCGACCATTCACCCCATAACAGAAATCAGAAACGGTGATTAGACAAATAGTGCATGTATGCTAATTGATACGACCATGACCAACCTCAACCTCCAGACCGACGTGCGTGCCGGAGTTCCGGCCAGCGAAATTTTCACGGTTGCACTTGTGGGAGCTCAGTATTTTGCCAATACTCATCATATCGCCCTTACCGTCACGCACCAGTTACACTATTGATCGGAATCAATCAACCATTCCAGATTCAATCGCCGTCTTCATTTATTCGGCGACTGGACACCCTATCTCCCTGAATCACTTTCAGATATACTCAGCACATCGATCATTTACATGATTGAACATGTGCCATCGTGCGCGTGCGTAGTGGTGTGCCAAAGTCGCTGGGGCACCGTATGATGACAAATGTTCCACCAAAAATAAACGCTTCTTTTGGCTGGAATCCCCATCTTGTCTGTGATGCTTCTGGCATCCCGACACGGTTTCTTGTACGCCCAGCTCGCGCACATGACATCACGGCAGTCGACGATTTGGCATGCACGTTGCCATTTGGGGCACTACTACTCGGTGATTGTGGCTCCGTGAATGAACCGCTGCGGCATCATCCCGATGCCTGCTAGGGGGTCACCATGATCGCCATTCACCGTGTCAATATGACCCCAAATACTCCGGCAGAACTCATCCTCCGAACATACCACAAGCGTATTGAGACTGCAATAGTCAACTTGAGCAGATGGGCATGGCGCGCATCCACGCACGACTCACGGCAGGTGTTTCACTAAAGATTGCTGCATCGCTTTGTGCGTTGAGTGTGTCAAATCACTGTGAGACTAGCAATCAGGGTATAAACGATATGTTTCACGTGAAACATATCGTTTATAAACACATATGAAAATATAGTACAATCAGCTTGTACATTCGCTTTCTCTGTTGGCATACCTAAAATCACCGTACCTTTTTGAGTCTCTCAATCGGTAGTTATACAAACACCGATTTGTTGCGATCAACGCGTAGTCTGATAGGAGATTTGTTGTGACTGTTCTCAACCAACCCATTACTTCTCCGAGAGCTGGAATTGTCATCGCATGTATGAATCAAAAAGGTGGGGTCGGCAAAACCACGTCGGCCGTCAATGTCTGCGGAGAATTTGCGCGACGAAACTTGCGGGTACTCTTGGTCGACTGTGATGCTCAGGGGAATGCGGCTACCAGCCTTGGTATTTCGAAGCGAAGCCATCCATTCAGCACCTATGAGGTTATCATGGGGACGCAGACCATCCAACAAGCCATTCAACCAAGCCGGCGACCAAATTTCGACATCATTGTGGCCAGCGAGCGACTTTCTGGTGTTCAAGTTGAGCTCGTAGACGTTGAGCATCGTGAGTTTCGCCTAGCAGCTGCGCTCGAATCCGTTCGCCAACACTACGACGTTATCGTACTAGACTGTCCTCCAGCACTTGGTTTTGTTTCGGTAAATGCACTAGCGGCAGCCAACACAGTATTGATACCGCTCCAATGTGAGTTTTTAGCACTCGAAGGGCTCGCACAACTCAAAGACATCATTGATCGTGTCCACGGACATCTCAATCCGCGTCTTTCCATCCTCGGAGTCATCATGACCATGTACGATGGTCGCACAAACCTCGCACAACAGGTTGTGGATGAGGTGCGGAAGTTTTTCCCAGTACACATCTGCAATGTCCCCATCCCACGCAGTGTACGTGCGAGCGAAGCTCCCAGTTACGGACAAATGCTCTACGAGTACGATCCCGAAGGACGGGCCACAGTAGCATATACCCGAGTTGCAGAAGAACTTCTGTTTCGTTTAAATCTATTAGGAGGTTCGTAATGAGTAAGCGTCGTGGCGGACTCGGTAGTGGATTAGACGCACTTCTTCCTGCGTCAACAACGACCACCACCAACGATACAGGAAGCCGTGAGGTAGCAATTGGCGATGTGCGACCAAACCGCTATCAACCACGCAAAACGTTTGATGACCAAGCGATTGCCGATTTGGCGTTGTCCATCCAAGAACACGGCATTGTACAGCCACTGTTGGTGACACGGCTCCCCAGTGGAGGGTATGAGCTCATCGCGGGTGAACGCCGATTGAGGGCTGCAATGCGTGCTGGTCTAGCTACGGTGCCTGTGATTATTCGTGAAAGCACTCCTCAAGAGATGCTGGAAATTGCCATCATCGAGAATGTCCAGCGGTCGGATCTTAATCCGATTGAAGAAGCACTTGCGTACCAAGCGCTCAAAGATGAATTCCAACTCAGCGACGACCAAATTGCCAAACGAATGGGACGCACCAGTCGCGTACAAATCACGAATACACGACGTTTGTTGCGCCTTTGCGATGAGGCTCAATCAGCATTACGTGGTGGCCAAATCAGTGCTGGTCATGGTCGTTGCTTACTGAAGCTTGAAAACATCGAACAACAACGCCAGTTCTTGAATGTTATTATTCAAGCCAATTTGACGGTGCGTGAAGCCGAACAAATCACCGATTATGCCAACGAACCCATCGAGTTTGTACAACAACAGCTCAATCAGATGCGCAACAACACGCCACCAACGCAACGTGCTGGACGCAGCACCAAAGACACAGCAACGGAGACTCCCGATCTGAGCACAGATGATCGTGCGGTCGCACGAGAACTCGAATCACACATCGGCACGCCCGTACACCTGCAGCGTACTGCGCGCGATGTTCGTCTCACGTTTGTGTTTCATTCTGATGAAAAACTACAGGAGTTTTTGGAGTTGCTTGCTCGAGCCTAACCAGCATATCATGGCACGACCCGTTGCAATCTCAATAGGACACAGCATTCTATGCTTCAAGAACTTAGCATCACAAACTTTGCAATCATCGAATCGTTGCACCTGCAATTCCGCTTGGGATTTAGTGTCCTAAGTGGTGAAACAGGCGCAGGGAAATCCATCATCATTGATGCACTTGGCATGCTCCGTGGTGATCGCTTCGATACCAGCCACATTCGCAGTCACTGCGATCGGGCACGTATCGAGGGAGTATTCCATATCCAGCGCCACACAAAGCTCATTGACGCGCTGAACGAGCACGGTCTCCTTGATGATGACGATTATACAGCGGTCATCATCCTGCGCGAAATCAATCGCGATTCTGGACGGGTTATTTCACGCATTAACGGTAGAGCAGTCAACAACAGTGTTCTCAAGGAAATCGGTAGTCAACTCATCGACATCCAAGGACAACATGACGGCCTCGCATTGTTTAATCCCAAAACACATCTTGATATGCTCGATCGTTATGGGCAATTGCTCAATGTGCGACAAGAACTCGCAGAAGAAGTAGGTCGATTGCGAACTCTGCGGAGTGAAATCACCCAACTTCAGACGGCAGCCAAACAACGCAATGAACGAATCACCGAGTTGACACAACTGCGCGATGACGTGACACAAGCAAAACTCGTCGTCGGCGAAGAAGAACGCCTCCTACAAGAACGATCTCGCATTCAGAATAGTGCCCGCATCACCGAACTCATCACTCATGCGTGTACACTCCTCAATGGTGAAGAACGCCAATCCCGCGCATTGCTTGATACGAGTGTGTTGCTGAGCCATACACTGAGCGATCTTGCCAAAGTAGATCCCAATGTACGCTCAATCGCTGATCAATGCATGGATGTACAATACGCCATTGAAGATTTGTTCTCGCAAGTGCGCACCTATCGTGACGCTGTTGAGTTCGATCCTAATCGTATCGAAGCCATCGAAGATCGAATTACCGTGATTCGTGACATTCAACGCAAATACCGCAAACCAGTGACCGAGATTATTGCGGAGGCCGAGCAAGCGCAAGCCGAAATAGACCTCCTTGAACATAGCGACGAACACCTCCTCAAGCTCCAACAGCGTGCTGATCAACAAAGCCGGCATGTTGGTGCAATTGCACTCCGCCTCTCACAACAACGCATCCAAGCAGCACGTACACTTGCTCACGCAGTCGAGCAATCGGCCAAGGATTTGGCGATGCCACACGTCAAGTTTGTGGTGCAGCACCAGCGAGTCCCCGCAGTAGATGGAGTTGTCATCGAAGACCCGACAGGACACACCGAAACATACGCATGTGATCGCACTGGCATCGACAAAATTGAATTCTTGATTGCTCCCAATCCCGGTGAGGATCTCAAATCACTCGCCAAAACCGCTTCTGGGGGTGAAGGATCGCGCCTCTTTCTGGCGCTCAAATCCGTCCTTTGTCAGATAGACACCGTGGAAACCATGGTGTTCGATGAGGTAGATACCGGTGTGGGTGGTCGTGCTGGGTTTGTGGTTGGTGAAAAGCTCTGGCGAATCAGTCAGCACCATCAAGTGCTCTGTATTTCTCATCTTGCGCAAGTTGCTACCTTCGGTGATACGCATTTTGCAATCCAAAAGTCGGTCACAAATGACCGTACCGCCACCCAGGTCGCATCTCTTGGTCACGATGATCGCATCGACGAAATTGCGGCCATGCTCGATGGGCATCCCGTCACAGAGCAAAGCCGTCTGGTGGCTCGTGATTTACTCGCACGTGCTCAACAAATAAAAGTGAATACTCTCGCATAAAAAACCACATATGTGGTTTTATGTATCATCACCCAGAGTGAGGAGCCTGCCGCATGAATGCCGCGCAATCCTTTGTGCATCGATGGAGCAAACGTCTAGTTGAAATTCTTTGGCTGATAACGATTTTTTTCGTACCCAGCTATTTCAATCTTCTTTCTTCGCGACACTTTGAGCCAGACAAGGCCATCAGTTTGCGAGCGTTGGTCACGTTGATGGCGACACTTGTTATCATCGATGCGCTCAACAACCTCACATTGCCCAAAAGCACAAGCACACCACTCACTCTGTGGCAACGTATCCGCTCGTACCCGCTCTGGCTCGCAATCGTTGCGTTTCTCGGCGTGCAACTCCTTGCCACACTCACATCGGTAGTTCCCAGCGTTTCGTTTTGGGGATCGTACCAACGACTCCAAGGAACCTACACCTACCTTTCCTACGTAGTGCTTGCGCTCATTTTGATGCGCACCATCACATCGGTCGAGCAGGTATACCGCTTTCTCCACATGCTCGTTCTCGGAGCGGTGCTCCCCACACTCTACGGTTATGTACAGCATCTTGAACTCGACCCACTGCCATGGAAAGGGGACGTCATCACGCGTGTCGCCTCAACCATGGGTAATTCGATTTTTATTGCTGCCTATCTTATCCTTGTTCTTCCCATTGCGCTCGCCCTTGGCATTACTCAATTCCAACGCGCCAAAACAGCGCCCGTGGAACGCACACACAGCACGCGCTGGTTGGTCAGTTATGCGCTCGCTCTTATGGCCATGGTGGGACTCATTTTTGCAGCCATACAGTTTAGCGGAGTAATCCGCGCCGCAGATTTACGTTTTTGGTGGGTGTATCCGAGTGCCATCCTGATTGCTGTGACCATTGTTTGGCCGCTCATCTGGCACGCACATCGTCAACCTGCGTCTGTCCGACCATTCATGGTTCCCGTGATTGCGATAACCGTGTATGCGCTCCTCGTTTCATTGCTTGGGCGTACCGGTGAAGGCGTACAAATCGTTGTTCCCGAAGACGGCCGTTGGGGAGCAGATTGGCTCCTCTGGTTGTGGGGTGCGACGTTCGCCTGTTGGGGATCAGCGCTCGTTGCATACCGTGCCCAACCACTCCCACAAACGTCTCAACTGTTGCACCGCAGTGCGGCGTGGGCGTTGTTTGCAAGCGTCGTAGGCATGCTTGCCACCATTTTCTTTTCCCAAAGCCGTGGTCCCTGGATTGGTGGAGGTGTCGGGTTATTTACGTGGGTCACCCTCTATCTCGTCCACACCATGCGGACCAACCCAGCTTGGGCCCAACAGGCGCGGCGCTGGCTTCTCATTGAAATCGGCGGGTTTACGGCGGTCGCCATATTCCTCGTGCTATTCAATTTTGCGGACATTCCCGCCCTCCGCCCCCTCAAAGATGTTCCATACATCGGGCGTATGGGTCGCTTGTTCGATGTAAGTGCTGGCACCACGGGTGATGTGCGCATGAAAATTTGGTTTGGTGATCAATATGGATCTGGAGCCATCGGACTGATTACCGCGAATCCTCTGCGTACCATCATCGGCTGGGGTCCAGAAAGCATGTTTGTGGCCTACAACCCGTTCTATCCACCAACACTGGCCAACGTGGAATCGCGGAGCGCATCACCGGATCGCTCACACCAAGCGCTCCTCGATGAACTCGTCAACAAGGGTGTACTCGGATTACTCAGTTATCTCGCTGTCATTGGCACCGCTTTGTGGCTCGGTCTTGCATTGCTACGTCGAAGTAGTCTCAGCGAGCATCATGCCATCGTAATCGCCTTGATGAGCGTACTAGTTGCCCACAACGTAGAAGGCCTTACTGGCATTCCAATTGTGGTGACACTCCTCGTTCTTTGGGCGAGTATTGGGTTGCTTGCTGGACTCAATACACTCGATAGTCCGTTGCCCGTAGCCACAACCACCGCGACCCCCACGGAGCCCACCCCTGCATCACCGAGCACACGCCAGCGCCCCAACACCGGTAATCGGCGCGCCGTGCAAGCGGTACGCGCGCCCTCTCAACAAGACAGCGCAGGTGGGCTCTGGTTGGGGTATGCCACCCTGCTCTGTGTTGGGCTCGCCGCCGTCTGGTCGTTCAATCTCGACAACGCATACGCCGACATGCGCTTTCAACAAGGGCAAAGCTACAGCGACAGCGCCAATGCTTCGGGCAACGTTGACCAGCAGGTCATTGCGCTGACCTACTTCATCGAAGCCGCACGACTAGAGCCCAATCAGGATTTTTACTACCTCAACATGGGACGCTCGTTGTTGAGCTTGGCCGAAGTGCGGCGACGGCAAAATCCGACCGCTCCCTCCACCACACAGGAGATAAAACTCCAATCCCTGATACAACAACCAGATGCGCTCGCAGTACAATCGTTTTTGGCCACACTCTCTGCCAAAGACATGACCCGCTACGCTGAGGCAGCGTTGACCAAGGCGCACACCATCAACCCACTCAACAAAGACCATTTTGCCAACATGGCCCGGCTCTACACCTTCTGGTACACACGCATTGAAGCGGATCCAACGATCCAAACCAACATTCTCACGTGGTTTGCTGACGGGGTACGCATTGCCCCACAAGATGTCAGTATTCTCAACGAATACATCGGCGCACTCATTACCTACGCACAATCGGTGCGCAACACCGATCCTACCGCCGCCGATCAAGCCCTCGTACAGGCAGAATCGTTGCTCCAACGCTCACAGACGCTTGATAGCCGCTACCGCGACACCATGATTCGACGAGCGGATTTGGCCCAAGCCAAAGGAGATTACACGACTGCCGTAGCTCTCTACGCCGAGATCGTGCAACAGAACCCGCATGCACTCGATAGTCAAATCACCACAATCATTGCGCAACTCACCCCTCAGCCAGAGCTTCTGCGCCAACTCCGCTCTGCCTATCAAGTCAACCTCGACCCCAACGATACCATCACGCTGTCCATTGTTGGGTTGATCTCATCGCGCTTGCTGGATTATGCGGCAGCCATTGACGCCTTTGGTCAACTTGCGCTCCTGCAACCCAACAGTCTTGAAGCACAGCAAAACTACACGCTCGTGCTCAGTGACGCACAACAGTACGCGGAGGCTGCGGTGCAGTCCGAAAAGCTCCTCGCACTGGCAACGCAGAGTGGTATGACTCAAGCTAACCTTGATTTGTACACCAATCTCCGTGACTTCTTCGTGAGTCGCTCAGCTGACCGCTAAAACACCCCAACAACACAAAAAATCACCGCTGGAGAGCAGTGCTCTCCAGCGGTGTTGATTGACTACCCCTACTTGACGCTGGCCTTCAACGTGCTGCTCGCACTGAACCCTGGCGTCTTGGTGGCGGGAATCTGAATCTTCTTGCCGGTTTGTGGGTTCACGCCCTCGCGTGCTTGGCGCTGGCGCACCTCGAACGTGCCGAACCCGGTCAAAGTCACCTTGCCGCCCTGCTTCAACTGCTCTTCGATGACCTTCAAAGCGGCATCGATGACTTCCTTGGTCTCTTTCTGAGACATGTTGGCGGCGTCTGCTACGGCCTTCACAAACTCTGTCTTCTGCATTGGAATGCGTCCCTTCTGCACAAATTCACGAACCCCGTATATTGTATAGCCGAATATACGCCAAAAGTCAAGATATGGTCAAGAAATTCATACTTTATGATGAAATCCTCAGCTTATTCTGCAGTAGTACGCCGTTTTTTCCGTCATCGACTGCACCAACACAGCTCCACTCTTGCAAGAACAGCGGTTTACTGACCATCGAGATAGATCGTTTTTTCCTGGCTAAAGAACTCAATCGCTCCCTTGCCCATCTCACGGAACATGCCCGAACCGCTCTGCTTAAACCCACCAAACGGCGCCTGTATCGACACCCCAGCAGTTGGCTGGTTTAGTTTCAACATGCCCGCTTCCGCTTCTTCAGCAAAGCGAATCGCCTGACGCATATCGTTGGACACCAACGTTGCTGACAACCCAAACGACACATCATTCGCGATTGCCATCGCTTCGGTGAGGTCTTGGGCGGCCATGACTGCAATCACCGGTCCAAAGACTTCTTCTTGGGCTACACGCATCTGTGCATGCACCCCAGTCAACACGGTAGGCCGCACAAAATGACCATTGCCCGACGCTGCGACCCCGCCCGCAATCACCTGTGCACCTTCTTCGTTGGCAATCTCAACGTACTCAAGATCGGTGTTTTTCTGGCTGGCACTGACTGCGGGACCCATTTGCACACCGTCGACCAATCCGTTCCCCACCACGATGGCATTCGCTGCAATGGCCAACCGTTTCGCAAATTCAGCAACCACGGCTTGTTCCACGATGACACGACTCGTTGCCGTACAGGCTTGCCCGGTAAGTGCAAAACCACCGCGCACCACGATGCTCACCGCTTTATCAAGATCTGCATCCGCAGCCACGATCACCGGGTTTTTCCCGCCCATTTCTAGATGGGTGCGCGTCAAATGCACGGCGGTTTTTTGGTAGAGCGCATGACCAACTGCATATGAGCCGGTAAACGAAACCGCTTTGATACGCCGATCCGTGGCCAACACATCACCGATGGTACCGCCACTGCCGGTCACACAGTTCACCACACCGGCCGGCATCCCGGCTTCGTGGAGCACCGCCATCAATCGCAACGCCATCAACGGTGTAGCCGAAGCCGGCTTCAGGACGACCGTGTTGCCCATGACCAATGCTGGCGCCATCTTCCAGACGGGAATAGAAAGTGGAAAGTTCCACGGGGTGATAATTGCCACCACACCCAACGGTACACGCACGCTGTAGAGCAGTGTACGCGGAGTATCAGCGGGCAACACATCTCCCCCCACGCGCCACGCTTCACCCGCAAAATAGCGAAAGAGCTCAACCGCACGCACCACTTCGTTGCGTGCTTCGATGCGCGTCTTCCCTTCTTCACGGGTTAATTCGGCCGCCCATTCATCGATGCGGGTCTCGATTAGATTGGCTGCTCGATGCAAAATCCGTCCTCGCTCAGGAGCGGGTCGACTCGACCAACTCGGATACGCTGCTGCTGCTGCTGCAATCGCCTGGTCAACATCGATGGACGCCGATTTGGGCGCATATCCAACCACATCATCAAGATCTGCTGGGTTGCGTACCTCGCTATAGTCCCCAGTACTCGGGGCCACCCACTCACCACCAATAAAGTTGTGTACGGTATTCAAGCTGTTCTCCTTGCACCCTCGCGGGCCATCACGACCATGCGTTCCGTGGATTTTTGGCTATGTTGCTCGATAATCCGGGTTATCCCAAACAATCAAGGTCGCATCATTGCCCAGCTCCGCATCGTGCAAATAGTTGCGAATGATGCCGCGAACCGTGTACCCGTTTTTGAGCTGTGGTGTCAACGTTGGATCATGCAGGGTGCCAGCCACAACCTCGGCGGCATACTCCTCCAACGACAGACGGTCTTTGTAGAAGCGATACCCGGGCACCATGCCACCCCCCACCATGCCACGGAGGTTCAAGCGCCGAATCAACGCCTTGCGCGCATCATACAAAAGGGAAGCAATGCCGCGCCGTCGGTAGGCGGGATGCGTACTCATATCAGCACCGTACAACCATTCACCATCTGGTTGATGCGTCGTAAAAAAACCACCCGCAATCATGTCGTCAAATGAGTGCTGTTCACCTTGAAAATCAATCGTATACCGCAACGACGAACTCATGCCGACTACCGTGTCATCGATCAACGCCACGTGTTGCCCTTCCGGAAAGATGGCAAGGTGGCTAGCAATATGAGCCTGAGTAATCAAATGACTCGGATCAATCGTTGGATAGCAGAGTCGTTGTAACTCTGCTATCGCATCTGCATGTTTGAGCTGCGTCTGAACAATGGTCACTTCCATATGTGTTTTTTGCCCTTACAACGACCGAATGGCGGCATCAAGCACGTCGAGACCCTCTTGCAACTGTTCATCGGTAATAACCAGCGGCATCAACAAACGAATACAGTTGGTGTACAAACCGGCACGCATGGTAATCACACCGTGCTGGAGACAGTAGGCGCTCACCTTGGCAACTGCATCCGGATCGGGGACACGGGTCTCACGGTCTTTGACGAACTCAATAGCCATCATGCTCCCGAGGCCACGTACATCGCCCACGGCCGGCACATCGCGCAACCACGTTTGCCCACGTTCCCCAATCTGCGCACCAATCTGCTGTGCCCGCGCCAACAAATCACCATCTTGGAACTGGTTCATGACTTCGATGGCAGCCGCACACGCCAGTGGATTCCCGCCGTACGTACCACCGATACCACCAAGGTGCACCGCATCCATGATGTCGGCACGTCCCGTGACCGCCGCCAGAGGCATCCCCGCTGCAATGGATTTCGCTGTCACGATGATGTCGGGCTCAACCCCCATCTGCTCCATTGCAAACAACGTGCCAGTGCGCCCAAACCCGCACTGCACTTCATCGGCAATCAGCACGATGCCGTGCTTGTCACAAATCTGACGCAACCGTTGCATGTAGCTCTTGGGCACCGGGATAAACCCACCCTCACCTTGCACCGGCTCAATGATGATGGCCGCTACCGCACTCGCATCCACGTGCGTGAGCAACATTTTTTCGAGTTGATCGGTACACGCCCCGCTACACGAGTTTTGGCACAATTTGCACTGGTATTCGTAGGGGAACGGTGCACGGTAGACTTCCGGGAAGAACGGTCCTAGGTTCTTTTTGAAGGCCGTCTTGGAGGTCAACGACAACGTCAACAAGGTACGGCCGTGGTATCCACCCTCAAACGCGATAATCGCAGTACGCCCTGTTTTCACTTTCGCGATTTTGATGGCGTTTTCGACCGCTTCTGCACCACTATTGGCCAAAATGGTCTTGCTGGGCCCACTAATGGGCACCGCCTCGTTGAGGCGCTCACACAACTCCACGTAGGATTCATAGGTGCCAACCAACGCCGAAAAATGGATTAATTTGTTGGCCTGGTTAGTAATCGCATCAACGACATCTGGCATGGTGTGCCCCGCATTGAGCACACCAATACCACCCACGAAGTCAATGTAGGTGTTGCCATCAACGTCAGTGACCAACGCCCCATGGGCATGATCCACCGCAATCGGATGCGCTTTATACAAACCACTCGGGACAGCGGCCTCGCGGCGGGCGACCATTGCTTGCGATTTTGGACCGGGGATGGCGGTACGAATGTCGATGCTCTTCGCCATTGGGAGCTCTCTTTCTGTGTTGCACATGCTCAAATCCATACTACCACTTTTTTGTCGGACTGACCACGCACATACAACGGCAGGAGGCGTGTTGCCTCCTGCCGTCTCGACCACACACCGGTTGTTGTGACCTCGTTATTCGTACTGGAGCCGGTGAAGCCGCGCATAGTAGCCGTCTTTGGCGATGAGCTCCTCGTGCGTGCCGTCTTCCACCAGCAAACCACGGTGCAACACCAAAATCCGATCAACATGGCGAATCGTCGACAAGCGGTGTGCGATCACAATTGATGTGCGCCCTTTCAACAACCGCTGTACCGCATCTTGCATAATCGATTCGGTCTCGGTGTCCACACTACTCGTGGCCTCGTCCAAAATCAGCAACACTTCCGGATTAAACGCCATGGCCCGTGCAAAAGCCAAGAGTTGTCGTTGTCCAACCGACAAGTTTGAGCCACGTTCGCGCACCTCGTAGTCGTACGTGCCTGGCAGTTTTTCGATGAACGGTGCAGCCCCCGCAACCTCAGCGGCCCGCCGCACCTGTGCATCGGTGATGGTGTGGTCGTTGAGGCGAATGTTTTGCGTAATCGTGCCACTAAAACAGGTCGGGTCTTGGGGAACCGCACCAACGTGCTTGCGGAGATCGTGTTGCGTCACCGCACGAATATCCACCCCGTCGAGTTTAATGCTACCCGACTGAATTTCATAGAACCGTGCCATCAGACTCACCAGCGACGTTTTGCCAGCACCCGTGGCGCCAACCACTGCCACCGATTGCCCGGCCGGTATGCGAAACGACACCCCGCGGAGCACCGGCTCGTCTGGATTATACCCGAACACCACATCCTCGAAGACAATTTCACCACGCACCGGTGTGGGCAACTGCAGTGGCTGATCGGCGTCCTTGATTTGCATCGGCGTATCCAGCACCCCGAAGACGCGCTCCGACGATGCCATGGCGCTCTGAAGCGTGTTGTAGCGATCTGCGAGTTGGCGAATCGGCGCAAATGCTTGCTCGGTGTACAGCGTAAACGCCACCAACATGCCGATACTCGCCACTTCGTTGAGCACCAACTGGCCACCCAGCAACAACAACACCGCCGTGGCTGTCACTGAAATTAAATTGATGGTCGGGAAAAAGACCGCAAACGTGGTGTTGGAACGAAACTGCGACGCCAAGAAGAGCTGACTAATCTCACGGAAAAATTCCTTGCTCTTCGGTTCACGTCCAAACAACTGCGTCACCAACACGCCGGTGATTTGTTCGTTGAGATACGCATTGATACGCGCCAACCGTTGCCGCATCGTGCGGTACGTCGCCCGCATGATTTTTTGGAAGATAATCGTTGATACGATGACCACCGGCAACATGATAAATGCGACCAACGCCAACCGCCAGTTAAGTACCAACATGGTCACAATCACAAACAAAAGTCGCACCAAATCGCCGAGGAGTGCCACCGTGCCCTGTGTGATGAATTCGTTGAGTGCGTCCACATCGTTGGTGATGCGGGTCAACAAGCGCCCCACCGGGTTACGATCAAAAAACTGCAAACTCATGCGTTGAATGTGCCGAAAGATGGTCATGCGAATGTCGATGATAATGCGCTGGCTCATCGACTGCATCACGTAGGTTTGTGCATACCGAAAACCAAAGGCGGCCACGAGCGTTGCGATGTAGGCCGCAAAAATAGGCACGATCCCGTCCACATCACCCTGTGAAATCGGGCCATCAATGGCCGTGCGAATCAAGTACGGTGGCAACAATTCCACCAACGCACTGCCAATCATCAACGCAATGGCCCCAAACAAAGCCCATTTATACGGCCACACGAAGCCAAATAGCCGCGCAACGAGTTTGCCGTCGTACGCTTTTCCGAGGATTTCATCATCGTGCATGGTCATTGTTGCGTCCCCGTGTCTGATTTCGTTGCCGATGTACTGTTGATTTCGTCTTCTAGGAGCTCGCGGCGGTACATGGCCGCATATAAACCACTGTGTGCGAGCAACTGCTGGTGCGTCCCTTGTTCAGCGATTTGCCCATCATCGAGCACCAAAATGGTGTCAGCATCACGCACCGTCGCAATGCGTTGCGCAATAATCAGCGCAGTCCGCCCTGCGCGAAACTCGCGCAAACCATCAAGTATCTGAGCAGCCGTGTGCGTATCAACGCTCGATAACGCGTCATCGAGTACCAAAATCGCCGGGTTGCGCAATACGGCACGCGCAATCGCTGTGCGTTGTTTTTGCCCGCCCGACAACGTCACACCGCGCTCGCCAATCAACGTGTCGATGCCCTCCGGGAGTTGCACCACGTCGTTGCTCAACCGCGAGATCAACAACGCCCGTTCAACTTCGTCGTGGGTTGCATCAGGTCGGCCAAACATCACGTTCTCACGGACTGGCACACTAAACAAAAACGTATCTTGTGGCACGTAGCCGATGCCGTTCCGCAACGAATCAACCTCAAGCGTTTTGATGTCATGACCATCAATGAGGATTGCACCTTCGTGCGGGTCTTGGACGCGCGCCAACAGGTTCACCAGCGTGGTTTTTCCGCCACCGGTAGCCCCCACAATGCCGATGGTTTGCCCCGTCTCCACGGCAAACGACACATGACGCAATATCCAACGCTGATCGGCTCCCTCGCCGACTGCGATGCCCACGTTCGCAAATTGAATCGCGCCGGTAATCTCGAGTGGCCGTGCCCCTGGTTCGTTTTTGATGCGCGGCACGCGCTGCAAAACCTCTGCGAGACGCCCTGCGGCAGACGCTGCTTGCTGGTACAGGTCGACCGTCCAGCCCAGCGCCACCACCGGCCAGCCCAACGCCGCCAAGTAGCCGTTAAAGAGCACCAAGTCACCAATCGTCATGCCGCCCGTTGCCACTTGGCGGCCACCAATCAGCAACACCAAGGCACCGATGGTGCCCAGTGCCAAACTAATCGTGGGCCACATCAAGCCGCTGAGGAGTACATAGCGCACATTCTCACCGCGATACCGCTCATTGATGCGCAAAAATTCGGTCGTTTCGGAATCTTCTTGGGTGTAGGCTTTGATGGTGCGAATCCCCGAAAAATTCTCTTGGGCCCGCGTTGAAACCTCACCGTATAAATCCTGCACACGCCGAAAAATCGTCCGCATGCGTGCACCCACCAAAATAAACAACACCGTGACCGTCGGCAACAGCAAAAGCACAACAACAGCAAGTGTCACGTTGGTCAACATCATCACCGTGGCCGCACCAACAATCATCAACACCGCACTCACCAATGAACTCACACCAGCCCCTAAAAACTGCCGGATTGCTGAGATGTCGTTGGTGACCCGGGTCATCAAGTCGCCCGTATGGTGCTCCCCGTAGAAGCGCTGATCGAGCTCGAGCAAGCGGTGAAACATCGCCTCGCGCAAATCTCCCTCGACCTGATGTGCCGTGCCAAGAATCAATGTGCGCTGACCAAAGCGAAATATACCGTCAGCAACGGAAAATCCGACCATGATAATCGTGGCATGCCACAAGTCGGTCCAGACGATTCCTTTGATGTTGATTTCATCAACAATCGACCGCAACATTTGCGGCACCTGAATCGCAAACAATGTACCAATCACCGCACAGCCGATCCCCAACAGAAAGTGCCAACGGTAGCGCAATACGTATGGCCAGAGCGCCCGTAACTGATGCATGCGTTCCTCTTCAAACATGAGAGCTGAACCGATACCTGTCAGACCAGAGTAGTATACCACTTGCTTATGACAAGAGGTCAGCATTGCTGACCTCTTGGAAGACACTTGGTTGTGCGGAATCGTCGTCTAGACGGATTCGGTTTGGAGCGCCATTTCGCGGCGTTTCTGGTCGCGCTTGCGCTCTTCGAGCGACAACAACCGCTTGCGCAGCCGGTACGCCTTGGGCGTAACTTCGAGCAACTCGTCGTCGCCGAGGTATTCAACCGCATCGTCGAGGCTCAACGTGCGCGGCGTTTCGAGTCGCAATGCATCGTCAGCACCCGATGAACGAATGTTGGTCAAGTGCTTCTTCTTGCACACGTTGACTTCCAAATCGCGCTCGCGGCTGTTTTGACCGATAATCATGCCCTCGTAAATGTCAATGCCAGCACCGATGAAGAGCTGACCACGCTCTTGGGCACCGTGCAACCCGAAGGTCGTCGTTACCCCAGCCTCAGATGCAACCAACGACCCGTTCGTACGGGTATTGATTTCACCAGTGACCGGCTGGTACTCATAAAACAACGTGTTAAGCTGGCCTTCACCACGGCTCGACGTGAGCAGTTGTTGCCGGAACCCGAGCAATCCACGGGTTGGCACCAAGAAGGTCAACAACACGGTGCCGTCTTCGCGGTAGTTCATGTTTTGCATGATGCCACGACGCTGACCGAGCAACTCAATGACCGTGCCCTGGTACTGCTCCGAGACATCGACTTCGACTTGCTCGATGGGCTCCATGCGGATCCCGTCGATGAGGCGCAAAATCACTTCGGGGCGTGATACTTGGAACTCGTACCCTTCACGGCGCATGTTCTCAATCAAAATGGTCAAGTGCAATTCGCCGCGCCCGCTCACCACAAAGGCATCGGGAACGTCCGTCTCTTCGACGCGCAAGGCCACGTCACGCTCACGTTCCGCAAACAAACGGTCGCGGAGTTTGCGTGAGGTCACGTGGGTGCCTTCACGACCCGCAAACGGGCTCGTGTTCACCCCGAAAGTCATACGCACGGTGGGTTCTTCGACGGCGATGACAGGCAGTTGCTCCGGCGCCAAACTATCGGCGACCGTCTCACCAATCATGCCATCAGCGATACCAGCAATGGCAACAATGTCGCCTGCTAGCGCCGACTCTACTTCGCTACGGTCGAGACCGTTGTACGTGAAGATCTGCACCACTTTGGCTGCCTGAAGCGTGCCATCGTGCATGATGCGCGTCACGGCCTGGCCCTTGCTCATGGTGCCACGCCGAATGCGTCCTAGCATGATCTTGCCGCGATAGTCGTCGTAAAAGGTATTGGTGACCAGCATTTGTACTGGGGCATCAACATCAACGTCGGGAGCCTCGATGTGCGCCAAAATGGCATCAAACAATGGCTCAAGTGAATCACTGAGCGCATCTGGGTCGGTGCCCGAGATACCGTTGAGGGCACTCGCATAGACCACCGGGAACTCGGCCTGCTCATCGCTCGCACCAAGCTCCACGAACAAATCGAACGTCTCATTCACGACCCACTGTGGTCGCGCATTCGGACGGTCGATTTTGTTGACCACAACAATGGCACGATGTCCCGCTTGCAACGCTTTGCGGAGCACGAACCGAGTCTGTGGCATCGGGCCGTCAACTGCATCCACCAACAACAACACGCCGTCTACCATGTTCATCACACGCTCAACTTCACCACCGAAATCGGCGTGGCCAGGGGTATCCACAATGTTGATTTTGGACCCCTTGTAGTTCACGGCTGTGTTCTTGGCCATGATGGTGATTCCACGCTCGCGCTCGAGATCGTTGGAGTCCATCACACGCTCGTTGACATGCTGATTGTCACGAAAAATCCGTGACTGGCGCAATAGGCCATCCACCAGTGTGGTCTTGCCGTGGTCTACGTGCGCAATGATTGCTACATTGCGCAAATCGGCTCTCTTCATGTTTGCTCCACGCACATACAAACGCCACAACCGGAGTGGTGGTCGGGCGCATCTATGCAATATTTACCTTTGTATAGTGTACCACAATGTCACTCGGGGTATGAATTGTTTTCCCCAACATCCACAACTTCTCCACAGGTGACACGATGCGCCACCAAAGTCCGCGGGATATCGCGTGCACGCGATCGTTTGCTGGCGACTTGTTCCTGGCGCACGCCGTATTCCCCAACATTCACACCTTTTCCACAGCTCGTTGGCACATGTTGGCACGCTGGTTTGTTGTGCGATGCATGGCGCACCGTTTGGTTGCCTATTGTATTGATATATTTTTAAAAACAAGTATAAGAAACAGCCGTCTTATTAGGGGATGTGGAAATGTAGAGAACGAGTGATTTCGATGATTCTACTGCGCTATACCTACGTGTATAACCGGTGCATAGTTCTCCACAGGATTTCCACCGCTGGTCATTGATGCGAAACCTCTCCACAATGTGTGCACAGCGCTCCACTGGTCGTCCACAACGTTTTCCACAAAACCGGTGGATAACCGCGTGTTGACCATAATCCCTTCCACACATCCTCCACGGCGTATCCCCGGCTTCTCCACCGGTTATCCACCAGTGGTATTGCAAAATATCGCTCATCAACGACTGACAACGAACCGGTGTTTTGTTGACTAGAAAGGCAACGAAGATAACAATTTGTTAAACGAGCTGTCATCGTGCTGTCATGTCTAGAAGATTATTTGGCGTACTGATGCGGAATTGTCCACAATCTACACACGTTATCCACAAAAAACAGCAAGTTATCCACAGTGGATACACTGAATTTGCAAAGCAACCCCCACGGTCATTGGCATTGACCGTGGGGGTTGCGGTACTGTCCGATACCGAATTATTGCTGGTTACGCGGTTTATCGTCATCTTCATCAAGCGAGTTGATGAAATTACGGAAAGGGGAGAGTGAGTCGTCGGCCACTGGTGCATCGGCGGCTGCATCGGCCACATCGGTGCGTTCGTTGGTTGCCGGCAGATCACTTTCGTCCTCGGCCTTTTGGATGGCACTATCGGCTGACCCTTCGTTGTCGAAGGGCACACTGGCTTGATCGAGCACGTGGGATGCCACGAAAATAGGTGCATCGGCGCGCAACGCGAGCGCGATGGCATCGCTCGAGCGGGCATCGAGCTCAAGTTGTTCGTGGGCAGTTTGGATGTGGATACGCGCAAAAAATGTCGTATCTTGGATGTCGTTGATGACGACCTGCGTGATTTCGCCACCCATGGAATGAATGGTAGCGCGGAGCAAATCGTGGGTCATGGGGCGCTTGGGTTTCAGGTCTTGCAAGACGAACGAAATCGCGTCGGCTTCGAATTGACCAATCCAGATCGGCAGGTAGCGGCGACTTTCGGCTTCACGCAATACGACGACACGATTTTGTGTGAGCAGACTCACACGCACGCTATCAACGGTGACTCGAATCATTCGTGAACCTCACAGTCTTACATCTGATTCGGAATGACATTGTCGGTATTATAGTACAATTGTGAATTTTTGTCCGATACGGCGCATCTCGTGATGCGGGGTTGGCGGGCACGTGCCAAAAACGCGTGTACAACGCCGGGTTGCACACACGATAAACCGCAGATTGGTTGACAGTGATAGCTTTGCATCGTATGATTGCAAACAGGTGATTTATTCGTTTTTTTACGCATTCTAATGATTATTCCACAGTCATCTGTACCAACGATACTTGCTGCATTCGGCCATTTGCGCCGCGGCGAAATCACGCTCCGGCGTCACCTCTGGCAGGCACTCAACACATTGCCATTGGATGTGACCACGAAGCAATACTATGCCAAGTTGATTTTGCGCGAAAACGCGCAAGATGCGGCTGTGCGCACGGCGCGCGCCACCTTTCAAGGGCAGGCGGTCATGGCCGCACCAGTGGTGCACGAAATCGAAGCGGTCCAATCTCCATTGCTCGTGGATCGCCTGATTGATCCGCACGTCAGTAATCACCTCACCATCACTGCGCTCGTCCTAGGCACGTTGTGGTTTGGTCCGTCATTGGTGATGCACAGTGGTCTCGAAGATCAGCCGCGGGCCATCAGCGAGATTTCGGCGACCGAGATGACTCCGCCCATCGACGCACCATTGCCACAAGTGTTGAGTGCGTCAGAGTTAACGGTGCCGCACATGGTCACCCCGTTGCCTAGCGCATTGCCACCGTTTCTTTTTTATCACCGTATTCAATCCGGTGACACGTTGGGCAGCATCGCTGAATTTTATCGTACGTCGCCACGTGAGCTGTTTTGGGCCAACGGACTGCAAAACGGGCGTGTGTTCATTGTGGGGAGTACGCTCCGCATCCCGCGCCTGCCCGGTATTTCACATACCGTTGTGGAAAACGAAACGATTGTAAGTATTGCTGAGCAATACGGAGCATCGACCCAGGCGATTACGTTGTTCAAACCGAACCGTGTAAAATCCGACATTGATTTGGTCGATGGTCGTGAGGTGTTTATTCCGTACGTGCTTCCCGAGTACCCCCAAACGGTCATCAACAAATACGGGAGCATCGAAGGGGTTGCCACCATGGAGGCCATCGAGACGGTGACCGTGCTCAACGATGAAACCAATATGCGTGATGGCCCAGGGCGAGCATTTGATAAGGTTGGCACCTTGGCCTATGGTCAGCGCCTCATCCCGTTGTCGCGATACGGTGGCTGGGTCAAGCTCGAAGTTGCGCCTGGTGAAATCGGTTGGGTGAAGGGCACGTTGCTGGGGATGTCGGATGGCCTGATTGAGGGATTGCCGGTGGCGAGCAATGTGCCGTGGCCACCGCCACGGTGGGTGTGGCCGTCGACGGGTACTTTTACGTCTGGGTTTGGCTGGCGTTCGCAGCCCTACTACATGTTCCACAACGGTATCGATTTGGCCAATAAAGCGGGTACCTCCATATATGCGGCGCGCTACGGGCGTGTCATCGAGGCAGGATGGTGTCGTGGCTACGGTTACTGCGTGAAAATCAACCACGGTAACGGGGTCGAATCTCAGTACGGGCACATGCTCAAGCAGCCAGTGGTGCGGACCGGCGAAATCGTTGACATGGGTGACTACATTGGCATGATGGGCAGCACCTACGATGCTGCTGGCGGCGGGTTTTCTACCGGCGTGCACTTGCACTTTACGGTGAAGGTGGGTGGCAAACCCGTAGATCCGTTGTTGTACCTGCCCTAAGATATACATACAAAGGAAATCCGTGACAACATCATCAAGCAGGGGTCAACGCATCGCCGTGGCAGCCATGCTCATTGCGGTAGGCAATATCACCAGCCGTCTCATTGGAGTGATCCGTGAGGCGGTTTTTGCGGCCACCTTTGGTCGCGGAGCCGAACTCGCCGCCTTTACGGCGGCGGCCACGATTCCCACGCTGGTCTACGATTTGTTGTTGAGCGGCGCCATCAGCGCGGCTTTGGTGCCGGTTTTCAGCCGCGTGGTTGACACTCCCGAAGTCCGTGACCGGTTGTTGTCGCAAGTGATGAGTCTGTTGTTGGTCGTGGTGGTCGGTCTCGTGTTACCGTTGCTGTGGCTTGCGCCACAGGTGGTTGCCTTGGTTGCTGGTGGGTTCGACGATACGTTGCAATCGCTCACGGTGACCATGGTACGGTGGATGCTGTTGGCCGTGCCGTGCATGGTGGTAGCGGGGGTGATGACCGCCATGCTCCAAGCGCGCCAGCGCTTCGTTTTCCCTGCATTTGTGACCAGCGTCTTCAACGTGGGATTGATTCTTGGTGCGGTAGTGTTGACGCCTTGGTTTGGTGCAGTGGCATTGGCCATCGGCATGCTGATTGGGGCGAGCGTTCAAATTGCGCTCCAATGGTACGGGTTGCGCGATAGTCGGATCCGTTGGTCACACGAGTGGCGTGATCCTGCGCTCTACGAAATGATGCGCTTGTATGCGCCAGTTGCGCTTGGGATGGGGTTTTCGGCGCTCGGTACCATCATTGATCGTCGGTATGCCAGTGACTTTGGAGCCCAAGTATTGCCCACAATGCGCTATGCGACGACGCTCATTCAGTTTCCGTTGGGGCTTGTGGCAGCTGCGGTTTCGACGGCCGTTTTGCCCACGCTGGCCCGCCTCGCCGATCACGCCGACCAGCGTGAGTTTCGCACCATGGTCGGTGACGCCATCAACGTGGTCATCGTGTTGATTGTGCCAGCCAGCCTGTTGTTGTGGTTGGTGCGCGTCCCGTTGACCAGTTTCGTGTTGGAGCGACAAGCCTTCCAAGCCCAAGACACGGTGGCGGTTGCGAACGTATTGACCCACTACATCCCCGGGTTGCCGGCGGCCGCCATTGATCAGATTTTGTTGTTTGCGTGTTATGCTCGTGGCCGCACCCTCGCACCCAACATTGTGCAGGGTGGCGCCATCATCGCCTATCTGATTGCGGTGAACGTGGCGCTTCCATGGCTTGGCCAGAGCGCCGAAACGTTGGCGTGGGCCAATTCGGTGCAGTGGATTGCGCACATGCTCTTGATGGCCGTGCTCTGTCAACGCATGTTCGATTTGCGCGGGTTGGCCATTGAGCAGACACTGGGATTGAGCCTGATGACCGCTGCCGTGACGTGGTGTGTGCTGGCAGTGGTCCAAGTGCTGGTGCCGATTGCGGGTTGGCCAACCCTGGTGCAGTTGTTTGTCCTTGCTCTCTGTGGTGGAGCGACCTTTGTGGTGGTGGGATGGCACTTGCAACTTACGCCGTTGCTCCGTGCCTATCAGCTCATCGGTGTCAAAATTCTCCAGCGCATCCGGCGTTAACCGGGAGATGGCAAAAAATTACGACCGGTAGTGGGTACCCACTACCGGTCGTCGTGTGTTGGACACGATGGCGATGAGCTAGAGATGCGCCAAGGCTTGTTGGAGCACCGCATTGACCTGCGGGTAGGTGACGAGCGCGAGTGCTTCTGCGGGGGTGGCCCACTGATACGCATCAATGCCCTCTTCGGCCTGCAGCTGAACGGTGGTTTGTGCGGTGGTCAGCAAATAAAAATCGACCTGCTTGATGTGCACCTGGCCTTTTTTGGTGACGGGGTACGTGATACTCGCTACCAGCGCACCGAGCGTGCCCGTAATACCTGTTTCTTCGTAGACTTCGCGGATGGCGGCCTGCGCACTACTTTCACCGGCGTCGAGATGCCCTTTGGGCAACGACCACGCGCTGTGACGATCGTGGATGAGCAACAGCCGTGGCCCGTCGGCGCTCCGATGCACGACGATGCACCCCGCAGCAAACACGGTGGGGGAGGGATTTGTCATCGCTTTACCGTCCTGAGATGAGCGAATTGAGCCATTGTTCGAGTGAAAGCGTGAGCTGGGCCATGCCCGTCTGCTGAGTCCATTCGCTGATGGCCGCCAAGTTGCCCGAAGCCAGCAGTACACCCATCAAAATCAACAAAACGCCACTCGCCATACTCGTGGTGTGGAGAAGGACTTCGTGGCCAGCGATGTTGAGAGATACTGCGCGCCCCTTGATGAAACTCCAGAAGCGTGAACCGGTGCCGAGGCGACTGAAAAACGTGGAAATCAAGATGAGCGGTGTGCCCAAACCGAGGGCATATACGAAAGCCAAAAGAGCTCCTTGGAGCACGGCAATGCCCTGGGTGGCGAGAAGTGTCAGGAGCGCGCCGAGAATGGGTCCCACACAGGCCGACCAGCCGAGTGAAAAAGTGGCACCGTACAAGTAGGAGCCGAGAAATCCGCCGACGGGCCGGTCGAGCAGTTGTAGTCCACTAAAGCCAATCCCGAAGAAACTCATGACGCCAAAGAGGATGATGAGCACGCCTCCGAGGGTGGTCAGCAACGACAAATAGTTGAACAAAATGCGGCTGAGGGCGGTGGCACTCGCACCTAGGAGCACAATGGTGGTGGCAAGACCCAAGAAAAAAGCAATCGACATCAACGTGACGTGCTCTTTTTTGGCCTGAAACGTGAATGCAAAATAAGCCGGCAAAATGGGCAATGTACACGGCGATAAAAAGCTGAACAAACCGGCCAGAAACGTGATGGGAATTAGTACCGCAATGCCGCCTTGGGTGGTGCTGAGCAGGGTGTCGTTGGGGGTGAGCGCGAGTAGCGCAATTAGACCAACAACAACAACGCCAACGATGCTCCAAACCAGTGGACGCATGGAAGAGGTGTGCATAGAAAAACGCTCCTTATTTGTGGGTCAAATGCGCGGCAATACGATCGGCCACCTGTATGCCATTGAGAATGGCCAAATGGACGCGCCCAATGCCAACCAATGCATCACCACTAAAGTATACGTGATGTGATTGCTCGAAAGATTGGAGTGCGCTTAAATCTGCTTGGCCATCGGGGAGTGCGTAGCGCCATCCTTGGCGATCTCCCCACAACGGAGTGTCGAGCGGGTGTTTGATGAGCTGAGCAATCAGTGGGAGCATGTGTTCCATCAGTTGAGGCAATGGTGTGTCCCAATAATCGCGACTTGCTTGTGGCGCAAGTTGCACGGTGATGGCGGTCTGATCGGCTGGGACGCGGGTCGGGTGTTTGTGGTGCTCGAACGCCAGCCACGAAATGGGATGCTGGCGGTCGCTGTTGACCGTTGCATAGAATGGTGCGGTGATGCGTCCAGCAACGGTCACGGTGAGACTGATACACGGGCGGTAGACGACGGGTGCATAGGCATCCTGAATGCGTTGCTTGAGCGCATCAGGAAGCTGGCTCGCTGTGATGATGTCGACGGTTTGTGGGCCTGGTGGAGTGAGCAACAGCGCATCCGCATGCCCAAGGAGCTGGTTGTGCTCGTCGTAGAGGGTGTAACCGCCAGCAGCATAGACCACATGGTGGAGACGCGTTTCGAGGCGCATGGTGAGTGTGTCTGGTTTGAGTCGTTTGCCTAGGGTGTTCATGCCATCCGCATACGTGAATTTCGCCATGGCGTTTTGTGACGGGTCACCGGGTTGGCAGGTGCCTTGGGCATTGTGCACCCAGACCGGTGCGTCAATGTCGACGAGATCGTGTGCGGGGAGTTGTTGTTGAAAAAAAGCGAGTTGCTGGTCATCTGCGCCGCGAAAAAACTGCGCACCGTGGTCGAAAACAACGGATTCTTTGCGGCGCGTGGCACAGCGACCGCCGAGGCCACGGCTTTTTTCTAGGCATTCAAGAGCGATATGTGGCGCAATGTGGTGGAGATGGCGCGCAGCAGCGAGCCCGCTCACCCCAGCACCGATAATTGAGAGTTTCATGAATATTCCTCTTGCATAATTCGGTGTATCCTACTACAATACACGTTAAGTATAGGTCTTCTTTCAGTTTCTTCTCCTGAAACCCAACTTAATACTGAGATCTTCGGTTAGGATATACCTAGCCCTGATTGAAGAAATTGGAGTGTGCGTATGGCGCCTTTGTTGGATGTGCGTAATCTTGAAACGCAGTTCAAAACGCAAGACGGTATCGTCAAGGCGGTAAACAACGTTTCATTTTACGTGAATCGTGGTGAGACACTCGGTATTGTGGGTGAATCAGGGTCTGGCAAAAGTGTGACATCACTCTCTGTCATGCGCTTGATTCCGAATCCACCGGGTCGAATAACCGGTGGCGAAGTCATCTTTGACGGGCAAGACCTCCTCAAGATGAGCGAAGAAGAGATGCGCGACCTGCGTGGCAATCGCATTGCCATGATCTTCCAAGATCCGATGACTTCGTTGAATCCAGTGCTCACCATTGGTCAACAAATCACGGAGTCGTTGGTTTTGCACCTGAAGCTTTCGCAATCGGAGGCACGGAGCCGCGCCATTGAGTTGCTCAACATGGTCGGTATCCCGAGTGCTGCCAAGCGTATCGACGAATACCCGCACCAATTCTCAGGCGGTATGCGCCAACGCGTCATGATTGCCATGGCATTGGCGTGTAACCCCGAGCTGTTGATTGCTGACGAGCCGACCACTGCGTTGGATGTGACCATTCAGGCGCAGATTTTGGAGCTCATTAAGCGCCTACAAGACGACTTGGGCATGGCGGTCATCGTGATTACCCACGACATGGGCGTGGTTGCCGGGATGTCCGATCGCGTGATGGTGATGTATGCCGGACGTGTCGTCGAAGAAGGCTCTACGTCTGATATTTTCCACAATCCACGCATGCCGTATACGATTGGCTTGTTGAAGTCGATTCCCCGGCTTGATGATGCCATTGACCGTCGCTTAGAGCCCATCCGAGGGCTTCCACCGGATCTCATCACGTTGCCGCAGATTTGTGCATTCAGCCCGCGGTGTGACTTCTACAAGGCTGGCGAGTGCGATACTCAAGTTCCGCCGTTGCGCAGTGTCGGCGCCAACCACAACGCCGCATGTTTGTTTGATATCACCATTGAGTCACACGGCACGGTTGCGGCCACCGAGGAATAGATCTGCAGCATTGATTTGTTAGTGACGGAGGAAAGAGAGCATGACCGCTGAGCATATTCAGGAGAGCTTGATTGAGGTAGAAAACCTCAAGATGTACTTTCCTGTAACCAAAGGCATTGTGCTACGTCGAAAAGTCGGCGACGTGAAAGCTGTCGACGGGTTGACGTTCAATATTCGCAAAGGCGAGACCCTCGGCTTAGTAGGTGAGAGTGGTTGTGGCAAGTCGACGACTGGCCGCGCCTTGATTCAACTCTACAAGCCAACTGACGGGTCGGTGAAGTTCCGCGGCACCGATTTGACGAAGTTGCCCGCCGAAGAGATGCGCCGCATGCGCCGCAGTGTGCAGATGATCTTCCAAGATCCGTATGCGTCACTGAATCCGCGTATGACGGTCGGCGACATCATCGCAGAGCCAATCATGGTGCACAAGCTCCGTGATGGCAAAGAAGCGGTGCGTGCGCGCGTGCAAGAATTGTTGAAGTTGGTCGGTTTGAATCCATACTTCATCAACCGTTACCCGCACGAGTTCTCGGGTGGTCAGCGCCAGCGCATTGGTATCGCGCGTGCCTTGGCCGTGGAGCCGGAGTTCGTGGTCTGTGACGAGCCGGTGTCGGCGCTCGACGTGTCGATTCAGGCGCAGATTTTGAACTTGCTCGAAGACTTGCAGGGTCAACTCGGCTTGACCTACTTGTTCATTGCACACGGCTTGGCCGCAGTGAAGCACATCAGCGACCGTGTAGCCGTGATGTACTTGGGCAAAATGGTCGAAATTGCTGGTGGCGCTGACTTGTACGATCGTCCAACACACCCGTACACCCAAGCGCTGTTGTCGGCTGTGCCCATTCCCGATCCGGACGTGGAGCGCACCCGCAAGCGCATCATCTTGACGGGTGACGTGCCAAGCCCGCTCAACCCGCCGTCGGGATGCCGCTTCCACACGCGTTGCCTGATTGCCGTCGACAAGTGCAAGCAAGACGAGCCACTCATGCAAGACATTGGTGGCGGCCACATGGTTGCGTGCTGGCGCTCAAGTGAGTCCATTGAGTTGATGCAGAAGTAACCGTCACACGGCATATTCATACCAATCCGCCACGGGGGGACTACCCCCGTGGCGGGTTTTTTCGTGCGCTCAACAAAACCGGCTATAATACGAGCAAATAGACACACATTGGCAAGGTATCTCGAATGGAACTTTTACAACAAATACGATCACTGCCAGGAGTGGCGGGTGCTCGTATTGATGAGGTTGGGCGGAGCGTGACGGTTATCGCCGGTGAAGACGTCGATCGCTACGCACTGCGACAGTTGTGTGATGCGGCCAACATGGCATTGCGGATTGAGCATGTGGCGGTTGCACGCACTCCCGAAGAAGAAGAAATTGCTCAACTACCCCGCATGGTCGTGTTTACGGTGATTTGTTTGCTGACCACGGTTGCTGGGTGGGTGCTCCAAGAAGTTGCCGGTCTCCCCGCTTGGCTGGCGACGGTGAGCTTCGTAGTGGCATACGCGTTTGGTGGGTACTACAGTGCGCTGGATGCCATCGAGTCCATCAAAAACCGTGAATTCGATGTCAACATGTTGATGATTGTCGCCGCACTCGGGGCCGCTGCGCTCGGAGAGCCGCGTGAAGGCGCCTTGTTGATGTTTTTGTTTTCGTTGTCGGGCACTCTCGAAACGTTCGCCATGGGGCGCACCCATGCTTCGATTCGTTCGTTGATTGCGATGACACCGCGCGAAGCCGAAGTCATCGTGGCCGGCGAGACGCGCTTGGTCTCCGTGGAGGCACTCATCCCCGGTGACGTGGTGCTGGTGCGACCAGGATCACAGATTCCAGCGGACGGGGTCATCAAGATCGGCGAATCAGCGGTCAACGAATCGTCGATTACCGGCGAATCGGTGCCCGTCGACAAAAAATCTGGCATGCCGGTATTTGCGGGAACGATGAACGGTCAAGGAGCGCTCGAGGTGACCGTGACGGCCGATGCATCGCAGTCCACGTTGGCGCGCATTGTTGAAGTTGTGCGTGAAGCACGCGAACAAAAGGCGCAGAGCCAAGATTTCACCGATCGCATTATCGGCGTGTATTATGCGTACGCCGTCGTGGTTGTGACGTTGTTGTCGGTGGTAATCGCCCGGGTGTTTCTCGATGAGCCGTGGGATGCAACGATTTATCGGTCGATGACGTTGATGGTGGTGATGTCCCCGTGTGCGCTCGTTATTTCGATTCCGGCGGCCTTGTTGTCGGCGTTGGCGCGTTCAGCGCGCGACGGGGTGTTGTTTAAGGGTGGACGGCAACTCGAAGTTGCTGCCACCGTGAAAGTCATCGCTCTCGACAAAACGGGCACGTTGACCACCGGTCGGCCTGGCGTGGTTGCAATTATCCCGGTCGGTGGCCCAGGACGCATGAGCACCGCACTGCCGCTTTCTACAGCGGTGGCATATCCAGACGACGATGTCATGGGGCCGTTGTCTTCCGACCAGGTGCGTTTGTTGATGGCGGCGGCAGCCGTGGAGCAGGCTTCGGAGCATCCGTTGGCACGTGCGGTGGTGCAAAGCGCCAAAGAGCGGGAATTGCCCATTCCGGAGGCGAGTGAATTCAAAGCGGTCATCTCGGCGGGAGCCACCGCCATGGTGGCCGGGCAACGACTGCGTGTGGGCAAGCCGACCATGTTCAGCATGGTTACACCCGACGTACTTGTCGAGGTCTCGGCACAACAACGTCAAGGCAACACCGTGGTGGCGATTGGATCCGAAAGCGAGATTTGGGGCCTGATTGCCATCTCCGACACCATTCGACCGGAGTCACAAGGCGCACTCAAGGCGCTCCATGCGGCCGGGTATAAGTTGGCGTTGCTGACCGGCGACAACGAACACGTGGCTCGTGCGCTTGCCAAAGAGCTCGGACTCGACGATGTGCGGGCGGAGTTGTTGCCTCAGGATAAAGTCGAGGCGGTCAAAGAGCTGCAACGACGCTACGGACCCGTGGCCATGATTGGTGATGGGGTCAACGATGCTCCTGCGTTGGCGGTGGCCGATGTGGGCATTGCCATGGGCAAAGGTGGCACCGATGTTGCCCACGAGAGCGCCGACGTGGTTTTGATGCGCGATGATTTGAGTCGTTTGGCGGGCGCGCTGCGGTTGGCCAAACGCTCGCGTCAGGTTGTCTGGCAAAACCTCATTTTTGCGTTTACGGTGATTGCAACGTTGGTGGTGTTTACCGTGTTGGGTGAGGTGCAGTTGACCCTGGGTGTAATCGGCCATGAAGGCAGCACGTTGTTGGTGGTAGCCAACGGCTTGCGTTTGTTGTGGCCGCAACGATAGGCTGCGTGTGTGGGCAAGCGTGGTGTGAGAAAGGGAAGGCAATGTCGATAAAGTCTGACCGCTGGATTCGCCGGATGGCAGAAGATCATGGCATGATTGAACCGTTCGTTGACAAACAACAGCGCGGTGGCGTGATTTCGTACGGATTGTCGTCGTACGGGTACGACATGCGTGTATCCGACGAGTTCAAAATTTTCAGTACGAGTCCGTACAACACGGTGGTAGACCCCAAGGCCATTGACGAGCGCATCTTTCAACACTTCAAGGGTGATGTGTGTATTGTGCCCCCCAACAGTTATGCGCTGTGCCATTCACTCGAGTACTTTCGCATTCCCGACGACGTGTTGGTGCTGGTCATCGGCAAATCGACCTACGCACGGGCGGGCATTATCGTGAATGTGACCCCAGGCGAACCCGGCTGGGAAGGGCAGTGGACGATTGAAATAAGTAATTCGACGCCGCTCCCCGCTAAAATTTATGCGAACGAGGGCATCGCACAATGTCTCTTCTTCCAAGGAGATGAGGATTGTGAGACCTCTTATCGTGATAAATCGGGCAAATACATGGGGCAACGGGGGATTGTGTTGCCACGCGTCGAAGGAATGGGCAAAAAACACCCCTAAGTGGGGAGTGTGACTTGACCCGAGCGTTGCCGATGCGAAATGAATCGTTTATAATGAACAGTGAACACAGACAAACACAGTACCAGTCAGTCGTGGTGATTGTCCGGTATTGTCCGTGAAAGTTGAAGCGTAATGAGTGAGTTAGGCGATCGTTTGCGGGCGGCCCGTGAATCCCAGGGGATAAGCTTGGCTCAGGCCGCAGCAGAAACACGGATTCTCCAGCGGTATTTGGTGGCGCTTGAGGAAGGTGACTACAAATATCTTCCCGGCGATGTCTATGCGCGTGGATTTATTCGTAATTATGCGCTCTACCTCAAAATCCCTGTTGAGGAGCTTATCCAGCTCTACCGCTACGAGCGTGGTCGTACGGAGCCCATCGTGCTGAAACCGGCTGTGGTGGCGCCGCAAATACGTGGTGCCATGTTGCCCAATTTTTTTGGCGTGATGTTCGTGGTGCTCACAATTGCGGGTTTGGGATATTTGGTGCTCCGTGCAATCGATTATCTCGATTTGGCGCCAGCACCTTCGGTGGCAACGACGGCAGATGCCACTCCGACCATTGAAGTCCAAGTGCCAACGCCGATGCCAGCCGATGCCACGGCGGTCCCGGAGGCAACGGCCGCGCCTGAATCCGCAGCAGTGGCAACCGTAGCCCCTGCGATTACGGCGACGCCCGAGGCACCCATTGTGCTTACCGTGCAAGTGGATTCTGGGCAGAATCCGGGATCGTGGTTGCACGTGAAGGTGGACAACAAGTCGGTATTCCAAAAAATCTTGAAACCCGGCGAGTCGTTGCGCTACACGGCACAACGAGATGTGTGGATACGAGCCGGCAATGCGTATGTGGTCACGGTGAACGTCAACGGGGTGGAGCAACGCTTGAGCGACAAGCCGGGTGACGTGGTGTCGTTTAGTTGGCCACCATCATAAGCGGTGTGTGGTGAAGATAGTCTGATTCGTGCAACACAACGCGGGGTATGCACACCCCCGCGTTGTCGTGTGAAAGGAGAACATGATGCCTGCAGAGAGTAGTTTTGATATTGTTTCTGAATTTGACCGTCAAGAGCTGGTCAATGCGGTTGATCAGACCCGTCGTGAAGTGGGTACCCGCTACGACCTCAAAGACTCGAAGAGCGAACTGGCGTTGAATGACAAGGACATCACGATTACCACGGAGTCGGAAATGCACCTGTCGGCGATTACCGATTTGCTTCAGAGCAAGGCGTTGCGCCGTAATTTGTCGATTAAAGTGTTCAAGTTTGGTGCGGCCGAAACGGTAGCCGGTGGCCGTGTGAAGCAGGTTATCACGCTCCAACAAGGGTTGTCCGATGAGGTCGCGAAAAAAATACAGCGGCTTTTGAAAGAACACTTTCCGAAAGTGCAAGGGCGTATTCAAGGCGAAGCAGTGCGGGTTGGCAGCAAAAGCCGCGATGAATTGCAAGCCGTGATTAAACTGCTCCGTGAGCGTGAGGATGAGTTCCCGGTCGCTTTGCAATTTACCAACTACCGATAAACGACAATCAACAGGGAAGAACGACAGATGAAGGTACACGTTATTACCCTTGGATGCCCCAAAAACGCGGTCGACAGCGAAGGAATGACCGGGATTTTGCAGGCCCAAGGGCATCAGTTGGTGGTTGATGCTGAGACTGCGGATGTGGTCATCGTGAACACGTGCAGTTTCATCGCATCAGCACGCCAAGAAACGCTCGAAGTACTCGGTGAGATGGGTGGGCGCAAGCACGCCGGTCAAAAACTCATCGCAGCCGGGTGTATGGCGGAAAGTCACGGCGACGAAGTCAAAGCGGTGGCTGGCGTCGATGCAATTTTGGGGACCCGCGAGTGGATGCGCATCGGCGAAGTCATCGGTGACGTTGCTCCAGCGCCTGCCGCCAAAAAAATCAATGCACCGCTCATCGATTTGGTGGCCACAGATCCTACCGCTGTCGACTTGACCGTGCCGGGCGAGTACGCGGACTGGCGAACTTCGGCCATTCAACGCTCACAGAGTGGTCCATCGGCATACCTGAAAATATCCGATGGCTGCAATTTGCGCTGTGCCTTCTGTACGATTCCTTCGTTTAAGGGAGACATGCGTTCAAAGCGTCCCGTGGGGATTTTGGCAGAAGCCAAGCAACTCGTAGAGCGCGGTGTCAAAGAAATCGTGTTGGTGGCGCAGCATTTGACCGATTATGGGCGTGACCTGAAAGTCCCCGACGGGCTGGCAGAGTTGCTCGAGCAACTCTGCGAAGTCGTGCCCACGGATCGTTGGATTCGCTTGATGTATGCGTATCCACATGGCATCAACGATCGCTTGATTGCTACCATGGCCAAGCACCCGCAAGTACTCCCCTACCTCGACATGCCCCTGCAACACGCACATCCTGACATGTTGAAGCGAATGCGTCGCCCACCCGACATCGAACGCACCAAGGGGATTATCCGGGATTTGCGCTCTGCAATGCCCGATATCGCCATCCGGTCAACGTTCATCGTGGGCTTTCCTGGTGAGACCAAGGCAGAGTTTGAGGCGTTGCGTGCGTTTTTGGAGGAAATGAAACTCGACCGTGTGGGCGTGTTCCGGTATAGCGACGAACCAGGCACGCATGCGGCCACATTGCCCGACAAAGTGCCTGCCAAGCAGATTGAACGGCGTTGGCACACGGTAATGCAACTCCAACAAGCGGTTTCGCAGGCCAAAAATCGGGCTTGGCGCGGTCGAACCATCGACATGTTGGTGGAGGGAGTCGGCAGTGACGACGCAGGCAAACCAGTGTTGGTGGGGCGGTCGTTCCGGGATGCTCCC